>Ga0208769_1000521_pt1 | contig 18132 bp, 30 predicted proteins | sample AntAceMetag02UKC_FD_184768 | JGI IMG/M metagenome (GOLD analysis project Ga0208769, IMG submission 184768) | Saline lake microbial communities from Ace Lake, Antarctica- Antarctic Ace Lake Metagenome 02UKC (SPAdes) (version 2) | ecosystem: Environmental > Aquatic > Non-marine Saline and Alkaline...
TGGATAATGACTTTTGAAACTAAACTTCGAAGTTTTGTAGGGCGAATTAAGACTACTGATTTTACACAAACGGAATTAATACATATCTCTAACGAACTTCTAAGAGAGTATAACGAAGAAAGAAATAGGGGTTTATAGAATATAGGGGTGGGCGTGTTCGTCTTATTGAAAATGGATAATTTAATATTTCATTCGTCCTTTCGTCGTAAAGAAGGGTTTAAGGATTGTAAAACTCCTGGGTGTTTTGGGTCAACAATGGACTATACGGGATATTGTAACGAATGTTTAAAATTAGGAAGGTATAAGGAATAATGTTTGGTAAAAAAGAATTAAGACCTTTACAAAAGGAAAGATTAGAAAGCTTAGTTTTAACTTGTTTAAAATCTAGTGATATTAATAAGGCGGAAAAGTCTTATTATACGGCTAGTTCTATTTTATATTATTTATGTCAAAAGAGAAATTATTTTACCGTTGATTATGATAATATGATAATGGAAAAAATATTACCTTATATTAAAGGATTAAGAGAAGGGGATAAATTAAAATGAGGTTTAATAGTATGGTTCGGGATAACGACCGGAAGCCGGACTACTCAAAATATATTATGTATGCCGTTGTGTTTGCTTTTGCTTCGTTCTTTGTTCTAAGCTTAGCTTTTAACGTTTCTATAATTGTTTTAATTATGGCTTTAAAATATTGGTGGGCTGTGTTAATTGGTGGAATTATCTTATTATTTCTTAGGAAAAGGGGGCGTAAAAGTGAGAGTTCCAATAGATAAATTCGAAGATTGGTTAAGGAATAAGAACCTTAAAGAAAGAACCATAGAAAATTATGTTTATTATTTCAATAAATTTACTGCGGATAGTTTCACCCAGGAAACAATAAGTAGATTTTTAGCCGATAAAACAAACCGAAACAGTATAGCCCGGGGTTTTCTTGTTAATTTTAAGAAGTTTCTAACTGTTAACTATAAAGAACTTGGATTTTCCCAGGAATCCCGGTTAAATATTGCCGAAGTTGAACTACCAAAGCTTACCGGAAGGGTTAAACAAAGGATAATTAAGCCTATTCCACACGAACATATCGAACTTTTAGAACGTAATTTAGAGACAGAAAAAGAAAAGCTAGAACTTCTTTTAAGTTATTATTGCGCTTTAAGACTAGGCGAACTTCTGAAAATTAATATTCTTTCTTTTGATTGGGATAAGTGGAAAAAAGACCCCTCTAAAATGGGAGAATGTAGAGTTTTTGGTAAGGGAGATAAGGAAGGAATAGCCTTAGTTCCGGCGCTTCTTATGAAAAGAATAGCGATTTATATTAAGACTAAAAACTTTTCTTCTTTGGATTCTCGTATTTTTGTTAGGGGGAATACCGATATTAATTTAAAGAATAAAAGTAGAACCTGGCAAAATAAATTACGTGAAGCGGGCTTAAAAGCCGGATTGACTAAGCGGGATTCGGAAGGTAAGATAATTAAAGATACTGCGATTCACCCGCACAGGCTAAGACATTCTTATGCTTCATACTTACTTAATGAAAAGGGGCTTAATTTAAAGGAAATACAAGAAGTTTTACGCCATGCGTCCTTACAAAGCACTCAAATTTACACACACACGGACAAAGAAGCACTTAAAGGGAAGTTAGAAGCTTAATATATATGTTCTAATATATAACTATCCATTACTATATAACTATCGTTATTCGGTTAAACGATTAATAAGATATAGCGGGGGCGGGATTTGAACCGCGCGTTCTCCCGGATATGAGCCGGGCGACTTAACCTAACTAGACTACCCCACTATTAATAAAAAAATTAATAAATTAATAAAACTTGTTTTTACTCGCTTGGTGTAACTTCCGGTTCTTCTGCTTCCTCTTCTGCGGGTTCTTCTTCCGCTTCCTCTTCCGGGTATAGATAATCAACAGAAATTTTACGGGAAAGTTCGTTATCTTCCAAACAAGATACAATTTCGTTAACCTTTTGCTTCAAAGCTGTTACTTCTGATTCCAAAAGTTCGATTTTAGCGTTTAATTCGTCTGTCATTTTTATTTACCCCCTTTCATCTCTGTAAAATTGATTTTTGAAAGGTCTATATCTATGAGACCTAAGGGCTTTATAATATTAATCCCTTCTTCGTTAAAAGAAAAATCTAAAAGTTCCGGGTCTAATGAACTACAAGAACAAATATAATTACCACCACTTTCTTTAAGTTTTGTAGCACTATATCTAAACGGGTCGTCGATACATTCCCCATTTTCTATTATCATCTTAACCATAAGTCCCGCGAAGGCTATAAAGAGAATTATAGTTACCCCGGCAACTATAAGCAAATTTCGTTTATTGTTATTCATGTTTTTTTATTCTCCATCCACGCGAAAAAAATAGCTAAACCAACTACTCCAATCGCTACTAACCAGGTAATTAAATTTGGACTCATTTTTTCTTACTCCATTTTTTCTTACCCATCTCTACATAAGTTTCTTTGTTCGTCATATATTTAGCAAAAATCATAATCCCCGCGAAGGTTGATATAATACCTAGAACATAACCAATTATAAACCATTCTAAAGGTATCATTACGCATATTTCCTATATTTTATTTCGTCCTTAATCCACTTGTAAAACTTTGGTATTCCTATAAAAGTTAATTTGTCTAGTATCTTAAACCCGTAGTAAATTAATGCTATTCTAAATATTAAATACCCTAAACCGATACTACCCGCCATATTCCCTACGAAAAAAGCACATTCCGGATTATTTACCCCCGCCATAGTATTATTAATAAAAGATTCTAACATTCTTCAACCCCCCTCACTCTATAATCTTTTATTTGTGGTATGTATTCCCAATGAATATTAAGACAATCCCCATAATTATAATTCTTTAAAATAAATTCTCCGTCAAAATAAAAAGTAGAATTATATTTAATATAAGGTAGGTGCGGTTCTTCTTGCTTTTCTCTAATAACATTTATACATAATCCGGAAGAATAAATACAACCTATACTTTCATCTAAAAAAATAACCTCTTCATTATAAGAAGGGTGTAAATTTAAAACGAAATAAAGACTACCTAAGGAAAGAACTAAAATAATAACTATAAAATAAATTATCTTCTTCATTCTTCTTTACCTGGTAATTTAAATTTGTCTCCTTCAAATTTTGGAAGTTCTTTTAGTGTTGGTTCTTCTTCCGGTTGTGGTTCGGTAGGTTCTATTATTTCTTCGGGTTCTTCTTCTTGTGGTTCTGTATCTGTTATGGTTTCTTCGGGTTCTTTTGGTATTGGTTCTTCTTTAACCTCTTCTACCACCTCTTTTTTAGTCGCTTCTTTCCCCAGTAACTCTTTAAAATTAACTTCCTTCCCGTCATTGAAAAATCTTTTATCTTGTTTTTCTAGTTTCTCCGGGATATTCTTAAATAAGTTTCTCTTTTGATAAATTAAAATTACTTTGAATACTACAAACCAAATTATAACAAAACAAAAAATCGAAAATATTATTAGTGCTATCATGCTACAATAACCCCGCTTCCCGAGGTTGTTTGTGCTAATTGTATTAACTGGTCGGCATGATTTATTAAAACCCCTGCTTTGTCGATTAGACCCCCAACCTTGGAGATAATAAAAATAAATGATAATGTTAAAACGAAAATCAAAACTACTAACCCTATTACGTCCTTAAATTCTCGCCACCAGGGTTGAGATTTATCCAGGTAGTTTCTCTTAATTAATTCTTTAAGGTTAGTCCATGCGTATCTTTGGTCGGTGTGGTCGTAATCTAAATTGGCTTTCGTCATTTCTTCGTTCATATTTTTAAGGGTGAAGTTTACTATCTCCCTATTATTCTTAATCATAAACCAATAAGCATCTTTACCCATTCTTTTAACCGGTCTAGGTAAATATAGGTCTTTTTCTTTTATGTAAAAAACGCTAATGTTTGTTTCCGGTATTATTAATTCCTTAGCCGTATCTTCTCCTACCGGTATCGGGATACCGTTAACTTCTTCGAACCAAAATATTTTTTTATTATAATCCTTCTTCTTTTTCTTTAGATAATAAACGGTGTAGAATATCCCGCCTACTACTAGAAATAAGAAAACTAAAAGTATAAATTGACCTACTCCACTCAACATACCCGATAAATTAAAACCAGGAAGTATATTGTCTGTGCCGGGTATTCCTAAAACCATAATAGGATACACTCATTAAACTTTATAAATCTTTGTTTTTGTTAACAAAAACACTACGAAGAGGGGGCGAATTTTCGCCCCTCTCTCCTAAAAAAAGAAAAAAGTGATAGTCATGCTAGACTATCTAATATCCGGAGTAACCCGAACCGCCTTTCTTCTGTCCCTTAGCAATCATCATTACAATAGCTAGAAGTCCTACCAACATAAATATTAATAGAACAATCGCCGCGATTGTGAAGAATGTGTTAGAGAATCCAAAGAAAGTACCGAAGCCTTGGGTCAAATTAGTAATAACGCTTTCTGTGTTATTATATCCGGCTGTCCCACTTGCGAAACCTAAGTTTCCACTTAGATTACCGTAAATCATCAACCAAACAATACCAATAAAACCGATTACTCCTAGACCACCTAGAATTAATCCCGCTTCCTGTACCTTTTTAGCAACATCCATTTTCTATAAACCCCCTTTCAGTACTACGAAAAATCACATCTTTCATAATAAATATAGTGTTAACAATTATATAAATGCTTGTTAACAAAAAATTACTTCTTTAGAAGCCAAACTACTACAAAAATTATACCAATTACAAATATTTCTATGAAAATATCCGGTTGAATTATCTTAATGAAAGTCCCTATTAATGAAACGAATATAGTAGCAATCGCACTTACACCCATAGCACTTACCATATCCGATTTTAAGAACTTGTCTTTATCCCTATTGTAAAGAATCATTGAAAGGACAATAAAGAAAGCCCCCATAATCTTCGCGTAAAAGTGATAGTCGCAACTGGTCGGGAAAGCTAATATTCCCGTTATGCTGTTATCTACTAATGTTTCTAGTCCCGCACATACCATTTTAACCGCCCCCTAATTTGTAGACTACCCAAAGACCTATTATAATCGTTAGAATTAGCATAGTGCTAAGAATCGAAACTATGATAGGGTCTATTCCTAGGAAGACTACCGGTAATTTAATTATAGTGTTAAAAGTTCCTATTATCATTCCGTTAAAAACCTTTCCCGTAGAAACTATGGAGAATAATAAAATAGTTCCGAATCCCGAAGTCGGGTTTTCACTTTCGAATAAAGTTTTTTGTGCCTGGCTTTGGTCTCTAAGTCCGCCTAAGTCTGTTCGAAGTTGTCCGTATGTATCATTCATAAGCGAATTTTCCATAAATTGATTTTCTATATTATTATCGCTTTGGAAGAAAGACCCGAACGCGAATAAGGAGAGTATAACTAAACCTATCAACATGAAGTTAACGAATAGTTCGTAAAATTTCGCCATTTTTAAGAGTTCCTGTCCTTATTTAGTTTGTAAATTCCCACAAATATTATTACCAATAACCATACTCCCGAAGCCCCAACCCCTATTAAGTCTCCGGATACTATACCCATTCCCAAAGCCCCCGCGAAAGTTAGACCTATCGAAATTAAAACCCCGGTCTTTGAACCGCTAAACATAAATATAAAACTCATAGCCATAACAAACATAACTAAATATCCCGCTACTCCGAAGTTTGTGGTATCTAATTCTACGCTTCCCAATACTGTTAAAACTCCGTCCACATAAATACTAACCATTAAAACGCTTTCGTCTAAGTTTGGGTCTATGTTGCACGTTAGAGTTCCGCCCGAAGAAATCAAAGTAGAATTACAAATACTTCTATTTCCGAATATATCGTTTCTTGTTACTTCTAATAAAACCGTCTTCGCTGTTCCGTCCGAAGTTAAGAAGTTAAAAGAAATTGTGTTAGCTGTTTTATTATAAACTGGGGATGTGTAAATAATCCCTAATGCTTCGTCCACATTAAAAACACTTTCTACCGAATCGAAGGCGTTAAGTTCTATATTACAGTCTCCTATCGTGAAGTCGTCGCAAAATGCTACTAGGTTTTCGAAGTTTCCTAGAACTACTCCGTCCTTAACTATTATTATGTTGTAAATAACATCATTCCTAACCAGGTGTAAAACTGATTGTCCGTTATAATCTGTCTTTGGTAATTCTACCGTCTTAAATGTGTTTTCGCTTATATATTGTCTGTCAACATAAACTAAGGCGTTTTCAATAGGTAAGAAGTCTGAACCTGTAAATGTTAATTGAAAGTCCGTAGAATCTGTTAAGTTTAGGTCGTAGAGTGTTATTATTTGCGAAGCTGTCCCGTTTGTTAATTCCTGTCCTACTATGTTATAATATTCGTTTGCGTTTCCCGTGTCTTCATATCTAACCGCCGTATCTACCAAATACATCGAATCACTACTAAGGTTTCTATTCATGCAAACTCTTAACGGATTTTCTCCTTCGAATAAATTAGAATAGTTTAAAATTAATTCTTCCATGTTTTCATCATAAACATTAATTGCTATTTCTATCGTTGCGTTTGGTAATATTGTTTGTTTCTCCTCGTCGACTACTGTAAAATTAAATAATTCTACGGTATTAACGGCACAATTATCTAAGTCTAAATTATAGATTGTTTGGTTATGGTATTCTAATTGTAGGTTTGTTGAATCTGAAAGCGTTATATTCCAATAGAAGGTTACGTTTGTGTCTGCTTCTACGTTTGGAATTAAGTAATCTGTTTTTCTTAAAACGGTATTACTTCCACTAGCGAAGCTTTGCCCCGTTGTTATTGTCCCATTGTAACTTATTAAAACCGCGTCGCTTATTGAGTATCCCGAACCTAGCCGTAAGGTTGCTAAAAAAGTTTCTAAGTTTCCTTCTGTTGTTTCATTGTTGTAAGTTTGGTTTATCTCAAAGACTTTAATATTCCATGTTGTCGAAGTTGTGTTAACTAATCCGAACTCGTCCGTTACTGTAAAATTTAGTGTGTTTAATCCTGGGACGGGTATAAAGGTTGTTTGGTTTATTTGTGTGCAAACCGTGTTATTTATTTCTGTTATTATCCCGTTGTATTCGTAAGTGCAATTTTTAATATGCGTCGTTAGGTTTTCCCCGGTTTCTTGTATCGTCCAATTTAAAACTAAGGAATCTCCGGATAGGTGATAATCTTTAGTTCCGGTTGGGTAGTGTATTGTTGCGTTTGGGTTTGTTGTATGAATTATAAAATTCCTTGCCGTTGGTTTTGTGCTTTCACTCTCATTATTAAAAGCTTCGCACGTCCACGTATAAGCCCCTTCTGTTGAAAATGTTTTTGAAAATATATAATCAGTATTGTTTATTCCCGACGCGTTGGTTTGGTCTACTACGTCGTCGATTAATAACTTAACTTCTGTTAAATTTATGTTATCATAAACCGAACAGTTAAAATTTATCGTTATCGGTGAAGTTGTAAAATTTAAATTATCTGTTGGGTAATTTAAAGTTACTATTGGGGCGTCTACTTGTGTATCGTTAAATATTGGTGGACTTCTCCCACTATATAAATTTTCCATTTCTGCCGTTGTTACTACCCTAGACCATATCGCCCCTTCGTCTAAATTCCCGTTCCATGCGTTGGTATATGCCGAATTTGCCCCTATGTATGTCGTTGTCCCAACACTTCCAACCCCTAAAATACTTCCTTCTAATACCGTATCTATGTAAAGCTTAGATGTTGTCCCGTCCCATGTTACGGTAGCCATGTGCCATATTCCATCATAATAATTATTAGAGGTTGTTTGGTTGTCTGTGTCCCAGGCTACTCCTTCATGAAGTAATCTAAATTGGCTATCAAAAGAAGACCTACCGGCAATACATAAACCTAGAGACACTCCCCCATTTATACAAATAACCCTACGACTTGCTAAGGTAGAATCACTAGATTTAAACCAAATATTCCCCGTAAAATCTCCCGTTTGAACTCCGCTAGTCGCCGTTAAACTATTCCCTGTTCCGTCTAAATTTCTCCCGCTATTTATTATACCCGTGGAATTTGTAGAACCTGTGTTAGATAAATCATTATTTCCTAATTCGTCGGAGAAATCGTTATTATCTACTTTCCAATAATTTAAAATGTCTACGTTTAAACTGGCTTCCCAACTCGCCCATTCCGGTATTTTTACACCGGCTAAGGTTGGTATCCATTCCACTTTATCCCCCTCTTTTACATCTGTGAATAATCCGATTACCATAAATTCATTTTTCTTTATTTCTGCCGGTGTTACTTTTTTCCATATCTCTTTTTCTTCTAAATGGTATCCGTCTAAAATCCGTTCGCATGATTTATTAAATGTTTTTTCATCTAAAGAACAAATTGTTTTATAATCTTCTACCTTTATATTCTCGTGAGTTCTAAATTTTAAATCGAAGTCTCTATTAATTTTTAGAAGCCCTTTATTCATGTCGTAAAATTCTACATCCTTCATAAACTCTTTATAATCCTGGAATCCTTCTATTTTTATTTCTGCTACTTTTGTATATCCTATTGGGACTTTGTAGTTTTGAGGAGTGTTTAAACTTGCTTTTGCTATTGAGGTCGTTGGGATTCCTAAAATACTATTTTTTATTATTGCTGTTTTTGTTATTTTATCGTAGGTATATTTATTATCAAACTCTAAAGCCGAAGCAAAGCTAATTAAAAACACCATACACAAAATTAAACTTAATATTTTTTTCATTTTAATAGCCTAAAACGTTTACGTCCCCCCCTACTGTGTCGTCGTCTTTCCTTATTCCTGCGTAACTTAGAATCATTGTAATAACTCCAACACTCGCGATTATCTGCGGAAGATTTAACATAAATTTAGATACTTTTGGGATAGTGTTAATAAATGTGTCTGTAAATACTGTTGAACTATTAATAAAAGTTGAGTATACTTGCGAAACATAAATAGATGGTATAAAGAATAATGCTAGTAGGAAAATATCTATTACGAAGAATAACTTAGGGCTTTTGCTTCCTATGTAGTAGCCGTTTAGAATCATCATTAAACACATTCCTAATAAAAATATAATTCCTATTGTGTCCGCGTTTCCTACTAACCCGCTGTTAATCTGCCCAAAGGTTGCTTCTGAAACATTCTTTAAATTTACTTGCCCTATATTTACGTCTTCACTAAGTACAGTATTAACTAAATTAAAAGAGTACACAGTAATCCCTAAGAATATCGCCATAAGTAACGACGAGAAAATTATTATTAATCCCCAAATTAAGGAAGTTCCTTTTTTATTCTTCATTTGTATCCTCTAAGTTTATTTCTATTGTGTCTTCTTTTATCTTTTGAAAGTGTTTGTGTTTTACCATTAAATTCGTAAGTCTCCTTGTCGATTTTTTCTTTTTGTCTATTCCCCTATCTACCCTCTCTTTTTTTATGTCTTCTAGTTCTTTACTAAATTCTTCTCCTATCCTCGCCGTTATATTTTTTTCTTTCATTTGTAAGAACTCCCAAATTTTTTAATATTTTCCATAATGTTCGCGTCTCTAACTATTTCAAATAACATAATTACGATTATAACCACTCCTAAAGGTAAGGCTACGGCGTTCATAATTGTAAACATAAAACCGAAGAATCCGTAATACATAGTTAGACTAACGAAGTTATCCGAAAGCCCAATAAGAATATTTAAAAACCAGGTAAATAAAACCCATGTTAAAAGAATAAGTGCTAACTTAACATATTTTAATTTTGTTATTTTGATTACTGCCCCTTTCTCGTTTACTTCGTTCCCGTATTCTGTCGCAATCATAAAATAAAAACTTAGTGCGAATAAAATTAAAACTCCGAACGCTAGAATAAAATAAATTAATGCTTCTGCTGTTTCTATTTCCTCTACCGCTTCTTCTTTTAATATTATAGTTTCTCTCGCCCACCCGCCCAAATCTTCGAATCCTTCCGCTATTGCACAATTATCGCACTCGCAATAAATATTATACCAATAATCTCCTTCTATTGTGAAGTTATTTATTCCTGGTAAAAATTCTATATCATAATCGTGTTCTAAATCTGCGTTTGTTTTTCTCGTTACCCAAATATGGCTATTCGAGGGGTCGTATAAGTGTAAATCACAAAAGAAAATATCCGTAGAAGTTAACGCTAAACCTGTTTCTTTGCTGTCAATATGAAAGGCTAATTCTATCGTTTCTCCGGGGGCTATCGTTGGTAATACTGGTTGTCTTATCTCCAACCCGTTCGCTATACTAAGTTTGGGGTCTTTTGCTTCTACGAAGTTAATACTTAAAAGTAATAAGGCAAATAAAAATACTAAGACAAAAAAATAATTCTTTTTTTTCATGTTATTTATAAGGGTTTTGTAATTTAAAGAGTTTTCCATTTGTTTACAATCTATCATTTAATTTTTTTAGTAAGAGTTGTGTTTGTTTTTGTGTCTTTAGTTGTGCTTTCTGAACTGCGACGTGGAGTTTTAGATTTTTGTTATATTCTTTCATAGCCGGAAAAACTCCTTTTAGGCTTACTATTTCCTTTTTGTTGTTTTCTACTTGTGGCGTTTCGTCTTTCCAACCTGTTTTATCCTTCGAACTAAAGAAATCATCCGCCGAGTTTATCTTTAATGGGTCGTCTCCTTCGAACTCTTCTAAACCCTGGTCGTCCTTCCTGGAAGCGTCAACCCAAAGAATAGTTTTATTCCCTTTGCTTTTAACGTCTAACTTTCTTCCCTTTCTTAATAACCACTTCGCGAACTTGTTAAATATTAATCCGTAATGTTCCCTAAAAACTTCTATCCCATAAATTCCGGAGAAACCAAACCTTTCTTTTAGGCTTACTATTAGGTTATCTATGTCTCTAAGTTGGCTAAACTTCGAATGTAGGGCGTTGTCTGAATAGTAGGAGTTGTTAGAATAGATTGTTAGAGTTCCGTTTTTGTTTATCCAAATAGTACATTTATCTTTAATTAATTTTAATGAACCAAAGTTTAACTCTTCTAGGTTTCCTAACTCAAATTCTTTTTTTACTTTACTTTTCTCTAAAAGGTTTTTTTCCTTTGGAAAGTAGACTTTGAAATTAAAAGCGTGTCCCCTTTTGTTAAGTTTTTTGTGAACTTTATTCTTAGTTACCCTAGGGTGTAAATGTGAACTTGGCAATACTTCAATAACGAACTTTCCCCTTCTCTTAATGTATCCCGAAGTTTCCAATCGTCGAAGGTGATTAGCCAAAGCCGAAGGTTTTAGGTTAAGTCTTTTTCGTATTTGTGCCTTGGTTAGTCCGTCCTTCAAAAGCTTAAATACTTCGTCATGTTCACATCTTTTCTTTAGGGGTGTCATAGGGGTTAAATGTGAACTTCATATTTAAACCTATCGCCTTTTTAGTTCCATGAGAAATAAAGGGGTGAGGGTGAAGAACAAGAATTAAATTAAAATAGCACTAGATAAAAATAGAAGTCTTTTACCGGCTTCCTTCTTGTTTATTCCTAAGGACTTATACTTTTCTTTTAAAAATATCTTTTCATCCTCTTTTAATGGGTCTAACATATTGTAAACAGAATTGAAAAGTATTTAAATTTTACCATGTTCCGGGCTTGAATAAATTAAATTTTTTCTTTGCTTGTGTCCCAGGTCTACCACCGCCTAAGTTATCCATTTGCGTAAAAATCCTAGAACTATTTAGGTCTTCCATTGTTTTACCTCGAAGAGAACGCCTATAAGTTGATTCTATCGAATGTAAAATAGTAATAACTGTTAATTGAAACCTTGTTTTCTTAAATTCTGTATCCATTCCCATTTTTTCATAATTACAATAAATAAAGTTCGCCATTTCGTCGCCGAGGTCTGCTAGTATTTCGTTAATCCTCATTTCGTCATAAAAAGAAAGTATAGTATTTTTATCTATGTAATTTCCTATTATTGACATAATGGCGTTAACTCCGTAGTCGTTGAATAAAACTAAATCCGTGTCAACTTCCTCTAATTCGTTTCCCTCTTTGTCTGTCTTAATAACTCCTTTGTCGTCTAAAACTTTTCTTTTAGGCTTAGCCCAATATTCGTTACCTTCCGGGTCTGTTGCTATAAATTCCCCTCGTAAGAAGTGTTCAATCTTTCCCAACATTTCCCCGGTATCTACTTGGAAGACGATTAAATTAGCGTCTTCTTGCCCCTGGTAACTTGCGGTAGATAGGGAAGTATTAAGTTGTGCGTTCTTTTGTCTTAACTCGTCCGCTTCTGCTTGTAAGTTTTTTAAAAAATCACCGTCTTCCATAGTTATTTTTGTTAACAGAATTATATAAACTTATCGTTTTATACTTGCTTTAATTCCGGATAATCTCATTAAACAGAATAATATTAATGCTTTTAATATAAAAAAATCTCTTTTTTCCCACTTACTCTTATCTTCCTTAGACCAAAACCCGCTTAAATGGTTTCCATACTTATCTAATATTGGTAAATCTTTTCTTTTAACTTCCGTCCAAAAATATCTTTTCTCGTCTATTATTTTCATATTACCAAAAATCGAAGTCGTTATTTTGTCTTCTTCTTGCCTTTCTTTTTGTTGGTGCTTTTCTTTTTACTGGGGCTTTCTTTTTTGTTGGTGCTTTTCTTTTTGCCGGTGCTTTTCTTCTTCTTCGTGGTTTTTCTGCTTCTTCGAAAGAATCCGCCACCCTCTCTAAAAATCCGAATGTTTTTTTACCACCGGATATAACACCTTTCCTAACATTTCTTTTAAATGCGGAAGATTTGGGGTTTTTTAGTTTTTTTAACTGTCTTTGTAAATTCTTTTTATCTCTTCCTAATTGTTTCATTTCCCCTTTTCCTTCTTGAATATTTCTTAGACGTCTTTCCTTTACCTCGTTATCTCTCTTAATCTTTTCAATCTCTTTTTTTAATTCTTCTATTTTAGGCATTGTATTATTTTAATGGTATTAGTTTATTTAAACTTTTCTGTTTACATACTTTAACGCTTTTTCTTTTTTCTTTTGGGCGGTGCTGTCCTCTTCGCTGTTCTTCTAATCGGCTTCCTGGTTGTTCGGGTTGGGCGGGTAACTTTTCTAACCGTTCTCTTTACTACTTTTCTTTTTTTAGGTTTTGTGATTTGTTTAACTCTTCTTCTTAAAGTTATTTGCTTTTTTTCTTGCCTGGTGTCTAATATTCTTTTTCTTCTCTCTATAACTTTTCCTTTTGGTAATGCTTTTCGTTTTCCTTTTACAATCCGATAGGTTCTAAATTTTTTCTTTGTTCTTTTTGCATATCCGGAAGGAATATTTAACTTTGTCTTTCCTGGCTTCCCTTTTGTTTTCCTTAATCTTGCCGTCCTTGATAAAGAAGTATCTGTTATGTAATTTCTTAGATTCTTAGCCTTTGTTTTTCCTAGTGGGACTTTGTTAATTTTTATTAACTTTGGTATCTTCTGTCCCTTTCTTTTCTTTAGTGGTCTTGCGTAAACGTTGTAGGCTTGAACTTTTCTTTTTACAACCTTTCTTTTCTTTGTCTTCCTTAACCTTGGGATAGGTTTAACTGGTGTTCCTGGTCTCGCCGGACTTCTTGGGGACTTTGGAGACTTTGGACTTTTAGGAGAACGTGGAGACTTTGGAGACTTTGGACTTTTAGGAGAACGTGGAGACTTTGGAGACTTTGGACTTTTAGGAGAACGTGGAGACTTTGGAGACTTTGGACTTTTAGGAGAACGTGGAGACTTAGGTTTTTTTCTTGGTAAACTCGTAGGTCTCTTTAGACTTATTGCCCTTCTGCTCTTCGCCCTTCTTGATACCGGTTTTTTGTAACTTATTGGTTTTCTTATTATCTTTGGTTTTGATATTGTTTTACTTACCGGCTTTTTCTTTGAAGGTGTTTTACTTCTACCTCTTCCCCTTGGTTTAGACTTTGGTTTAGGAGATGGCTTAGGTTTTGGCTTTGGTTTTACTCCTGGGTCTTTATGCGTTTTTGGTTTGTAAGTCTTCGGTTTTATTGTGGTGGTTTTTATTGTTTTTTTCTTTGAACCTAATTTAGAAAGAATCCCCGCACTTATCTTATTAATAGAAACATACCTACCGCCGACCTTCTTAGCACTTGATAACGCATAATTAAAACCTGTGGCTTTCTTTAACATTTTGTCTAATTGCCTTACCTTTGCTTTTGACAATACCCCTTTTTCGAATTGTGTAATTAAGGTTTTGATTTTCCCCGTTGCCTTAAAGACTTTTGCCGTAACTATTGGTATGCTTTTACCCTCGGCGATTGTTACCCCTACCTTCTTAACTCTCTTAATTAATTCCCCTGGGGCTAACGTTAATTCGCTTTCCCCGGACAAAAAACCGACTCCTTTAAACTTCCCAGTTTTCTTTACGTTGTATTCTAATAACTTACCTGTTTCTTTCTTCGTTAGTGTTGCCCCTTTTTTGGCTTTATCATATATTGTTTTTATTGCTTTTGGTAATGATTGAACCTTTACATCTTGGAATAAAAGAATTTGTGGTTTAGATTTTCTAAAAGTTATATCTTCGCTTAGGGCGTCTACAAGATTACCGGCTTTTTCTTTAATCACTCCTAACCTAGAAGGTCTTATTTTTCCTGTTGGGTCTGCGAAAAAAGAACGTTCTAATAAACCCTTAGCCCCTTGCTTCTTTATCGCTGTGTCTAATTTAATAAGATTCTTTTTAGTAATTATTCCCTTGTCGAATTGTGATAATAATGTTTTTGTAGCTTTGTTAAAGTTTGCTTCCCCTGGTATTGGTTTTCTTATTAACTTACCCCTACTTCTTAGAACTCCTAAAAGGCTGTCTGCCTGGGAAGAAATAACCGACTTAACAGTTTTCCCGGCTTTTGATACCTGGGAAGCTAGGGTTTCGGTTGGAATCTTACCTACTACTTCTAATTTAACCGGCTTACCTATTCCGGTCTTAACCGTTAACGTTTCCCCTATCTTTGCTTCTCCGACATATTTAGGGTTTAGCTTTGTTAACTTATTTGAACCTGCGTTTTTTAATTTGCTAAGTCCCGCCCCTGTTCCTTTCATTAAAAGAATTTCTCCCCCTATTTGTATAAAGGCTTCTCCTGGTGATGTTCTTAATAATGTTCCAAATTCTTTACCCCCTCTATCTATTGCCGAGGGTAGATTTTTTAACATACCTGGGTTTCTTGCTAATCTATAAGCGGTTTCCGGAAGGTCTATTACTCCCCTACCAAAATTAACAATAGTTCCCGCCCCGGCTAATCCCATTAATTCTAATTCTTTTAACGCACTTAAAGGCTTTCCTAAGTTTCTTTCCTTCGCTGTTCTTAAAACTCCTCTTCTTCCGGATATTTTAGAACCTAAACTACCTAAACCTAAACCTTCCGATAAAATCCCGCCGTCCGGCGTTCTTACATATTTCGTTACTGTTCCCGTGTCTCTCTTAGAAGCTTTAACCGGTGCTTTCGCGGGGGCTGTTGGAATTTGTAAAGTTGATTGAGGTAAAGAAGAACGAGAAGAACCGCCGGAAGAACGTGTTATAGTTGCCCCTTGTTTTAATGCGTTTCCGAATGACATAGAAGATTTATTACCGGAAGAATCTGTATAAGTTTGTGTCCTGGTATCGTAAGTTGATTTTTTTATTAATCTTGAAAAATAAGAAGAACCGGAAGATTTTTTAGAAGATGTTGGGGCGGAAGGTTTGGATTTGTAGAAGCTAGGCGGGGAAGGTGCAATATAATACTTTCCTGTTTTAGGATTCCTCTTTATTACCATAGTTTACTTAACTAATCTAAGTTTAAATAATTATCTTTTTGTAACTTTTTTAGAAAACTTAACCATTAAGTATCCTATTGAATAAATGAATAGTACAACGATAAAAGAACCTATTAATATTCCGAAGTATTCGGCTAAGTAAAGTTCCCCGTAGATTCGTAAATTATAAATCGCCTGGACTAAGAAATAAATAATAGCCGTTGCGTAAAACCAGGGAGATTTAAAACCGTTTATATATTTCATATAATTACATGATTATTAACTTTATAAATATTTCTTTTTGTTAACAAAATTTATAAACTAGAAGTTCCTTAGTTTTGTATGGGTAATAAAGAGGAAGGTTATAATGTTTCTGAATCCGGAAATTGGAATACCGCGGCGGACTATTCGCGTTTAAAAATAATGAAGCCTTTAGATTATTGCGACCATTACGAGAATATCGCCCGTTTTGGTTATGATACTTTGATAGAACAATTAGAAAACTTCGGAATCCCCCTAGATACCTTAAAACTTATTGGATTTGAAAGATTGGTTAACGAATTAATTAAATTGTGTGGAAATTCTAAGTTTGCTATGAAATCCGGCGGGACTTTGAAAGAATTAGAGGAATTAGAAAAGAAACTAAAAGAAATTCGTAAATTAATGCCTATGTTATCTAAAACTATCAAAACTCAAAAAAGAAAGGATACCGTCTTAATCCCGGAGAAATATTATAAGGCTTTGGACTTTGTAACCGAAATTAAGGCGAAAATAAACGAACCTCTAAATAAAAATCACTTAATCTTTACAAATAAAGAAGAGTTCGACCCAAAAGCCTATAAAAAACAAATAATAGACGACGCGGTGAGTAGGGGTTAATAATGAAACATGTAATCTTTACTATTAAAGATATTGTAGAAATAATTAATACTAGACAAATTAATGAGTTCGATAGTAACGGCGCGGTTTCCGGAGACCGTGGAAACGGTAAATCTACCTTAATTAATAAGATACTTTATAGATTTGAAGACTTTAACCCATGGAAACACCAGGTTTACGACCGTGAAAGCGTTATATCTTTGTTAAAATCTGAAAAGCGCGGTAAGGTTTGGGATGATGAAGCGATTAATTCCGGATATAAAAGAAACTTCCAAAATAAAGGGCAACAAGAATTAATTAAGATTCTTACCGCTTACCGGGACAATTATAATACTTATTGGTCTGCTATTCCTAATTTCTTTAGTCTCGATAAGGATTTAAGAGACCTTTATTTTATACATCTTCACGTAATCGAACGGGGTATAGCCGTTGTTCACATGCCCTTACAGGGTAGGCTTTATAGTCAAGACAGATGGGACGCGAAATATAACGCGAAAGTAGAGGAAAGTTGGAGTAAGCGCATGCAAAAAGACCCTAACTTTAAACCGTCGTATCATAAGCTAAGCACGTTTAGGGGTTACCTATTCTTTAAAGATATGACTGAAATTCAAAAGAAACTTTATAAAAATATCAAGAGAACTAAGCGTAACGAATCCTTCCCAACTGATGAAGAAAGGGCGAAGAGTAAAGAATTATCTTTTATGGATAAGGTATTTAATTTATTAGTTAAAAATAAATTAACCTCTAACGGTATAATGCAACTGTGCTTACTAGAAGATAAAAAATATTCTTCTATAACGTCTTCTCTTAACCGTATGCTTAAAGATAAGGGCGAAGATAAGACAGTAAAAGACTTTTTACAACAACCTCATAATAAGGGTTTCCATAATAAGATACAGGATGAAATATCTAAAATAATTCCGTCCTTCTAGTCTATTTACACCTAATTACTATTAGGCGAAAGGTTTAAATACCGGGACATCCTAAATTAATTATGGACGTAAAAAACGTATCGCTAGGCTTCGGGGTTTCTATTGAGACTAGAACAAACGACGAAGCAAAGATACATAACTTAAAATCTAATGGTGAAGGCGTAAGTAATCTAGGGGTTAGGTTAAAATGAATCAGATTGAAACTATTATACACGCTTGTTTTACCTTAAGAATATTTTGTTATTGTGTTCTTGGTTTTGTTGCGTTAGCTTTATTGTTCGAACTATGGACTATGTTTAGAACTGGTGGTAAAAAATGAAGAACCCACAACGACCGGACGACATGGATAATATTGTTTCTGAATGTGTGAATCCAACAACACCGGAAGAACCACAACACGAGAAAGCCGAACGCGAAATAAGAAAGGCGGTGTTTGGATAATGACTTTTGAAACTAAACTTCGAAGTTTTGTAGGGCGAATTAAGACTACTGATTTTACACAAACGGAATTAATACATATCTCTAACGAACTTCTAAGAGAGTATAACGAAGAAAGAAATGTTATAATTGAAGGGTGGCGCGGGAAAAGTTCTTT
>Ga0208769_1000526_pt1 | contig 17980 bp, 20 predicted proteins | sample AntAceMetag02UKC_FD_184768 | JGI IMG/M metagenome (GOLD analysis project Ga0208769, IMG submission 184768) | Saline lake microbial communities from Ace Lake, Antarctica- Antarctic Ace Lake Metagenome 02UKC (SPAdes) (version 2) | ecosystem: Environmental > Aquatic > Non-marine Saline and Alkaline...
ATATATTCTTTATTTTGTTTAAGATAATAAATAAAAAAATGTCAAAAGTATTTATCACTCGTGAGATTCCAGAAATAGGAATCAATTTATTAAAAGAAAAAGGGTATGAAGTTGAGATTGGCCCAGAAGAAAAAATATCTAGAGAAGAATTAATTGAAAAAGTTAAAGGCGTAGATGCTATTCTTTCTGTCTTAACCGAAAAGATTAATGAAGAAGTAATGGAATCAGCTGGTGAGCAATTAAAGATAGTTGCTAATTATGCTGTTGGGTATAATAATATTGATGTTGAAGAAGCAAAGAAGAAGAATATTATGGTAACTAATACTCCGGGTGTTTTAACTGAGGCAGTTGCTGAACATGCAATTGCTTTTCTTTTTGCAATTGCTGAAAGAATAGTTGAAGCAGATAGTTTTATGCGAGCTGGTAAGTATAAGGCATGGGGACCAAAAATGCTTTTAGGAGCAGATGTCCAAGGAAAGACATTGGGTATTATTGGATTAGGACGAATTGGTTCAGCTGTCGCTCAAAGGATGCAAGATGGTTTTGATGTTAAAATTATTTATTATGACCTTAAGCGCAATGAAGAATTAGAAGAAAAATTTGGAATGGAATACAGAGAATTAGATGATTTATTAAAAGAATCTGATTTTGTAAGTATTCATACTGCTTTAACCGACGAAACGCGTCATTTAATCAATGCAGAAAAATTAGCTTTAATGAAGCCAAGTGCTTATTTAATAAATACTGCTCGTGGTCCAATTGTTGATGAAGTCGCTTTAATTGAAGTATTAAAAGAAAAGGGAATAGCAGGTGCAGCTTTAGATGTTTTTGAAAAAGAACCTGAATTAATGCCTGGATTAATTGATTTAGATAATGTTGTTTTGACCCCTCACATTGCTTCGGCAACAGAAGGGACTCGTAATAAGATGTCTGAAATGGCTGCTAAAAATATTATTGCCGTGTTAGATGGAGAAACGCCTCCTAATTTAGTTAAATAAAAGAATAATTTGACTTTAATAGAAAAAAGAATACAATAAAAAGCATGAATAAAAAAACATATATTTTTAGTTTTGTTGCATTAGCTCTTTTAGTTGGAATTGTTTGGTATGGTAGTCATAATGAAGGATCTATAATTGATCAGACAGCTTCTATTATAGGAGACAATCAAGAAGAATTATCAGAGTCAACTGTTCTTTTAGAAGAACAACCTGGAGATCTTATTCTAGGCAATCCAGAAGCAAAAGTAACAATGATAGAATATTCTAGTCATTTTTGTGGACATTGTACTAATTTTCATAAAGATACTTTGCCTCTATTAATTGATAAATATATTAAGACTGGAAAAGTTAAATTAATTTCTAGATATGTTTCTCCTCCAGAAATGGTTATTTCTATTATTTGCGCTAATGAAGAAGATAAATTTTTAGAAATGGTTGGTCATTTTTTTGAAAACATTGAAAAAATTACTTCTGCTGATGATGTAAAAACAATGGCTATTCAAATAATCTCAGATAAAGAGAATTTTAATGAATGTTATGATTCTAAAAGATATGCTGATATAGCAGCAGAATGGGTTAATCAAGTTGTAAAAACAGATATGGGAACACCAACTTTCTTTATCAATAGTCAACAAATAGTTGGTAATCAGCCATTGATTGTTTTTGAAGAAGTAATTGAGCAGGCACTTGAATTAGCATCTGAATAAATATTAATAAATTACATAAGATTAAAATCCTAGTTTAATATTAGGATTTTTCTTTTTTAATTTTTGTGTTAAAATATTAAAAGTGGTAAAATTAAAACGAATAAAGAAAGAATGAATTTATGACAAAGCATAACATTAAAATATATGGAACAAAAACATGTGCCTATTGCGATTCTTTAAAAGAATATTTAGATGAGAGGGGAATAGAATATAAGTATATTGATGTTAGCGAAGACAAAGAGGCAATTAAGTATATAATTGAAAAATCAGGACAAATGGGCGTTCCAGTATCTGAAATAGACGATGAAGTTATTGTTGGTTTTGATAAAGTAAAAATTGATAAATTATTAGGAATTAAGAAATAAAATTAATAAGGAGAACTAATTATGAGTACAAAAATTGCGATTAATGGTTTTGGTAGAATTGGCAGAACAACTTTTCGTAAAATTTTAGATAATCATTCTGATTTAGAGGTTGTAGCAATTAATGATTTAACTGATACAAAAATATTGGCTCATCTTTTAAAATATGATTCAGTTTATGGAATGTATCATAAATCAGTTGAATCAAACAGTGATGCAATAATTATTGATAAAAAAGAGTATAAACTTTTAGCGGAAAAAGATCCTTCTAAATTACCTTGGAAAGAATTAGGAGTTGATATTGTTTTAGAATGCACTGGATTTTTTACTAAATATGAAGATGCAAAAAAACATATCAATGCAGGAGCTAAAAAGGTAATCATTTCTGCTCCATCTAAAAGTGAAGAAGTATCTCATTTTATTATGGGTGTTAATGAAGATAAACTTGATTTAAAAAAAGACGACATTCTTTCTATGTGCTCTTGTACTACTAATTGCCTAGGTCCAATTGTAAAAGTTCTTAATGAAGCATTTCAAATAGAGAAAGGCTTAATGACAACAATTCATAGTTATACGAATGGTCAGAATCTACTGGATTCTCCTCATAAAGACTTAAGACGAGCAAGAGCAGCTGCATTGTCAACGATTCCAACTACTACTGGAGCAGCTATCGCAGTAACTAAGGCATATCCTGAGTTAGAAGGTAAGATAGACGGGATGGCAGTTCGTGTTCCAACGCCAGTTGTTTCTTTGGTTGATTTTGTAGCTAAAGTTAAAAAAGATACTACAGTTGAAGAGGTTAATTACACTTTAAAGAAAGCTTCAAATGAAGAAAGCTTAAAAGGAATTTTAGGGATTGAAGACGCCCTATTAGTCTCTAGTGATTACAAAGGAAACTCTTTTTCAGCTATTGTTGATATAGAATCAACGATGGTCCAAGAAAAGAATTTAATTAAAATTTTGGCTTGGTATGACAATGAATGGGGATATTCTTGTCGTTTAGCTGAATTCGCTGAATTTATTGGCAAAAAATTATGATTTATTTAGGTGCTGATCATGCTGGCTTCTATCTTAAAGAAGAACTTAAAAAATATCTTAAAGAATTAGGATATGATTATGAGGATTTGGGTAATAGAGAAATGGATCCTGAAGATGATTATTCAGATTTTGCAATTAAAGTAGCTAATAAAACATTTAAAACAGATAGTTTAGGTATTTTAATTTGTGCTACTGGAAGTGGTATGTCTATTGCAGCTAATAAAATTAAAGGAATTAGAGCTTCAGTCGTTTGGAATGATTTTACTGCTTTGCAAGCGCGAGAACATAACAATGCTAATATAATCTGCTTGGCTGGCAAGGTATTAGATACAGAAACGTCTAAGAATATAATTCGTCTTTGGTTAGAGGCAGAGTTTACTGGGGAAGATAGACATGTTAGAAGAATTGAAAAGATTAAAGAGTTAGAAAAATGATTGAAATTATTCCAGCTATTATTCCAAAAAATCTTCAAGAGATAGAAGAAAAAATCAAATTAGTTGAACCATATGTTAATTGGGTTCAATTAGATGTAATGGATGGGGAATTTGTTGATAATAAAACATGGAATAATCCAAATGATTTAAAAAAAATAAAAACAAGTTTAAAATTAGAAGCTCATTTAATGATTAATAATCCAGAAGAAATGATTGATGATTGGATTAATTCGGGCCTCAAAAGAATTATTATTCATTATGAAGCGACAAATAAGCATAAAGAAATTATTGAGAAAGTTAAAGAAGCTAGATTAGAAATTGGATTAGCAATTAATCCAGAAACCTCAATAGAAGTAATTGATGAATTTATTAAAGATATTAATTTAGTTCTAATAATGTCTGTTCATCCTGGTTTTGGTGGTCAGGATTTTTTAAATGAATCTGTGGATAAAATTAGACAATTGCGAGAGAGGTATAAAAATGTTAACATAGAAGTAGATGGTGGAGTAAACTTAGAAACTGCTTCTAATATTATTCAAGCTGGCGCTAATATTTTAATCAGTGGTTCAGCTATTTTTAAAAGCAATAATATTGAACAAACAATTAAGCAATTAAGAAAAATATAAATTTATGGATACAAAAGAGTTAGAAAAAAAAGCTAACGATATAAGAGAAGACCTTATTGAAATGTTGACTGAAGCAAAGTCAGGACATTCAGCTGGATCCTTAGGTATGGTTGATGTTCTCACTGCTTTGTATTTCGGCGGGATAGTTAAATATGATCCAAAAAAACCAAAATGGCCAGAAAGAGATATGGTTGTAATTTCTAATGCTCATATTTGTCCTGTTTGGTATGCAGCCATGGCTCATGCTGGATATTTTCCAGTTGAGGAATTAAAGACATTAAGAAAATTAGGATCTCGTTTGCAAGGACATCCTAGTCGTTTTACTGTTCCTGGGATTGAAACTTCAGGAGGTTCTTTAGCTCAAGGATTATCAATCGCATGTGGGATGGCATATTCTTTTAATAAATTAGATAAAAAAAATAATTGGGTATGGGCTTTAACAAGTGACGGTGAACATGATGAAGGTCAAATGTGGGAAGCTGCTATGTTTGCAGGTAAAAACAAGCTTTTTAATATAACTCAAATTATGGATCGTAATAATATTCAAATTGATGGTTATACAGAAGATGTTATGCCATTAGAGCCAATAAAAGAAAAATATGAAGCATTCGGATGGCATGTGATGGAAGTTGACGGACATAATATGGAAGAAATTATTGACGCTTGTAATAAATCAAAAGCAATTTTTGAAAAACCGAGTTTAATTATTGCACATACTATTCCTGGTAAAGGAGTCGACTTTATAGAATGGAAATATTCTTGGCATGGTAGAATACCTAATAGTGAAGAAGAAAAGAATGCTCTAAAGCAATTAAGAACTTTAGGTGGAAAAATTAAAAGTGAAGATGAATAATTAATAAAATAAAATTATGAATTTAGTTAAAGATTTATATCAAAAAGAAAAATTAGAACAACTACCAACTCGTGATGGTTATGGTCATGGATTGGTTGAATTAGGGAAAAAGAATCCTAATATAGTTGTTCTGGGAGCAGATTTAACAGGGTCAACTCGTTGTAATTGGTTTAGAGATGAATTTCCTGATAGATTTATTCAAGTTGGTATTGCTGAACAAAATATGATGGGTATTGCTGCTGGTTTAGCTTTATCAGGTAAAGTTCCCTTTGCTTCCACCTATTCAGTTTTTTGTCCTGGCCGTAATTGGGATCAAATTAGAATTTCTGTTGCATACAATAAGACGAATGTTAAATTTACTGGTGCTCATGCAGGTGTTTCAGTTGGAGCTGATGGTGCTACTCATCAAGGATTGGAAGATATTGCGATTACTCGCTGTCTGCCCAATGTAACTGTTTTGGCACCTTGTGATTCAATTGAGACACAAAAAGCGACTATAGCTGCTGGAGAAATGGAAGGTCCTGTTTATTTAAGATTTGCAAGAGAAGCTACTCCTATTTTTACTACTGAAAAAACTCCTTTTAGAATAGGAGAAGCTCAAGTATTTAGAAAAGGGAAAGATGTATCAGTAATCGCTTGTGGTCCAATTGTTTATGAGGCTCTATTAGCTGCTGATGAATTAGAAAAAGAAGGCATTGACGTAAGAGTTATTAATAATCCTAGTATTAAACCAATTGATGAAGAAAAGATTATTGAAGCAGCTGAACAAACAGGAGCAATAGTTACTGGAGAAGATCATCAGATGATGGGTGGATTAGGGTCAGCTGTTGCTGAGGTTCTAGGAAAAAATAGTCCAGTTCCAATAGAAATGATTGCCGTTAAAGATAGATTTGGAGAATCCGGAGAACCAGATGAATTAATGAAGGAATTTGGTTTGGTAGCTAAAGATATTAAAGAAGCGATCAAAAAAGTAATTAAAAGGAAATAGTTGATAATTTTTAAATTGCTCATTAATTTTAAAATTTTATGAAATATGATATAATTACATTAGGATCGGCTACACAAGATATCTTTATGGCAAGTTCAGACTTAAGGGTGGTTAAAGGTGAAGAATTTATTACCAAGAAAGGACTTTGTATGCCCTTGGGTTCAAAGATGAAAATGGATAGTACCTCTTTTGCTATGGGAGGTTGCGGAACTAATGCTGCTGTAACTTTTTCTCGTCAAGAATTAAAAACGGCCTATCTTGGATTAATTGGTAAAGATGTTTTTGGAAAGACAGTTAAGGACGAACTGATTGCCCAAGGAGTTTCTCCTGACTTATTAATTGAAACAGATAAATATCCAACTGCATTTTCAGTAATTATTTCATTGCCAGATGTTGGAAGAAGTATTTTAAAAAAATTAGGTGCTTGTCATGAAATGACCGATGAAGACATTCCCTATGATAAAATTGATACTAAATGGATTTACGCTGGTTCATTATCGGGCAATGCATATAAGACACTTGATAAATTATTTGATTTCGCAATTGAGAATAATATTAAAGTTATGGCTAGTCCCGTTGGTCAAAGTCAATTAGCTGAGGGGCTAGAAAGAACCAGGAGGCTTTTAGACAAGATAGATATTTTAATTGTTAATCAAGAAGAGGCAGCCAGATTAGCACAAATAGATTTTAATAAGGAAGATGAAATTTTTAAAGTATTGGATGAATGGGTTAAGGGAATTATAATAATTACCAAAGGACCAGAAGGAGTAGTTGTTTCTGATGGTGAATATCATTATTCAGCTGGAATTCCTGAATCTGGTTTAGCCGATAGAACTGGTGCTGGCGATGCATTTTCTTCAGCATTTTTAGCGGGATATATTGAGAAAGAAGATATTGTTCATGCAATTCAATTGGCCACAGCTAATGCAACATCAGTCTTACAAAAAATGGGAGCAACTAATGGTTTATTAAAAAAAGGTGAATGGGGAGAATGGGAAAAAGTTAAAGTTGAAAAAATAAAAATATGAGTTTAGAAACAAAAAAATTAGCTGGACTATTAAGAACTCCCGAAGAGGTTATTTTGAATTTAGAAAAGAAAATGGAAAAAATTTCTGGGAAAAAGGGAGTTATTAAAAAGATAATTCAAGAAAATGATGAAAAAATTAATAAAAGATTAAAAGAATTAGAATTAAGTAGAGATTCTAAGGCAGAAGACGTTTATCAAGCATTGATTAATAGAGCAAAGCAAAGTGATGAAGATCTTTCACAACATTATCATCAATTAGATTCTTCTACATCTGCTAATTACCAGGATTTAATTAAGACAGTAAAAGAATTAACAGATAATTTATCAGGATTTTTTCTTAAAAAAGATAAAATTAAGGAACTATTTAAATCTAATCCACCAAAGAAAATTATGGAAAATTTGGGGTATGATGATATTGATAACATGTTAGAGAAAGAAGATATTTTTGAGCTTTTTTGTGCTTTAAGATTTGTTGAGGATGGCGAATGGCTTAATAATGTTTTTTTTCAATCATATGAGAATTTAAAAAAAGAAGATTTTGAAAGAAGAGAAATCAAAATTATGGTTTTACCAGAAAGATGGTCAGGAAGTGGTCAGAAGTTTTTAGAAAAAAAATTACATCATATGAGTCATCTAAAGGAAGTGGGCGTTGTTTTCATCATTCCTGTTATTAAAAGTCATCCAAATGAAACTCTTTATTCTTTTTTTATGACTCTTCATTATTCCTATGAGGTTGATTGGCATTCGCGTCTTTTTGAAATGTATAGTCATGAAGATGATTTTGTTAAAAAAATGACTGAAGCATTAAAAGTGGAGATGAGCAATATGCCTTTGCCTAATGAAGAAAAAATGAGTTGGCGAATGGCACCTGCATATTTAGCTAAAAAAGATTGCAATGATCCTCGTTTAGCTGAACCACATATTAGTCCAGAAGCATGGCACTATACTAAAGCATCTATTTGTATTAATAAATTTAGTCAGCAATTCCCTAATTTAGGATTTGATTTCTGGCAAGGTTCAGATGTTCTAGCTCAATATTTTTTATCTGCTAATTCAGGAAAAGAAGTTTTGATTAGTTTTGACTTATTTGATAATGGTCTTTCTTTACTTCAGAAAAAGAATTTTGAATTAAGATATTCTTATCATCAACAAGAAGCACTATGGAATAAGGTATTTATTGAATATATGGGCAAAGAGATAATAGATAAATTAATGATGGAGAATTTAGATAAAGGATTCGTCACTTTGTAATATGTTAGATATTTTTAAAAAAGCAAAAGAAAATAATTATGCAATTGGAGCTTTTAATGTTTCTAATTTAGAACAAATTAAAGCTATAATTTTAGCTGCTCAGAATTTAAAAAGTCCTGTTTTGATTTGTACTTCTCAAGGAGAGAGCGAATTCATAGGAAAGAGGCATATAAGAGCCCTGATTGATGCATACAAGAAGGAAACTGACTTACCTTTGGTTTTGCATATGGATCATGGCAAAACCTTTGAAATAGTTAAAGAAGCCATTGATGCTGGTTATGATTCAGTTCATTTTGATGGTTCAGGTTTAAGCTTTGAGGAGAACATAAAGGTTACTAGTGAAGTAGTAGAATTTGCTAAAGAAAAAGGAGTTAAGAATATTGAAGGAGAATTGGGATATTTAAGAGGTGGGTCAACTATCCAAGATGCTGTAGAAATAAAAAGAGAAGATTTAACAGATCCAGAACAAGTTCAAGAATTTATTGAACAAACAGGCATAGATAGTTTAGCTATTGCCATTGGTAATATTCATGGAGTTTTTAAAGGCAATAAAAACCCTCATTTGTTTTTAGACAGATTAGAAGAGATTGATAAAGTAGTTAGTGGTAATGTTGGTTTGGTTCTTCATGGAGGATCAGGAACGCCTGAACAAGATATTAAAAAAGCTGTCCAATTAGGAGTTGTTAAGGTTAATATTAATACTGAATTAAGGATAGCCTTTACTAACGCATTAAAAAATATATTAGAAACTAATTTAAATGAAGTTACTCCATATAAGATAATGTCTCCTGTGATAGAAGCTGTTCAAAATACAGTTGAGGAAAAAATTAAATTATTTGGTAGTGATAATAAATTATGAAGATAAAAATAAATCAAAAAGATTGCATTGGATGTGGTAGTTGTTCGGCTGTTTGTCCGAATGTTTTTGATTTGAACGATGATAATAAAGCAATTATTAAAGATACTAATTCTGATCAAGGCGAAAGCGATGACGAATGCGTACAAGAAGCTGTTGATATTTGCCCTGTTGATGTAATTAAAGTTGAGGGATAGAGATAATGGGCGCCCTACACGCTTAAAAATTTCAGAATATTTTATTTTATTGTCTTGACCTATAGGGGTTTTTCAGTTAAGATAAGCATATGTTAGAACTATTAATTAAAATGCGGTCGGAATTAGGCCGTAATGTAAAAAAGATCCGGGAACAAAATCTTATCCCGGCTGTTTTATATGGTCATAAAGTTAAGAATTTAAATCTGTCTGTTAATTATAATGATTTTGAGAAAGTTTATACAGAAGCAGGAGAAAGTACTTTAATTAAATTGAAAATAGAAGATGGAGAATCAACAAAAGAAAGGGTTGTTTTAATTCATGATGTAACTAGAGATGCTGTTAGTAACTATTTTATTCATATAGATTTTAAACAAATTAAAATGGATGAAACTATTACAGTAGAAATACCATTAATTTTTGTTGGTGAATCTGAAGCTATTAAAACTGATAAAGGTGTTTTAATTAAAAGTATTCAGAATGTTGAGATAGAAGCTTTGCCTCAAGATTTAATTCATGAAATTGAAGTTGATATTTCTGTGTTAAAAACATTTGATGATAATATATACGTTAAAGATATTAATGTTTCAGATAAAATTAAATTAACTGCTGATCCAGAAGATGTAGTTGCTTCAGTAACACCACCTAGAACACAGGAAGAGTTAGAAGAATTAGAAGAAACACCAGAGGAGAGCATAGAAGAAGCAGAAGTTGAAGAAAAAGGTAAACCTAAAGAAGAAGTTGAAGAAGTTTCGCAAGAGTAAAATGAGCTATATATTTAAAATTTGGTCAGGTATTTTAAATACTGTCCAAAAGAAGGGGATTGTCTTTTTGATATTCCTTTTTTTAATACCTTTTTTTGTAAATGCAGCTAGTTCTGATAGTTTAAAAAAAGATTTAGAGAATCAAATAGAACAGAAACAACAGGAGATTAATCAATATCAAAAAGACATCAGTAAGAATCAAGAAAAAGAGAAAACTCTTAATAATGAAATTAATATAATAGAAGGTCAAATTAATAAAATAGAAGTAGAAATAAGTCAATTAGATTTAGTTATTCAAGATAGTGTATTGAGTATTCAAGACGTAGATGCCCAAATTAGTATTTTAGAAGATAATATAGATGGAAAAAGGAATCTTCTATCTGAATATCTTAGAACAATGGCTCGATGTGACGATGAAAGTCTTTTAGAAGTTATTTTAAAAAATGAGAAGTTCTCTGATTTTTTTGACGAACTTAATTCATTAGAAAATGTTCAAGAACAGATTCATGATGTTTTAGTAATTATTTATGAAATAAAAGAAGAATCGAATATAGAAAGACAGCGTTTAGACCAAGAGAGAATGACGCAAAGTCGTTTAAAATCATTGCAATTAGTTCAAAAAAGAAATGTTGAGAATAAACAATGGGAAAAAGAGGACTTGCTTGATAAAACAAAAGGAGAAGAGTATCTTTATCAACAAATGATTGAAGGCAATAAAGAGAAGATCGCCTTTATAAAAGAGCAACTTGTTTTGTTGGATAAATATAATTTAACAGAAGAAGAAATGATTCGTAGTGCTATTTTTGCTGGAGCTAAAACAGGTATTAGGCCAGCTTATTTATTAGGTGTTTTAGAAAATGAATCTCGCTTAGGTTTAAATGTTGGTACTGGTGATTGGAGAACTGATATGTATGAGTGTAATCTAAATAGAGGATATATTACAATGGGAATAAATCTTAAAAATGCCTTTCTTCAGATCTGCCAGGGATTAGGATTGAATCCTGACTCACAACCTGTCTCTGCTAAGCCATCTGCCTATAAGGGGTGTGGAGGAGCTATGGGTATAGCTCAGTTTATGCCTACTACTTGGTTGTCTTATATAGATAGAATTTCTGTTATAACAGGCAATAATCCGCCTAATCCATGGCGTCCTGTTGATGCTTTTACTGCTTCTGCTATTAAATTAGCTGATGCTGGTGCAAGTGCACAAACCTATAACGCAGAAAGAAATGCCTATGCAATGTATATAGGAGGCAAATACTGGAGAGGTCTTTTAAATATAGCTGATAGAGCTATGGTGTATGCAGATGGTTTTCAAAAACAGTATTTTCAATAAAATATATTTATTAATTTAAGGAACACTAAATGGTTGTTTTTTTTATTTGAATAAAAAAGCAAACACTTGACAAATATATTAGTATATGATATACTCCTATTAAGTTAGCTGACAGTAGCGTGAGAATCTTGACTCTTCGGAGGTTCCGAAATCCCTCCTTCTCGGAACAGGCCTTGTGCCTAAAAGATTCTCACTCTATTGTTTGCTAGTTGTATTAGCAGCAATAGCATTTATTTTTTGTCTTTAATTGAGCAATGCCCAATTACTAGCTTGAAAAATGTTATCACTTATTTATTTTTAATAGATAAGTATGTTCTTAGGAACAAAATATATATAAAAGCCCCCGCTTAGGCGGGGGCTTTTATATATATTTAACACAAAGAACTATTTTTTACATCACCAGGCAACTAATGCGCTGTATTGTTCTAGATTACTTAATTGCCCTGGGGTTAATTCGAGTGAAGCATTTATTGCTTCTTTAATTAAATCTTCAGAGAAGGTGATTTCTTCACCAACTTCTAATGGTTTTGAGCCAGTTTTGTCTTTTATATAATCCTCAATAAATATTTTATGTTCATTTGTCATCTCTTGTGGATTCTCTTTTGTGTAATCCTTAAGAGCTCTACGAGCTAGATTAGTTACTCCGTCTCCCTTGGTTGCTTTTTCAACAATAGAACTACCTTCTTTTCTTCCTTGTGGAATAATATTTTCAATAGTTTTTTTTGTATCTTCTTCATTAGAACTAGTTATTAATCCTTCTTCAGGGTCACTAGACAATTGGCCTCCTATGTTTGCTAAATTGTCTTCTGGAAAAAGATTTACTTGTTCATCGTTCTGGTTAGTATAAAGATAAATACCACTAGCTAGTATTGCTAAAGCAATAATTGGTAGGATAACAGAACTACTATATTCACTAATCCATTCTCTAAACTTGTTTTTTTTGTTAAATATGTCTTCTGATCCGAATTTTGGACCGCTCATCATTGGAGATTGAGAATTATTTTCACTGGTCTTGAAAAGATCTGATTGGATTTCCTTGTCTTTGTTGACCATTTACCTAATAATTTTTCTGATTTTTTCCGCCTTTGGCGGAATTAAGTTGATAAGTCGACCTTTCCCTCCGTCAAATTTTAATTATTACTGGTAAGACCATTGGGCGTCTCTGTGTTTTAGTATAAAGGAATTGTCCGACTTTGTCACGAATATTATCTTTGACATATGTCCAATTTGTATCTTGATTATCAATGGATGTGTTTTTAATAATTGTTTTAACTTTCTCTCTAGTTTTATCAAGTAATTCTTTATTCTCTCGTAGATAGATAAATCCTCTTGAAATGATATCTAGTTCGCCTCGAACATCTCCTGTCTTGCTATCAACTGTGGCGATGATGACAAACATGCCATCTCTAGCCATTGCTTGTCTGTCTCGTAGAACTACTTGACCAACATCTCCAACTCCTAATCCATCAACCATAACATAACTAGCTGGAACTTTTTCTTTACTTAATTTCATTGATTTATTATCAAGTAGGAAAACATCTCCATTATCGCCAAGTAAAATATTGTTTTTAGACATACCAACACTTTCGGCAATCTCTCCATGTAATTCTCTCATATAGTAATTGCCTTCAATGGGGATAAAGAATTTTGGTTTCATTAAATTTAACATCATTTTTAGGTCTTCAATAGGTGCATGTCCTCCAGCGTGGACATCCATCATGGTGTAATGAATTATTTTTGCGCCTTTGCGACATAAAGCATCTCTTAGATTTTGAACGCTTCTTTCGTTTCCTGGAACTACTGAAGATGAGAATATAATTGTATCACCTTTATGAACTTCTAATGTTTTATGTCCACCATTTGCTAATCGCATTAAAACAGCATTTCCTTCGCCTTGAGCTCCAGTACAGATAATCATAACTCTATTATCAGGGAGTTTATTTGCTTCTTTTGCTGAAATAAAAGTACTTTCTTTTGCTTTAAGATATCCTAATGCTTTAGCAACTGCAACATTGCTTTTCATACTGTATCCTTCAACTACTACTTTCCGATTATTCATTTCTGCCAAATGAACAAGTGATTGAACTCTGGTTAATAGAGATGCAAAAGTAGCAGCAATAAGACGTCCTTTACAGCTTTTGATAATCTCTGAAAGATTATCTTGAATTTCTTTTTCTGAAAGAGAATGTCCAGGTGTTTCTGCATCGGTACTATCGGACATCAGGAGTTGGATTCCTTGAGATCCTATTTGAGTAATTTTTGCTATATCAGCTGGTTCTTCATTGATTGGACTATGGTCAAATTTAAAATCTCCCGTATGAACAATAGTCCCAACTGGTGATTTAATAACTACTCCTAGGCTATCAGGAATATTGTGATTAACATGAAAGAACTCAACGTCAAAACAGCCCAATTTGATTTTATCGTCTTTAGTAATTATCTTTATATCTAACTTTGGAGAATTAGGGAAATCTTCTTGCCTTTTCATAATCAGACCACGAGTTAAAGCGGCCGTATAAATCGGTGGATTTCCTAATCTAGCCATTGAATGGGGAATCGCCCCAATATGATCATAGTGGCCATGGGTTATTACAACACCGCGGATCTTTTCCTTTTTATCCTTTAGATAGGAAGTGTTTGGAATAATGTAATCTATTCCGGGCATATCCTCTTCAGGAAACTGCAATCCCATATCAACGATGATAATATCATCGTCATATTCAAAAATCATCATATTTCGGCCGACTTCATTAAATCCACCTAGTGGGATGACTTTTAATTCTTTTGTTTTTCTGCTAGTAGCAGATTCTGTTTTTTTTATCATATTTTATTATTCTTCCTATTTTACCAGTTGTATTTTTGTGGATTTTTAAGAAAGTCCAGTTTTTCTAAATCCTTAGTTAAAAAATACATTTCCTTATCTTTTTCTATTTTAAATTTATCTAGCCAAAGATTAGGTTTTATAAATTTTATTTCTGGTATATCTTTATAATTTGAATTCTTTTGCCATTTAATTTTATTCTCTGGTCCTTTTAAGGCAAAATAGCTAAATCCATGTTTTTGACGAAATGGCTTATAGAGATTAGGTCCAAAATCACGGCAAACCCAATTAGCTGTTTTCATTTCTTTGCCTGAAGCATTAATCATTAAATGTTCATAGTTAGGCGGGATTATTACTTTATCATCTTTTATTGCGTTAATAGCACAAACATCCTTAATGCTATCTCCATTAGAATCTTGAATTAAGAATATGACTTCGCCTGATAAAACTTGATATATTTCAGGATAAGTTATATTTGTATCTTTAACTAAGGGATGATCATGTCCTGCTGTTTTATTATACTCTTGTCCAAGCATAATAAAGGGCATTATTGTTATATCATATCTTAAATTATTTTTTTCAATTTCTTCTCGGTCTTGATTATTCATTGCTAAGTCGCGATACATATAATACAGCTTTAAATCGGGGGCTATTTTGGCCCATTCTTGATCAAAAAGAACATCTGTCATTTCAGCTAGATAACGAATACTTGGAGTTATTTGTTTGATATCCATTTATTTCCAGACTCTTTTAGTATTTATATACCAGTTTTCTATTTGAGAAAACCGGAAAGAAGGTTGAGCAAGTTTTTCTATCTCAATTCCTTTAATGTTCTCATTAATAGGATAGAGATAGGTAGGGCTGTATAGAAATACAACAGGAACATCTTCAATTAATAGTTTTTGGAATTCAGCATATTTTTCAGTTCGTTCTTCTTCTTCTACTGTTTGTCTGGCATCTTCTAATAATTTATCAACTTTTTTATTCTCATAAAAAGCTACATTTAATCCAGGATCTTTTTTTTGAGTTGAGTGCCAAAATGCAAAAGGATCTGGATTGGCTCCAAGAACTTCGCCAAAAAGAAGAGCTTGGTAATTGCGAGGTCTTAGATATTCTTGTTGAATATCAATTGCTTCAATTATTTCTAAATTAATTTGAGCGCCAATTTTTTCCCATTGCTCTTTGAGTATTTCTGCTGTTTGTTTAAATTCTGGCCAATTACTTGCTACTAAATTAATTTCTAATTTAATATCTTCATCATTGATTGTTTTTTGTCTAATTCCATCTTCATCAGTATCTTTCCATCCATTTTCTTCTAAAATGTTTTGAGCATGTTCTAATGCAAAATCATATATGTCTATTTCTGATGTATAATTAGGCCAATTAGCTAAAAGAGGGGAATCAACTTGTTCTCCTTCTCCATTTAATACTTTTTCAATAATCTCTTCCTTATTAGTAGCATAGGAAAGAGCTAATCTAACGTTTCTATCAGCTAATGGTTTGCTTTTGGTTTGATTAAAAAAGATTGAATAATAGATAGGTAGGTTAATATTATAAATATTAACATTACTTCTCATCTCTGACTCATTTTTAGGTGAAAGAAATCCTAATCCATCTATTTGTCTTTTTTGATAAGCCTTAACTAGATTTTCCTTATTCTTGTAAAATAGTATATTAAGCTTTTCAATAAATGGTCCTTCGGTTAAATAATATTTTTCATTAATTACAAATTTCATTGATTCAATATTTCCATCTTTGTTTTTATTGAATTCTTTAAACTTATATGGGCCAGAACCAATTGGTTTAAGGTTATATTGAGCAAGAGGGAAATTAGCAGCTGAGATTCCTGCCCAAAGATGTCTAGGCATAATACCAATTGTTAAATTATGTAAAAAATTTACATAAACATTATTCAATTTAAATTTAATTGTAAATTCATCAATTTTTTCTATTTGAATTCCTTGCCAAATACTTTTTAAGGGACTTTTGTATTCTGGATCTTGGATAGTTTTAATTGTAAAAATTACATCATTAACTGTTAATTCTTCACCATCATGCCAGAAAATATCTTTTTTAAGAACAATATTGTATGTTACATTGTCTTCTTCAATACTATATTCTTTAACTAAATCAGGAATTAAATTTCCTTGACCATCGTATTTAAATAGACTTGAATAAACAAATTGAACTAAATCCCTATCTGTATCATTTGTTTGAGCTAATACAGGATTAATGAACCGAGGTTGTCCTAGTACACCTTCACTATATGTTCCTCCTAACTCAGGCATCAATTTTGTCTTATTAGCATAAACGCCAAATGTTAAGATTGCGATTGAAATTAGAATAATAGAGAATAATCCGCGTACAAGCCAGCGTTCACGAGAAGGGAATACTTTAAATAGTCCCTTCCATTGTTTCCATTCAGGCCATTTGTTTCCTGGAATAGAAAAAACTTTCTTAAAGAAATCTTTTAAGTTAATTTGTTTAAAACCTAATATTAATTTGTCTATTTTAGTACGAATAAGTCAAAAACGTTATCCCCTGAAAGGGATACCGTAAATAAAAGTTTAAATTGTTTAGATAAGCAGATTTAAAAAACTAGTAATTAAGAATAAGGAAGCTAATACAATAGTGGAATTGAAAAGTACTTTATCAAATCCTCTTTTAGTGTAATAGCTAGTATCTCCACCTCCACCAAAAAGACCACCACCTCCAGCTCCTCTTTGTTGGAATAAAACAGTTAGAATTAAAGATATTGAAATTATAATTTGAAAAATCGTTAAAATTTGTTGCATATTATTAATCTTTTTCCTTTTTTCCAGTATTAAAAAATATATTAACAAAACTGATAATTATAACACCCCAGAAATATGACCAGAAGCCAATAATAGTTAGTTCTGAGATAAAGTATTCTAAAAGCCACAAAAGGGCAATGTTTATTACTACAATAAAGAGTCCTAAGCTTATTACAATCAATGGTGCTGAAATCAGCTTAGCAATCGGTTTGATAAAGAAATTAATTAGTCCTAATAGAAGTCCAGCTATGAATAGGGTTAATATATCTCCTTCAAAAATAATTCCTGGCACTAAATAATCAGCCAAGAATATAGCTACAGTATTAACTAAAATTTGAACAATAAACTTCATATCTTTATATTAGATTATCATAAAGAAATGGTAAAGTCAAGCGATGAAGAGGCTTGTCTAGAGTAGGCCGTGCCTTGAGAGCTACATCCCTTACGCTCGGAGAGCGGGAGGGTGTACTCGTCAAGGCACGGCCTATGGATTAACCACGACGACGTCTCTGGGTTCTATATCTTTTTCTTTTTCATTATCCCTTGTAATCTAAATACACTTTTACCAGAAATTTTCATTTTTGGCTTTTTCTTCTTCTTTTCTCTTCCTTTAGCTTTCTTTTTAGTCTCTTCTTCAATTTGCTCTAAATCATCTTTCATATTTGTATTATACAATATAGACAAAATATAATCAAAGAGTTATCATTAAACTATGATGAATAAAAAACAAGAAGAAGAAATTGTTCTTCTATTAAATATCTATTCAAAGGCCTTAAACTTATTAGAACAATACGATAAAAACAATTTAAAGATATTTAAAGGTAAAAAATCTAAATTTGTTTTAAAATATGAAGACTGTTTGGATATTATATCTGAAATAAGGAAAGAATCATCTGATAAGAAAGAATATGGAAGTCTTTTTGGAAATGA
>Ga0208769_1000531_pt1 | contig 17903 bp, 17 predicted proteins | sample AntAceMetag02UKC_FD_184768 | JGI IMG/M metagenome (GOLD analysis project Ga0208769, IMG submission 184768) | Saline lake microbial communities from Ace Lake, Antarctica- Antarctic Ace Lake Metagenome 02UKC (SPAdes) (version 2) | ecosystem: Environmental > Aquatic > Non-marine Saline and Alkaline...
GTAAAAGAAGTTTTTATTAAACTGTACAAGAAAGGTTTAATTTACAGAGGAAATTATATTATCAACTGGTGTCCCAGGTGTAAGACTGCTTTAAGCGATGAAGAAGCAGCTCATAAAGAAATTGATGGCTGGTTATATTACATAAAGTATCCGGTTAAATCTAGTGAGCAGCTACCGAAAAATAAAAAATACATAGTTGTAGCTACAACTCGGCCGGAAACAATGTTTGGTGATACAGCAGTAGCTATTAATCCTAAGGATAAGCGCTATCAGTGGCTAAAGAAAAATAAAGTTGTGTTGCCGATAGTTGAGAGGGAGATGTCGGTTATTGAAGACGAAGCTATTGATCCGGAATTTGGTACCGGAATAGTTAAGGTAACCCCGGCTCATGATCCGGTTGACTTTACACTCGGCAAGAAGCACACTTTAGAATTTATAAACATAATGAACGAAGACGCTACCTTGAACGGAAATGTTCCCAGTAGCTTTATTGGTATGGATAGATTCGAAGCTAGGAAAGCTCTGCTTAACCTTTTAGAAGATAAGAAACTAATTGAGAAAAAAGTACCTTACGTTGTGAGTGCCGGGCATTGTTATCGTTGTCATACAATAGTTGAACCGCGGATATCTTTGCAATGGTTTGTAAAAATGAAGCCCTTGGCTGCTCCAGCAATAAAGGTTGTTGAAAAAGACAAGGTAAAGTTTTATCCTCAAAGATGGAAAAAAGTTTATCTTAATTGGATGTATAATATTCAAGATTGGTGCATATCGCGCCAAATCTGGTGGGGACACCGTTTGCCAGTATACTACTGCCTTGATTGTCGAAAAAAAAGCAAACAAGACAGCACAACTGGAATAATCGTTTCTAAAACAAAACCAGAAAAGTGCTCTAAGTGCGGCTCAAAGAACTTAGAACAGGATAAAGATGTTTTAGATACTTGGTTTTCAAGCTGGCTTTGGCCATTTGCTACCTTTGGCTGGCCAGATAAAACAAAAGACCTTAAATCCTTTTACCCGACAAATTGTCTTGTTACCGCCTCAGAAATACTATTCTTCTGGGTTGCTCGAATGATTATGGCCGGCTTAGAATTTACTAAGGAAGTTCCCTTCCAAGATGTTTTAATCCACGGAACCGTAAGGGATGAACGGGGAATAAAAATGTCAAAGTCTTTAGGTAACGTAATTGACCCCTTGGAAATCATTGATAAATTTGGCGCTGATGCTTTAAGGTTTTCTTTAATGCTTCTGGCTGCTAGTGGTTCGGATGTTTATTTAAACCAAGAGAAGTTTTTGGTTGGGAGAAATTTTTCCAATAAGATTTGGAATGCTACTCGATTCATTCTCTTAAAAGTCAAGGAGAGTGATCTCAAAGTAGAAGACCTTAATCTTGAAAATCTTGATCCGGTTGATAATTGGGTACTACTTGAGTTAAATAATACTATTGAAGGTCTATCGGAGAAGTTAGACGCTTATGCGCTGAATGAAGCAACTAAAAAAATATATGAATTTTTCTGGCATGTGTTTTGTGATTGGTATATAGAAATTGTTAAGGATAATTTTAACCTTAGCAAAGCAAAAGTATTAATCTACACCCTACTTAATTCAATAAAGCTCCTACATCCGGTAATGCCATTTATAACTGAAGAAATTTTTTCTATAATTAAAGAAAATACTAATCTTTCTTTGGATCAGACTATCGTAACAGCAACTTGGCCGCAAAAATATAAGCTTAAGGCCGGAGGAGAAGAAGTTGTAGATATTATTGATACAATACGAAGCTTACGTAATATAAAAGCTGATTTAGGCTTAGGCCAGAAAAAGATAAAATTAGAGGTACTTTTGAGTCATCAGGAAACCAAGAAGTTTTGGCAAGAAAATATTGCCTGGATAAAACGCCTTACCCTTAGTGAGTCAATAAGTTTTGTTGATAGATTAGAAAGAGTACTTTACCAAAGCAAAAACTTAGCCTTAAATCTAAATATAGAGTCAGCTGATTTAAGCACTTTTCTTAGTTCTTTAAACAAAAAGATTAATAATTTAGAAGGTGTTCTAAAAAATACTTCTAAAAAATTGGGAAATGAAAAGTTTCTCCAGCGGGCTTCTTCCGATATTGTTGATAAAGAAAAAAAGAAGTTTGAGGATATTTCAGTAAATTTTATACGCTTAAAAGGATTAAAGGATGTATTTAAGTAAACATATCCAATCTCTAGTGCGGAGTGCCTTAGAAGAAGACGGTTGTAAAAAAGACGTAACAACTGTTCTGGCTATTTCTTCAAAACTTAAGGCAAGCGGAATAATCGTTGCTCAAGAAAAGGGAGTACTTTCAGGAATTGATATAGCCGAGGCTGTATTCAAGCAGCTTAATAAAAAAATAAAATTTAAAGCCTTCAAGAAGGATGGTAGTGTTTTTAAAAAAGGTGACAAAATTGCTCTTATTCAAGGAAATTTACAAACAATCCTTACTGGTGAACGAGTAGCTTTAAATTTTTTATCTTTACTCTCAGGAGTTACTAGCTTAACCAAAAAGTTTGTTGAAAAGGTTAAGGGTACCAAAATTAAGATTAAGGATACTCGCAAAACAATACCTAATTTACGAATTTTAGAAAAGTATGCTGTAAGAGTAGGCAAAGGGACTAATCATCGTTTCTCTTTAAGCGACGGTATTATCGTTAAAGATAATCACCTAAAGGCTGCCGGTTATTTGCATCAAGGATGTTTGAATAAGCAGCGTTTTGCTAGCTTAATAGCTAGCTTAAGAAAGAAAAGTTCCTTTAAAATAGAAATTGAAGTAGAAAGCCTGGGAGAATTGAAGGAAGTGCTTAAGTATAAACCTGATATAATTATGCTTGATAATTTTTCGGTGAAGAGCCTAAAACAAGCTGTGAGTTTTTGCAATAAATATTATCCGAAGATCAAGCTTGAAGCATCAGGCGGAGTAAACTTAAAAAACGTAAAAGCTGTAGCTAGCAGTGGCGTAGATTACATTTCAATAGGCATGATTACTGACTCTCCGGAAGTAATCGATTTTTCATTAGAAATTAAGTGAGACTTAATAAATTTAAACTCACTAGTAAATTTAAGCCTACCGGCGATCAACCTCAAGCTATTAAAAAGTTAATTACCGGAATAGAAAAGGGGCAAAGTTTTCAAACTCTCCTTGGCGTTACCGGATCAGGAAAAACATTTAGTTTAGCTTGTGCGATTGAAAAGATCAACCGGCCAGTTTTAGTTATTTCACATAATAAAACCTTAGCTAGTCAGCTCTATGCTGAGTTTAAAGAGTTCTTTCCGCAAAATTGCGTTGAATACTTTGTAAGCTACTACGATTACTATCAACCGGAAAGCTACATTCCTCAAACTGACACCTATATTGAAAAAGATTCTTCAATAAACGAAAAACTAGATCGACTTCGCTTATCAACAACCAGTTCCTTAGCTAGCCGCCAAGATGTTATTGTGGTGGCCTCCGTATCATGCATTTACAACCTTGGTGCGCCAGAGAATTATCAAAACTTGACTCTTTCTTTAGCCGTTGGCGAAAATATCCCCCAGAAGATTTTTCTCGAGCGTTTAATTAGCTTACAATATCAAAGAAATAACCTCGACTTCAAGAGAGGAACATTTCGAGTTAAGGGTGATACTCTGGATATTTTTCCGGCTTATAAGGAGTCAGGAATAAGAATAGAGTTTTTTGGCGACAGTGTAGAGAAAATCTACGAGTTCCAACCAATCAGTGGCAAAAGAATCTCACGATTAGAGAGAGTAAGTATTTATCCTGCTAAACATTTTATTATCGCTAAGGATAAAATAGATAAAGCTGTGGTAACCATTAAGTCAGAATTAGAGGATAGATTATCACTTCTAAATAAGCAAGGCAAACTCCTAGAAGCCCAGCGCCTTAACCAACGCACTCGTTTTGATATCGAAATGTTAGCTGAATGCGGTTACTGTCATGGGGTTGAGAACTACTCCCGACATCTTAGCCAAAGAACTCCTGGCTCACGCCCTTATTGCCTTCTTGATTATTTTCCCAGTTCTTTTTTTACGATAATTGATGAAAGTCATGTTTCTATTCCTCAAATACGCGGTATGTACAATGGAGATAAGGCTCGTAAAGGAACTTTAGTTGAACACGGGTTTAGACTACCTTCTTGCCTAGATAATCGTCCTTTAAGATTTGATGAGTTTATGCCTCTTAACAAGGAGATTGTATTTGTTTCGGCAACCCCCGGAGAATTTGAAATTAATTCCTCCAAGGGTAGGGTAATTGAGCAGGTTATCCGCCCGACTGGCTTGCCTGATCCAGAGATTACCGTCAAGTCTACTAAAAATCAAATTGATGACTTAATTCAAGAAATTAAAAGACGGACTGAAAAGAATGAGCGTACTCTGGTTATTACTCTTACCAAGCGAATGTCAGAAGAGCTAAGTAACTATTTGAAACAGGAAGGGATTAAAGTTACTTATCTTCACTCCGAAATAGATACTCTTGAGAGAATAAGGATTCTAAAGGATTTTAGGTTGAAAAAGTTCGATGCTCTTATTGGCATTAATCTCCTTCGTGAAGGCTTAGATTTGCCCGAAGTATCTTTAGTAGCAATTCTTGATGCTGACAAGGAAGGGTTCCTACGTTCATCAACCGCTTTAATCCAGATCGCCGGCAGATGTGCTCGCAATATAAACGGAGAGGTTTATATGTATGCTGATACTGTAACTAAGTCAATGGAAAAAGCTATCCTTGAGAGTCGACGTCGACGAAAGATCCAGTTGGAACATAACATTAGGTATAAAATAACCCCTCAAAGCATTCAAAAGACTATTAGAGAGGGGTTAGAGATTTACTTAAAAGAAGAAGATAACCTTAGTAAGCGCTTAGAATTAGGCGGTGAAGAAATCCAACTTCATCAAGTCGTTGCCCAATTGGAAAAAGAGATGTTTACCGCTGCAAAGAATCTACACTTTGAAAAAGCTGCCCAATTACGGGATAAAGTGGTAGAATTAAAGAAAGTTATTAAGGGAAGAAAAAAACAATGATAGCTGTAGACGTAGGAAACACAAGTATACATATTGCTTACTTTAGAAAGAAGAAGGCTGTAAAGACGAGAAAAATACCTACTTCAGGAGTTACCAAGATTTCCTTAAAGAGAGCTTTGGGTTCCAAGGTGAGTGAAGATATTTTAGTTTGTTCTGTAGTGCCGAAGGTTACCAAGCTTTTTAAAAACTTAAAGATTTCGGTATCTGTAATCGGAGACAACATTAAAGTGCCGATAAGTTCATCTTACAACAGGAAACAAATCGGCATGGATCGATTGGTCGGAGCGTTTTCTGCTAAACAAATATTTCCCGGGGTTCGAATGGTTTTAGACTTTGGGACTGCGATAACTTTAGATTTCTTATCTGCCGGCAACGCTTACCAAGGTGGAATAATTCTTCCGGGAGTTGGTTCAACCATAGGAGTATTCTCCCAATGTGCATTGCTTCCCAATCGAATAAAACTTAAAAAATCAAAAAAAATGATTCCGGCCACGACTGAGGCCAGTATAGCTAAGGGACTAAGAGAGGGGTTTCCTCTAATGATAAATGCTTTAGTTAAAAAATACAAAAAGAAACTAAAAATAGCCAAAAATACGAAAGTCGTTATTACCGGAGGAGAAGCCAAAGTAGTAATGACCGGTCTAGATTTCCCCTTTATATATGAGCCATTGCTGGTTTTAAAAGGTCTCCAAGTTCTGAGCTGTGGTCTTAGCTCAAAAATTTAAAAAAAATTCTTGACATTAAGTCCAATATGTATACACTAATAACTTGGCACTCTAGGGTAGAGATTGCTAAATCATTATAAAGGTAAAGTTATTGGTGCATTTAAAGGAGGTAACTTATGAAATTTAAGCCGTTAGGAGACAGAATTGTGCTTAAACAGCTTGAAGCTAAGGAGCAGACTAAAGGCGGTATCGTACTTCCCGACACAGTAAAAGAAAAACCTCAAGAAGGGGAAATCATTGCTGTAGGCGAAGGGAAGAAGAACCCCGAGGGTAAAGTAATTCCTTTATCCTTAAAAGTTAGCGATAAGATACTTTATGGAAAGTATTCTGGAACAGAAGTCGTAATTGATGGTGAAGATTATCTTATCATCCGCGAAGAGGATGTTTTAGGAATTATTGCTTAAGATTTGACCCCTCGAAATACTCGGGGTTAATTTTTTCACTTTGAAAAATTTCGGAAATTAAGGAGGTAAAGATTTTATGGCAAAACAATTAATTTTTAGTGAAGATGCAAGGAAGGCAATTCTTGGGGGAGTTGAACTTCTAGCAAAGGCCGTTAAGGTTACCTTGGGGCCAAAGGGAAGAAATGCTGTTATTGAAAAAAAGTTTGGCTCACCAACCATCACCAAAGATGGTGTTACTGTAGCAAAGGAAATTGATCTTGAAGATCCATATCAGAATATCGGCGCTCAGTTAGTTAAAGAAGTTGCTGAAAAAACTTCTGACACTGCTGGTGACGGAACAACTACTGCAACAATTTTAGCTGAAGCAATTTTTAGAGAAGGTCTTAAAAATGTTGCTGCTGGTGCAAATCCTATGGCATTAAAGAGAGGAGTTGATAAAGCGGTCGAAGTAATAGTTGAAGAGCTTAAATCAATTTCAAAAGAAGTAAAGGACAAAAAAGAAACTGCTCAGGTTGCTACAATCGCTGCTAATGGCGATGAAACAATCGGAAATCTTATTGCTGATGCGATGGAAAAAGTGGGAAAAGACGGCGTTATTACTCCTGAAGAAGCAAAGTCTACAGCCACGACCCTTGATACAGTAGAAGGAATGCAGTTTGACCAAGGATATTTATCCCCTTATTTTGCTACTGACAGTGAAAAGATGGAGACAGTTCTTGAGGATCCATATATTTTACTTTATGAGAAAAAAATCTCTAATTTAAAGGATATGTTACCTCTTCTTGAGAAGATTGCTAGAGCTGGTAAACCACTGATGATAATTGCTGAAGATGTTGATGGGGAAGCCTTAGCTACATTGGTAGTTAATAAGCTTCGTGGAACCTTCACCTGTTGCGCGGTAAAGGCACCGGGTTATGGTGATAGACGCAAAGCTATGCTAGATGATATAGCAGTCCTTACCGGCGGAAAATCAATTACCGAGGACTTAGGACTAAAATTAGAAAATGTTGACTTGCCTGATTTAGGAAGAGCGAAAAGAATTAGAATCGACAAGGAAAACACAACAATCGTTGAAGGTGCTGGAGAAACTAGCGCTATTCAAGGAAGAATTAAGCAAATCAAGAATCAGGTTGACGCTAGTGATTCTGATTACGATAAAGAAAAATTACAAGAAAGACTGGCAAAGCTAGCCGGTGGAGTTGCGGTAATAAATATCGGAGCAGCCACTGAAACTGAGATGAAAGAGAAAAAAGCTAGAGTTGAAGATGCTTTGCATGCAACTAGAGCAGCTGTTGCCGAAGGGATTATCCCTGGTGGCGAAGTTGCGATTGTCCATAGTTTATCTGCTCTGGATAAACTTAAGCTTGAGGGTGATGAGGGAACTGGCGTAGACATTATTCGCAGAGCTCTAGAAGCACCTTTGAACCAACTTGCTACAAATGCCGGCTTAAAAGGTGATGTAATAGTTGTTAAAGTAAAAAGCAGCAAATCACCAATGGGATTTGATTTAAGAGGTAACAGTGAAGAACTAACTGACATGTTTAAGGCTGGAGTAATTGACCCCACAATGGTGGCAAGAACAGCCTTACAAAATGCAGCATCAATTGCATCGTTGTTAATTACTACTGAGGCAGTTATAGCTGATAAGCCAGAAAAAGAAGGCAAAGCCCCTGCTATGCCTGGCGGAATGCCTGGTGGAATGGGTGGAATGCCTGGAGGAATGGGTTACTAAAAGTAGCTTCAGAAAGATATCTAAAGCCCCGTGCCGTAATTGGTACGGGGTTTTTTTTGTGGATTTTTCTATGCCAAGTGGTATAATAGATTCTCTTTGGAGAAAATTATGCAATTTATGAAAAAAAAGAAGAGTTTTTGCTTGAATATTGCCGATAACAACAACTTAAACATTGGACTTTTCCAATACTGCCTAACTCCTGAAGGTGAAGTAATCCAATCTAATCCAACTTTAGCTGAAATTCTCGGTTATCCTTTTAAAAAAGGGTTTATTAGGGAGAAGTTTTTTAACCTTTTTATTAAGCCTTTAGATCGAGAGCTTTTTTTAACAATTTTAAATAGAAATATGAATGTTAAATCCTTTGAAGTACTGTTAAAGAAAAAGGACGGTCAACCTTTGTGGGTGACAATTACTGCTCACTTAACACCTTCAGCTAAGAAAAAGGAACGTTGGATTGAGGGAATAATCCAGAATATTTCAGCTCAAAAACAAATTGCTGGTAGACTAACCATGGAGAAGGATTTCTTTGAAAACCTCTTAGACAATATTCCTGATGCTGTCTATTTTAAGGACCGTGAAAATAGAATCATAAAGGTTAACAGTTTCTATGCCCAAGGAACTGGATTAAAAGCTGAGGAAATACTCGGAAAGACTGATTTTGATTTTTTTCCTATAGAACAAGCTAAAGGCATGTTTAACGATGATAACCAAGTTTTAAATACTGGTAAGCCAATTGTTGGCAAAATTGAAAAGACCCTACTCAGCGACGGCCTTTGGAACCAGGTAATTACTACTAAAATTCCTATGCGAGATAATTTTGGTAAGGTAATCGGAACCATGGGAATAACTCGCGATATGACTGCTTACGCTAATCTCGAACAGCAACGCCTGGATATGATGATTAGTGCTCTAGAAGTCCTAGGTAGGGCTCTTGAAATGCGGGACCCTTACACCTTTAGTCACACTAGAAATGTAGCTGGCATTTCTGAAAAAATCGCTAATGTCTTAGGCTGGGATTCAAATCGACTTCTGGCTATTAAGTTAGCTGGGGAACTTCACGATTTAGGAAAAATAAGTATTCCCTTAGATATTTTAAATAAGCCTGGTAAGTTAAATGCCTTGGAGTATCGTTTAATTCAAGAGCATGTAGAAAATTGTTATAATTTGATTAAAGATATTGACTTTCCTTTTGCTTTAGCTGAAATTATTTATCAGCATCACGAACGTCTTGATGGTTCAGGCTATCCCCGAGGCTTAAAAAGCGATCAGATAACTTTAGAAGCCAAAATATTAGCAGTCAGTGACGTTTTAGAAGCCATGACTCATCATCGGCCTTATCGCGAAGCTAAAGGCTTGGAAGAAGCCTGCAAGGAACTTCGAAAGGGTAGAGGCATAAAATACGACGCCAAGATTGTAGATATCCTTCTTGACCTTATTAAAAAGGGAGGAGATAAGGAATTTTGGCTTACTAATTAACTTTTTTCTTGATTTTTTATTCTTTTGTGGTATAAAAAGTATCTTATGGAACAAACAATAACAAAAAAAATTCTCGAAATTCGTTGGCATGGGCGTGGTGGCCAGGGAGCAAAAACTGCAGCTCAACTTTTAGCCGAAACCGCCATGGAAGAAGGTAAATTTATCCAATCTTTTCCCGAATATGGACCTGAAAGAGCCGGAGCACCAATGAAGGCCTTTACTCGAATATCCGAAGAACCAATAAATCTCCATTGTGGTGTAACTAATCCGGAAATTGTAGTAGTTATTGACCCAACTATTCTTGACGTAGTAAATGTAACCGAAGGTCTTGATGATGCTGGCGTTATTCTAGTTAATTCCCAACAATCTCCTAAGCAAATAAGAGAAAAACTCGGGTTTAATAAAGGTAAAGTTTTTACACTTGATGCAACTAAAATTGCCTTAGATACTACCGGCTTACCGTTACCAAATATGCCAATGTTAGGGGCTTTGATAAAAGCCGTAGGAATAGTCTCTTTAGAGAAGGTTGAGGAAAAGATAAAGAAAAAATTTCTGAAAAAAATTGGCGAAAAGAAGACTATGGGAAACATTGAAAGTATTCGTAGAGCTGCTAGTAAATTACAGTCAGAATAATTTTCTTAAAAGAGGAAAGAAAAAATGAAAGAAAAAGGTTGGAAATCCATACCAATTGGCGGATTAATTACCGAGGCTGGAAACGCTCAAGAATACAATACTGGTAGTTGGAGAACTTTTAAACCAGTTATTGATAAATCTAAATGTATAAATTGTCTTCAATGTTGGATCTACTGTCCTGATTCAAGCATAAAAGTAAAAGACGGTAAAATGGACGGTTTTGACTATGACCACTGCAAAGGTTGTGGCATATGCGCTCGCATCTGCCCGGTTAAATGCATCAAAATGGAGAAAGAATAATCTAATGAGTAAGCTCATTCCTTTAACCGGCGATCAAGCAGTAGCAGAAGCTATGCGTCAAATTAATCCTGACGTAGTTCCTGCTTATCCGATAACACCACAAACAGAAATCGTAATGGCTTTTTCTCAATTTGTTGCTGACGGTTTAGTAGACACTGAAATGATTACCGTAGAGTCAGAACATAGTGCAATGAGTGCCTGTGTCGGTGCTTCAGCTGCCGGAGCAAGAGCTATGACCGCTACTTCTGCTAACGGCTTAGCTCTTATGTGGGAAATTGTTTATATTGCAGCATCTACCCGACTACCGATTGTAATGCCTGTAGTAAACAGAGCTTTATCCGGGCCAATCAATATCCATTGTGATCATTCCGACACTATGGGAACCCGTGATTCAGGATGGCTACAAATGTACTGTGAGAACGCTCAAGAAGTTTACGAGTCCACCATAATCGCTATGCGAATTGCTGAACATCCTGAGATCCTCTTACCGATTATGGTATGCCAAGATGGTTTTATTACTAGCCATGCCGTAGAAGGCGTAAAATTATTTGATGATAAAATAGTCAAAGATTTTATCGGAGAATATAAACCAACTTTTCCTCTTCTAAACGTTAAGAAACCTGTTACTTACGGCCCCTTAGATTTACAGGACTATTATTTTGAACATAAAAGACAGCAATCCGATGCTATTGAAAAGTCAAAAAAAATAATACCACAAATAGCAAAAGAGTTTAAAAATATATCCGGAAAAGACTATGGCTTTATTGAAGAATATAAAACCGAAGATGCTGAAATTGCAATTGTTGCACTTAGTTCTACCTGTGGAACCGCTAAGGTAGCTGTAGATAGACTGCGAGAGAGGGGTGTAAAGGCAGGATTACTAAAGATAAGATTTTTTAGGCCGTTTTCGGCAGAAGAAATCGCCGCTTCTCTTTCAAAATTAAAAGCTGTGGCAATATTAGACCGTAGTGAATCTTTTTCTAATCATGGAGGACCGGTATTCGCCGAGGTAAGATCAGCTCTTTATGAATTACAATCTCGACCGTTAGTTACAAATTACATTTATGGATTAGGTGGAAGAGACATGGATATATCTCAAATAGATTTAATCTACCAAGACTTAGCAAAAGCTGTAGAAGAAAACAAAGTTAAAAATTTGATAAATTATCTAGGGGTTAGAGACTAAGTTGGCGAATTTAAAACAACTTTCAAAAATACCTGAACGACTTACCGGCGGACATCGTCTCTGTGCTGGCTGTGGCGCATCTATAGCACTGCGTCAAGTATTGCTAGGAGCAGGGGAATCACCGGTTGTTATCGGCTGTGCTACTGGTTGCCTTGAGGTTGCTACTACAATTTACCCTTATAGTGCCTGGAACATTCCTTATATTCATAACGCTTTTGAGAATGTAGCCGCTACTATGAGTGGTGTCGAAACTACATATCGAGCATTAAAAAAGAAAGGAAAAATAAAAGAAGATATAAAGTTTTTAGCCGTAGGCGGAGATGGCGGTACTTATGATATCGGATTGCAATCTCTCTCTGGCATGCTAGAGCGAGGACACAGAATAGTTTATGTATGTTATGATAATGAAGCCTACATGAATACTGGAATACAGCGTTCCAGTGCAACCCCTCATGGTGCATCTACTACTACAGCGCCGGCAGGAAAGGTTAAAACCGGAAAGGCAGAATTTAGAAAAGATCTTACCGCAATTTGTGCTGCCCATCATATTCCTTATGCAGCTCAAGCTACTATTTCTAATTGGAATGACCTAGTTACCAAAGCTCAAAAAGCCTTTGCAGCCGAAGGGCCGGCGTTCTTAAATATTTTGGCTCCTTGTCCAAGAGGATGGAGATACCCTCAAGAAACGGCGATAGATATATCTAAATCGGCAATTGATACAGGCTTTTGGCCGCTTTATGAAATTGAAAACGGAGTATTAAATATTACTTATAAACCAAAAGAAAGAAAACCAATTACTGAATGGCTAAAATCACAAGGACGCTATAAACATCTCTTTAAGCCAGAAAATAAGTCTCTTATCGATACTATTCAGAATAATGTAGATAAAATGTGGGAAAAATTAGAAAGTGGACACCTTATTTAAAATTAGACCCCTCGGAAATACTGGGGATTTAATTCCCTCGATTTTGTTGAGATAATTAAAGGAGGAAAGATGGCAAAAGTTATTATTGATGAAAATGCTTGCGTAGGTTGTGGTTTGTGTGTAACTGCTTGCGCTGCTGTCTTTGAACTAGGCGATGACGGAATCGCTAAGGTAAAGACAAGTGAGTGCCCGGAATGTGATCTTCACGATGTTGCATCTCAATGTCCGGTAAACTGTATCACTGTAGAAGACTAAAAGAGATTACTAAGTACTTTCTCGCTACAGATAATTTGGGGAAAGTACTTTTTATTTTACGGAAGGTATTTTGATTATTATCTCTTGATTCAGCTTGGTAATGAACTTTAGCCGTTCAATGAATAGTTTTCTTTCTTCGATTTTATTATAATACTCTTCTTTTTTGTTTTGTAAATCTGACCTATCAATCGGAGTTTTATCTTTCAGCTGTAAGATGTAAGCACCCTTATCTAAAGCTATAACTTTAGAATGGACTTCATCTTTAGCCAGAGAGAAGACTATTGCACTTACCTGGTTATTTAACCCCAGACCATCTATATAGTCAAAATACTTAAAGAAGTCTGTCTGCTTAAATTCAAGATTATTTTTGTTTGCAAAAGTTTTGAGATTTTTTGTTTCCTCTTGATTAATCTCGATTAAGAGATCAGAAGAAAATCTATTGGTCTCTTCTCTTGCCCGAGAAACAATTAGTGCTTCTTTAACCTCAGGTTTAATCTCACCTAAGGAAGGAATAAAGGCCGGTTGCTCGTCTTCCTTGCCAACAATTATAAAATTTTCACCTAAGTCTATTGGCGGGCTTATTTGGTTTAACCCTAAACTAAAGGCTAATTGGGCTATTTCTTGTGTGACCTCAACTTCTTTAATCAAGTCAGCTCTTTTAATTAAGCCGGTTTTTTTAATTTCAAGAGAAGTTTTCTCTTTGAGCTGATCGAGTGTCTTAAGTTTAGCAAGCTCTGTAATTTCTTCAGGGCTCATCTTATCTTTTTCGGTTATTAAGGCATAGGCAATATTTACTGTCGGCTCTCTTTTAAAAAGAACTGTGTTATCCCGGTAAAACTCTTCAATTTCATTAGGCTTTATTCCTACGTCCACCCGGAACTTTTCATAAGGAATAAAAAGGTAAGCAATTTTTGCCTTTTGGTTCTCCATAGCATATAAGGTTTCTACCTCCTTATCTGTAACTGAGACATCAAGAGAGTTTTTCCAAAGCTTATCAATTAGAATCAGATTTCGTACGTGTTCTTCAAAACTACGCATAGTTAAAGTAAAGCCGAAATTTCGAGAGATATGCTTTATATACTGCTGGTAAGATTCTCGTCTAAATTTCCCACTTCGAGAAAAATTACGATTAATCCATTCCATAACTTCCCCGTCGCTAACTTCAATACCCTCTTCCTGAGCTTTCCAAAGAAGGCGATAGTATATGCTGGCCTTTTCAATAATTTCTTCAATGGTAATTTTTTGATCTTTCTTGTTTAAATTTGAATAGAGGATAGTGTCAAGGCGAGCTAAATCAACATAGCTTTTAAAGTTTGAGATAACTACTGTTTGGCCGTTAATCTCAGCAATTGCTTTTGCTCTTTTCTTATCAAGAAAAGAACGAGCACCAGAAAGTACGAAAGCCGCAATAACTACTACAGCAATTACCCAAAGAACTTTTTTTGTGTGTTTTCCACGAATGGCAACAAGCATAAATCTATCATAACTTCTTAGGGAAAATTATCAAGAAAAATCTACGAAAGTAGTTTTTCTTAATCCTGAGGCTACAAGGAATAGTTTCATTTTTTAAAACTAGGATTAAGGCTTGATTGGTTCTCAAAAAACTTCCATATTTCATCAACGGCTGATATGGCTTTAGATGGAGGAATTACTCCTTTCCTTGGCGGTTTGTAGCTACCCGGCCATGAATGACCTCCGGTTTCAGTAACACACAGTTTCACTTGAACGTTGTCATCACACCCAGTATACAAATCACAATATGCACCTTCCTTTTCCAGGACTCTTTCGAACACAGCATTACAATTATTTCTCTTTACCCACTTTGATATGGTTTCCGAAACAGAGGTAAAATTAGTTACTTTTGATACGTCTTTGAATGCATCAGATCCAGCACCCCCCTCAAAAAGAATATGCGTGTCGTCCTTTGCATGAATGTGCATTATTGAAATAGATCCTGATGGGCTGCAGTTGTCATAGTTATCGGTTCCTGCAACTGCTGCTATAGCAGTAAACGTATCGGTTAAATCACAAGCAAGTCTATATGATAGCATCCCACCGTTAGACATCCCCATTGCATAAACCTTGCTCGAATCAATAGTAAATTTTGTTTTGATATCATCGATCATTTTTTTCACAAAACCAACATCATCAATATTATTATCCCGGGCATACGCACAGCAATTTCCCGCATTCCATGTGGCGAATTTTCCGGATTTCAACCTACTCGCGCCGTTAGGAAAAACCACAATAAAGCCTTCCTTTTCAGATTTTGAAATTAAGTTGTAATATTTATCGGTAGCCATATGCTCTTTATATCCCATACCGCCGTGAAAAGCGATAATCAATGGCGCGGGGATAGATTTATTATACGACCGAGGAATATGCACGAGGTAGGTTCTTGTTAGCCGGTCATGTTGTAAAGAAAAATCATAATTCCCTGGCTTAACAACCCTAACTTCCTGACTTTTTTCTCTCCAAGTTCCTTGGGCATAAATCATAGGCAGATATAAAATGACCCCTACCAACAAAAAAGAGCATACAATTACGTTAATCTTTTTCATCTTTCGCTTTTATTATTTATCATTAGTACAAAATGGACACAAGTAAAAATAGCAGAATTATTAATGTTATATCTTGTTACTAATACATTAGTTACAACAAGACAAAAATTAAGTGGAGGTGGCGGGATTCGAACCCGCGTCCTTAAAGGGTTGGAAAATAGCTCCTACATGCTTAGCCCTATGTTTAGCTTTTCCCTAGAGGCTCCAAAGGACCGGATACTCTAGAGAGCAGCTTCGATATTTTTTAAGAACAAATCCTCAAAGCAAAAAATTTGTTCCGAGTCTCAAAAATGAACCCTTAAATCCCCAGAGACCTAAAATTTAAGGGCCCTACTTAGCTAACTGCGTAAGCAGGTGTTGCAACGAAAGGTGTTGCTCTTATATTTTGTAAGCCCGGATACGTTCGGCCTTACCCCTACGACATGCAACCACTTTTCCTAGTCTCAAAGTCGAAACCAAGCACCCCCGAATTTTCAAAGAATATTTTCACTTAAAGAGTAACACAAGCCTGATTTTATTGCAAGTTGTTTAGGTCGGGCTTAAACATAAACATAGGGATGTGTGCATACACAAACCTCTTGATTTTCCCATATAATCATGTAAGTATAGGAAATGGGAGTTGACCCCTTTTTGTGATTGTTGCTTCCTGAATTAAGTTGACAACTGGTTGCAGCCTGTGTTATACTTTAAGCGAAAGTAAGGAAGTAAGAATGTAAGAACAAGGAGGCAAAATGGCGATAGAATACGCAAAAGTAACATCCAAGGGGCAAGTCACAATTCCTAATTTAGTGCGAAAAATGCTACGTTTACACAAAGATAGCCTTATAGCGTTCCAAATTACCAGGAATGGAATAGTAATCGTTCCGGCAAAAATGGTAGAAGAAAAAACTCCTTACACAAAAGAGGAATGGGTAAAAATAGAGAAGCTTGCTTCTGAAAAGGGCAAAACCTGCAAATCTGCAAAATCAGCGAAAAAGTATTTTGACTCTTTATGATTCATTTTAACTTTAAACCTTCGTTTAAAAAGTCTCTCAATTCCTTACCAAAAAAAGATAAAAATTTAGTTAAAGAATCATGTGCGCAACTTATAGATGTTTTGGGTAAAAGAGGCTTGCTTCGAAAAGGATTAGGACTTAAGCAACTTAGGGAAGACTGGTGGGAAATACGAAAAGGTCTAAAACAACGGATCTTGTTTAAATGGAAGAATAACGAAATAGATTTCGTATTGGCTGGAAATCACGATCAAGTTAAAAGATTTTTAAAAAAAATCTGAAACTTACTAATTAGGCATATATAGAAAAAACTTGTAGATGCCTTTAAAGAATAATAAAAAGAAATAGATCTTATTATGAAAAAGTTTAATGTTAAGGGGGTTGTTGACCATCCCTCCACACCGGGTGTGGAGGAAAAGGGGCGATTGCCGAGAAGGTGTGGAGATTGCTATGAAAGAATTTAGTGTTAGGACGGAGCAGCAGGAAGAACTGGTTGATATTACCTCCAAGGTTCAGGGGGTTGTTGGGCAATCAAAGATAGAGGATGGGATGTGTGTAGTTTTTATTCCCCATACAACTGCCGGGGTAACTATAAATGAGAATGCTGACCCCACTGTTAAGGGAGATATTATAAAAGGTTTGAAGGTTATACCCTCGAGCGGCTATCTGCATTCTGAAGGTAACTCACCTGCTCATATAAAAGCTTCAATTATCGGTTCATCAGTTACAATTTTTATTGAAAAAGGAAAACTTGCACTAGGTGTGTGGCAAGGTGTATACTTTACTGAGTTTGATGGCCCGAGACAACGTTCGATCTGGGTTAAAGTTGGGAAGTTATAATAATTGCAAAGGGGGGCTTAAGATGAGAAGAGTGACTATTGTTTCATTGGTTTTAGTTTTACTAGTATTTACAGCCGGGTGTGCAAGTATGGGTGATAAATCAAAAAAAGGAAGCGTTGTCGGAGGATTATTAGGAGCAGCTGCCGGCGGAATTATCGGTCATCAAAGCGGCCATGGAGTTGAGGGAGCTTTAATTGGTGGTGCAGCTGGTGCAATTAGCGGCGGTTTAATTGGCAACAGTATGGATAAAAAAGCTTTAGCAACTAATCCCGACCATATAACTGTAATTAAGATTGCTGAGATGTCAACCCAAGGTATTCCTGAAGGTGTGATCATCAGTGAGATTAAAAGAACTAAGTCAGTCTATGAGTTAAGTTCGGAAGTTATTACATACCTAAAAGAAAATAAAGTTAGCGACCGAGTTATTGATTACATGTTAACCGGTGGTTAATAGATACCTTTTGTAAAAATAAAAATACTGTGGTAGAATAGTGAAGTTTTAAAAGTATTTGTTTTAAAAAAGGGGGAATTATGGCGAAGAAGAATCATGAAACTTTGAAAGAAACTTTTGACCGGATATGGCCACAAGCAAAAAAGGAAATCGACAAGGGCGTAATCAATGCAAAAAAGATGCTGTCTCAAAGTGAGAAGTATCTTAAAAAACTTTCAGTCAAGGGTGCTGCTCAAACCAAAAAACTATCTTTATCTTTAAACAGAGAAAAAACTTACTATGATTTAGGTAAAGCTGTTTCAGCTTCACCTTCAACTAAATGGAAAACTAGTCGTAAAATATCTTCTTTGGTTAAAAAAATCAAAAATTTAGACAAAAATATAAACGCA
>Ga0208769_1000533_pt1 | contig 17898 bp, 28 predicted proteins | sample AntAceMetag02UKC_FD_184768 | JGI IMG/M metagenome (GOLD analysis project Ga0208769, IMG submission 184768) | Saline lake microbial communities from Ace Lake, Antarctica- Antarctic Ace Lake Metagenome 02UKC (SPAdes) (version 2) | ecosystem: Environmental > Aquatic > Non-marine Saline and Alkaline...
AGTAGGATAGAATAAATCTATGAAAGCAATCTTCTTTGACTCCGAGGAGATACGGGGCTCCGCCCCTACGCCCCGGAAGCCGAAACGGGCCGCCGCGACAGGCTGCGCCGCCTGCGGGCTAGGAGACAGCTGCCAGAGCCCCCGTATGGACCCCTATGGGGAGGGCGAGCTACGTATTGTTATCGTCGCCGAGGCCCCCGGCCAGGACGAGGACCGCGAGGGCATACCGCTAGTCGGGGCGTCGGGGAAGTTCCTCCGTGACCGCCTGGAGAAGATCGGCGTAGATATGGACCGCGACTGCGTGCGGTTGAACGTAGTCCAGTGCCGCCCGACGCAGGAGGTCCGGGGAGAGGTAGAGAACCGGACGCCGACGGCGGAGGAGATTAGCTATTGCCGTCCTCGTGTCGCAAGTCAACTTGACGCCCTCGCCCCGGACCTTATCTATGCATTCGGCACGGCCGCTATCGCCGAGGTCCTCCGGGACGCACCCTTCTCCCCCAACGCCACCTCGATGCACGGGCGGGTAGTACCCTCGGCGGCTCACGGCTGCTGGGTATGCTGCGGATTCCACCCGGCGTATTTCCTCCACGAGAAGCACAAGCACGACGGGCGCATGGACGAGATGCTCCGAGCCGGTATGGAGAAGCTACTGGAGGACCCGTACCGGGACCAGCGGCTGGATGAGGACCGCTTCGAGATCGTCGAGGACGCGGACGAGGTAGTGAAGCGACTGAAGGCGCTCGGCGCGGGAACGGAGCGGATAGCGTTTGACTACGAGGCCACGGGCCTCGATCCTTTCGATAGCAAATGGAAGTTCCTTTCCGTCGCCTTCGCGACCTCGGAGGAGACGGGATGGTGCGTACCGCTGGAGCATCCACACGCCTGCTGGACGGCGGCGGACTTGGAGATCATATACGCCGCTCTGAAGGAATGGCTCGCGAGCCCGTGCCCGAAGGTGATCCAGAATTGGCAATTTGAGGAGCTGTGCGGCCTCGTCAAGTTCGAGACGCCTACTAACAACGTCCACTGCTGTACGATGGTCCGCCAACACGTCCTCGATAACCGCCGGGGCATTACCAGTCAGGGCTTCCAGTGCTTCGTCCGCTACGGATCGACGTACAAGACCGAGGTGGATGTGAAGAATCTGAATCGAGAGTTCCTCGACGCGGTAGCCCGGTACAATGTATTGGACGCCCGCTACTTGAGCCGCCTCGCGGCGGATCAGGGTGCGGAGATGAACGAGGACTCCGAGCGGGCGTACTCTCTATTCCACGAGGCGGTCCCCCAGTTCGCCCTGATGAAATACCGGGGCATTCGCGTCGACGTACCGCAGCTGGAGGACCTCGGGGTCGAGACTACCGCGAAGCTCGTGGAGTTAGACGCAGCCCAACAATGCCAGGCAGTCCAAACCTACCGGCGGAAGTACCGACGAAAGTGGGACTCCGGCTCTAGCCAAGATAAGCAAAAGCTGTTCTTCGGAATGCTCGGCCTGAAGCCGCACCACCTAACGCCCTCCGGCTCCGAGTTAAGTAACCCCCTCCACTGCTCGACCGACGCCGATAGCATGACGCACTTGCTGGGCCAAGTAGAGGCGGGCGGCCCGGTAGCTAAGCTGATCGAGGCGTGCCAGCGGGAGGCGCACCTGACGAAGCTTAATGGTTATATCAAGAACTTCCTCTCGCTGACGGCGGCGGGCTTCCTTCACCCGAGTTTCTTACTTCATCTCGTATCCTCCTTCCGCAGTTCATCGGCGGACCCGAACTTCCAGAACATCCCCGTGCGTATCGAAGAGCTGGCGCAGCTACGCCGCGTCCTCGTCCCCCGGTTCGATCTGCTAATGGAGCTAGACTTCGCAGGAGCCGAGGTACGGGGGTATGGCGTTCACTCGAAGGACGCCCAGCTAGTTCAGAACATCAGGGACAACGTAGACTTCCACCGCTATTACGCCTCGCTACTCTACGAGATTCCCGAGGACGAGATTACGAAGGAGCAGAGGTACAAGGGTAAAAACGGCTTCATCTTCCCGGAGTTCTATGGGAGCTATTGGAAAACTATCGCCCGGAACTACCCGGAGTGGCGGGTGGAGGCGGTACAGGCCGCCGAGAAGGAATTGTGGGACCAAATGCCGGGCCTCAAGCAGTGGCAGCTGGACAGCGAAAAGTTCTACCACAAGCACGGCTACCTCCAGTACCTTACCGGCTTCCGCGTACGCTACGGAAAGCAGGGCTGCCTGAGCTTCAACCAAGTCTGCAACATGCCCAATCAGGGGTTTGCGTTCCACCGCCTCCTCCGGGTACTGCTAGACCTGGAGAAGGAGATGCGGCGGCGCGGGATGAAGAGCCTAATCATCGGGCAGATTCACGACTCGGTAGTGATCGACTGCGTGAAGGACGAGGTGCCTGAGCTGATTAAGATCGGGCAGGAGATCGTAGCCCGGCCCGCATGGGGATATGACGCGATTGTCCCGTGGGAGGCGGAGTTCAAGACCGGACCCAACATGCTGGATATGAAAGAGGTCACGCTATAATTAAGCGTAAGGAGAATGTGATGGGCGAGACTGGACCGAAGCGACTGGTGACCTACGAACTCGAACGCTCCGGCGTGGACGGCTGCTGCTGGGAAGGGCGGGGCGTTCCGGAACAACGCGGCCTGGTCCTTTGCGCAGCGGCCCTTGGCGATCTATTCCCGGCTATTCGGAGCGCTAAGAAGATACGCTTAATCGCATGGAGCGAACCGGTAGTTCACAGCAAGACTATTCGGCTTCGCTCTTGTGGCTCGACGATCCATTGGACGAGTAGCACTCGCGGCACAGTGGAGGGCGACCTGTTCACCATTGCCAGCCGCGCCGCTAAGAAATACGCCCGCTGGGGCGGAGACTTCGGGATGCTATGGCTCACGGCCACGGTCCTGATCGAGGACGAGAACTACGTGCCGCCCGAAGTTAAGCCGACCTTCTTCCAGGCAGTCTGCGAGGCGTTATATATTCCGCAGATCGCCGACTGGCTAGAGCGGAAGTTCGGGGGCAACCCCGACGAAAAGGACGGTGAAGGATGAGACGCCGAGGACTATTGAAATTGGCGATAGCCGCCCCATTGGCCGCTATCGCGGCGACGCGGGCGAAGGTCGCCCAATCGGCGGCCCCGCCCCATCCCGAACACTGCTGGTGGACTCCCCCACAACCCATCATCTTCTGTGACCCGGCGATATATGGTAACGAGACCACGACCATCGCCGTATTCGACGCTCAGACGGGCCGGGTACTTTCCGCCGAACGATGGTCAATCTGCGATACGTGGACTACCGCGAACCGTTGTTGCACGATGGCCCGCGCGTGGGGAGCCCGCTCAATGATCGTCGATCCTACCGGAGTCGGGCAGGGCATAGTCGACCGCGCGAGAGAATGCGGGCTTCAAGTATTTGAGGCAAGGCCCAGAAGGAGACCGACATGAACCGCCGAGGACTACTCAAGCTACTACCGGGGGCCGCGATACTCGCCGCCTTCGGTCCGCGATTGACGAAGGCTGCCCAGACTCCGCCTTGGGATGTTGCGGTACTTCCGGATGTAGAACGGGACGTGCGGCGGGCTGGTGTAGAGATGCGGATGGAAAGCGGAAGCTGGCGGGGCCGCAACGGAAGTGTCAGCTACGTCCTGTTCAACAAAAATATCCTACTGAACGGGCGGTTGTACCTTCGGGATACCCGCTACGTAGCGGCGCGGATACGACAGAACCCGCCGAAAGACGGCTGGCGGGTATTTCGCCTCTCGCGGGAAGGAAACTTCTGGACCGGCGAACCGCTCAGCGTTCCGATTCCCCACTCGGGCATAATCGTGATCGGGCGGAACGGCCGAGTCAATCCCTACTTGACTGACCGCTATGTCCGGCGGCTAGCCGAGGTATCGCGGAGGAGAAGGGCTCGGGCCGGATGAACCCCGTCGCGGGCACTATCGACTTGACCGATCTATCCGACGAGCGGCTACGGCAGTTCTTGGATTGGGTATACTCGCCAACCCTCCGCGAGCAGTGGGCGGCATTTTGGCGACTATACCGCATCCTGAAGCGAGCGGAGATCGCATCGCTGCCCGGCGAGACTTCGGTAGAGCAGGCGGTCGGGGCCGTACTCGGGCAACCGTATCTTGGTTGGTTCTGGCAGATGCGATGTATCGATGATGAGTGCGAGGATCGGTTTGCACTACCTATGCATATGCGGCTGGCGTTCTTCCGTATCCGAGGATACTTAATGACGGCGAAGAAGTCCGTGGAGAGGAAGCGATGAGCGACCCACCTCCAATCACTAGTGATGAGAAGCAAGCCGCCCGTGACGCTATCTTGCGAAAGGCGATTCTCCACGAGGCCGCCGGGGATGCTCGCGCATTCTCGACCGGCGCGGAAGCGGCGGACTGGCTGCGGCGGAAGGCGGAAGGCGCGTGCGGAAATCCCTCCTGATCTTCCTCCTCCTCTTCGTCTCCGGCTGCGGGACGTTCACGAGCTTCCCAAACCAGTGGCCGATCTGGATACCGAACGAAAAGGGCGACGAGTTATACGAACGAAGAATGAGAGATGAGCGAAATGAACCTGCTGCTCCTGATCCTCTTAGCCGTAGGCGGCGGACGTGCCGCCGTCTATAATCGAGGGTACGACAATGAACTTGTCCGGGCCGTCGGTCCGGGCCGGGGAGCCTTCCCCGCTACCTTCGCGAGGTTTGACCTATGAGCCTGTATCAGAACGTACGACCGACCACGCTAGACGACTTCGTGGGCAACGAGGGGGCCGTCTCCGCCCTGAAGAACCTACTCGCCCGCGACGAGCACTCCCATGCCCTCCTTTTCACCGGCCCTAGCGGCTGCGGCAAGACCACGCTGGCCCGACTGATGGCAGGGCTCCTCGGCTGCAACCTTCAGATCAACCTTATCGAGAAGAACGCGGCGAGTGAGCGGGGTATCGATATGGCCCGTGAGTTGGAGCGCTTCTCGCAGGCATCGCCCATCGGCGGGGGCGTCCGGGTAGTCATCCTTGACGAGGCGCACGCGCTAACCAAGGATGCGCAGAACGCGCTGCTCAAGGTGTTCGAGGACATCCCGAGTTTCGCCTACTACTTCCTGTGCTCCACGGAACCGAAGAAGCTCCTCAATACGATCAAGACCCGGTGCGAGCCCATCGAGGTCTCGAAGCTCGGGGAGGATGCCCTCGCGGACGTGATCGACCGGGCGTGTATTAAAGCCGATATCCCCGAACTGGATGCGGACGTAGTGGAGGCGATTCTACAGCAGGCCGAAGGCTCCCCCCGGATGGCGCTGGTCCTCACCGAGAAGGCGGCCGGGCTCGATCCGGAGAAGGCTATCGCCGCGATAGCATCGACGCAGGCGGCGGAGCGGGCGGTCAAGGAGTTATGCCAGAAGCTAATCAACGATCCGTGGAAGATCGTCGCCGCCGTCTATAATCGAATAGCGGAGAAGGAACCCGAGGCCATCCGCCGCGCAGTACTCGGATACCTCAAGTCCTGCCTGCTCCGCTCGAAGAACCCCGCCGAGGCGGCTAAGTTCGTCGGGATGATGGAAGAACTTATAGACCCCACTTACAATAGCGGAGAACCGCACTTGCTGGTAATGTTGTTTCGGGCCAGCGAAGCACGCAAAGCAACTTAGGAGAGAACGAGATGAGTAGTAGTGCCAAAGAACGTAGAGAGCAGCGACTCGCCCGCGCCCGCGACGACTACGACAACAAGGATAAGGATACGGGTAGCGACTTCGGCGAGCGGCCCGGCTTCTTCGCCTCCGCTTCCGCGCTGGAGAAACTCGGCGTGTCTGAGTACCGTACCTCGGCGGGCGAAAACGGCGCGGCCAAGACGCACCGTATTCACATCCTCCCCCCACATCCGGATGACCCGGACCAGATCGGCCTGAAAATCTACGCCCACTACGATATCGGGGCGAACGAGTCGGCCCATCTATGCCCGAAGTGGATGAAGCGGTATCTGACTAAGATCGGGATGGACGTACCGGAAGAGATCGCGGACGGGCGATGCCCGGTCTGCGAGCGGCACGACATAGTCCTCGCCCGCTACAAGAAAACCAAGGACAACGTCTCCGAGAAGGAACGGAAGGCGATGTGGAAGGAGCTGCGGAACCTCGTTCCCTACTCCTCGTCCTATAAGAGCCCGAAACCGAAGAAGGTACTGGTATGGGTGGTGGACGGTATCGACGAAGATACCATGGACGAGGGCGTTAAGTATTACATGATGCCAGCTACGTGGGTCTACGAAGATGGCGTGCTGGAAGTATGCATGGATGACGACGGCTCCATGATTGACATCCTCGATACCAGTAAGGCGGGCCACAGCTTCCAGTTCCGACGGAAGGGCGAGGAACTTAGTACTAAGTATACCTCGCCCAAACTCGTCGCCCGTAAATGGGACGTAGAGACGGAGACGGACTGGCTGGACGAGGTGCCTCGGTATACCGACGTGCTGAAGTTCAGCAGCTATGATACCATCGCCGCCGCCCTGGGGAAATCCGTTGCCGCTGCCGCGCCGCCCGAAGAGGAAGAGGACGCCCCCCGTCGGCGTCGCCGGTCCGCCGAGGACGAGGAGGGCGAGGACGCCCCGCCGAAACGCCGCCGGAAGGCCGCCGAAGAGGACGGGGGCGACGACGAGCCTCCACGCCGTCGACGCCGTAGCGAACCGGAAGAGGACGAGGATGATGATGGCTCGGATGCCGACGCTATCCGGAACAAGATCAAGGATCGCCGCGAACGCATCGCCGCCGCGAAGGAGGAGGGCGATGACAAGGACGAGGACGCCCCGCCGAAGCGACGCCGGAAGACCGAGCCGGAGGAGGACGAGGACGAGCCTCCGAAGCGCCGGAGACGCCCCGCCGACGTGGATGAAGATGACCCTGATATACCGTTCTAGCTTTTCGGTAAAGCAAAATGGGCTGTCAAACAAACACCATTACAAAAACGTGCTTTAAGTGTGAGCGGCAGCTCCCACGATCCGAGTTCTATGCTCAGGCCGCGATGGCGGACGGTCTCTTGGGTAAGTGTAAGGATTGTACCCGTGCCGATGTTTCAGAACACCGCTATAGGAATCTTGAAGCGACGCGGGAGGGTGACAGACAGCGAAGTCTCCTCCCGCACAGAAAGGCGAAAACCTCTACCATTTGTCGTGAGGAGCGTGCGGAGCATCCAGAAAAGTCCCGTGCGCGACGTATGGCGGGGGCTGCTTTACAGGCCGGGAGGCTTTCCAAACGACCTTGCCATTTTTGTGGCGGGCGGGATAAGATTGAGATGCACCATCCAGACTACACGAAGCCGCTTCGGGTTTACTGGCTGTGTCGGATTTGCCACCGCAAGCTAGATTCAATGATCAAGCAATAAGGATAAGATTTCATGAACGAACAGCAAGAACAGGAATACGCGGAGCTACGGGCTCGGATGAAGCTGGATATCCATGCCCTCCACCGGGCGGCCGAGGCCCAACCGGACCTCTGCCGCCGGGCGGGGGAACTTCACGCCGAGCTTAACGCATCGGCCAAGCGGGCCAAGGTCCGCCTCGGCGAGGTCCGGGCCGACGCCGACCACCTCATCCGCGAGGCCCCCGAGGAGTACAATCTCGCCAAGATCACCGAGGGGGCTGTCACGCATGCTATCGCGCTGATGCCCTCGGTTCAGGCGGCGGAAGCGGAGCTAATCGCCGCCGAGCTGGAACGGGACCGGGCCTCCGCTACGTCCGCCGCCTACGATCACCGCCGGTCGATGATCAAGGTCGAGGCCGACCTCTACCAGTCCAACTACTGGGGCGGGCCGGATGCCCAGATTCAAGAAATGGAGCGGCCTAAGGCGGTCGGCTCCGAGGATACGGAGGAGCGACTCGCCGCACACCGGGCAGGTAAGCCTTCCCGGCGAAGGCGAACGGAGCCGGAGGGAGACGAATAATGATGGCTAAGAAGGAAGACCAGTACAAGCATGAGAAGACGTGGGCCTACCTTCGTCTCCTTCACTCCCTTCTGACCGGTAGAATAAAGACCGACATTTCCGTAGACGACTCCGACACTTCGGTAGGAGAGGAGCGATGAGCGACGAAGCGAGACCCCGGATTGTCTTCAACGACGATGAGGAGCAGGCGATTAAGGAAGCCGCCAAAACAGGACCCTTTCCATTATGAGCAAACCCAAACGACGAGCAGTAGAGGAGAGCGCGGCCGACAACCTGAAGCGGGAGGACCTCCCGCCCTGCCGCTACTACCTTAGCACGGGCAGCACCCTCCTGGACCTCGATATCTCCGGGCGCTATCCCGGCGGCGTCGGCTCGGGTCGCATCACGCACATGTACGGCGACAACTCCACCGCCAAGTCCGTGCTCTGTACGGAGATACTCGGCTCAGCCCAGCGGCAAAAGGGGTCCGCGATCTATGAGGACGCCGAACTCACACTAGACTTCGGGCGAGCCGAGGACCTCTTCGGCCTCCGAGTAGGGCCGTGGCGCTGCGATGATCCGGAGCAGATAGCCGAGTGGATCAAGGAGACGATGCCGGAAGGTGTGGCCCACTTCCCCGAGTTTACCTACCGCATCCCCCTCACCGTCGCGAAGCTGTATGACGACGAGGTGAACCCGGCACTCAAGATGATCCACACGGGGATACTCCCCTCGCCGTGCGCGATGGGTGTAGATACCTTCTCGGCCATCCCTTCGCAAGAAGAGGCTAAGGAGAAACTCGACAAGGGAACCTACGGAACGAGCCGGGCGAAGATGTATAGCAAGGCGTTCCGGAAATATATCAGACCCATCGCCGAGGCGGACCTGACGATAGTCGCCGTGGACCAGACCCGTACGAAGATCGACGCGGGGCAGTGGGAGAAGAAACACGTTACATCCGGCGGTAAGGCCATGTTCTTCTACGCCTCCACTCGCATCTTCCTGAAGCACACCGCCAAGGTATTTAACGAGTTCGGGCGGGCCAAGGGCGTCCGGATTGACTACGATATCGAAAAGAACAAGATAGCACCCCCGTTCGGACGGGGCTTCCTATACGTGCTATTCGACTACGGGGTGGACAACGTCCGGGCGAATCTCGAATGGTTGAAGAACATGGGAAAGTCGCAGGAGGATAAGAAGGGCAAGACCATTCGCCCCGCTATCCCGAATAAGGTGAGCTTGAATGCCTCGTGGTGGAAGTTCGAGGGTGCCTCACTTGGGCAGGGCATCGAGCCCGCGATTAAGGCTATCGAAAAAGAGGGGTGGGAGACGGACCTGGAACACGAGGTTGTAAGGGTCTGGACTATAATGAATCCGAAGCCGGACCGGAAACCGAAGCACCGAGGAACGTAGATATGAGTACAGTCATCGGCATAGACCCCGGCAAGGATGGGTTCCTAACCCTCCTCCGCGAGAACGGCGCGACCGAGTGCGAGCCGACGCCTACGGTGTCAATCTCTAAGAAGGGCTCGAAGCGGGACTATGACGTAGCGGCGATGCGGGACATTCTCCATCGATGGGCCGTCGACTATACCGTGAGTATGGTAGTGATCGAGAAGCAGCAAGCCTTCCAAGGGCAGGGCGTCTCGTCCACCTTCACGACGGGCCGAGGCTACGGCATCTGGATCGGGCTCGCCGCCGGACTCGGCCTTCCCTCGGTCGTGGTCCATCCCCGGACGTGGCAGCGGGTCGTCTGCGCCGGAGTACCGGGTAACGATCCGAAGGGCCGGGCGATCATTGCCGCCGGGCGACTATTCCCCGGCGTAGACCTTCGGAAGAACGAGCGGTGCCGCGTGCCGCACGACGGGAAGGCAGATAGCCTACTGCTCGCGTGGTACGGGCGTCACGAGGTACTGCGAAATGATCCAAGCGATTGAAATTCAGGACTACCAGAGCCACGAGGAGACGCGGCTAGAGCTATCGCCGGGCGTAACTGTCCTCGTCGGCTCCTCCGACTCCGGCAAGACCGCCGTGATGCGGGCGCTGAACTGGGCGATTAACAACCGGCCGCGAGGTAAGTCGTTCATGCGGAACGGCGGGACGGAATCCTGCTCCGTGAAGATCACTCGCGTCGACGGCGGGACCGTCGAGAGGTTCCGCGACCGCAAGGGCGGGGGTAACGGCTACCGCGCCAACGGCGAGGACCTCGAAGCCATCGGCACCGACGTACCCGAGAACGTGCGGGAACTCATCCCTCTCGCCCCGATCAATATCAGCGCCCAGCTGGACTCCCATTTTCTCATCCTCGAAACCCCTGGTAAGATCGCTAGCGCGCTGAGCCGGGCCGTCCAGCTGGATCAGGCCGAGGCGGCGGCGAACAAGCTCGCCTCGGGCATTCGCTCGGAGACCCGGCGGACCGAGACGCTCCAGCAGGAGATCGGGGACCGTAGGACGGCCTTAGAGCGATTCGCCCCGCTCGATACCTACCGGGTCGGAATCGAGACCGCAGTGGCTCTCCGGCAGTCCTACGCGACGGAGACGGCCTCCCTGACGGCCGTCCAGATACTCCTTGACGATATCGTGGCGGTAGACGCAAAGCTGGAGGTCGCGGTGCCCGAGGATGCGGACGAGCTACTGGTAAGGGCCGAGACGGCTCACCGTGAATGGCTGGAGCTGGATCGGCAGGCCGAGGCGGTCCACGATATACTGACGCCCCTCGCCGATATCGCCGACGAGAAGGCCCGGCTCAACCCCGATGTCATCCGGGAGATCGAAACGACCGTCAACGAGATCAACGAACTGCGGCAGACCCTCCTCCCGATCAGCCGGGAGGCGAGGGAACTGAACAACCTCCTCGTCGGCGTACAACACGAAGCGGAGGGTAGCGGGGACCTCGCGGTAGATATCGCCGTAGCTGAAAAGACGCGGGACGCCCTGATGGAGAAGATGGAGGACTGCCCGCTGTGCGAGCAAGACCTAACCCCGAAGGCAAAGGACGCTGTGCTGAGGAATACGCCATGAGCTACGAACAAGACGCTATACGAACGAAACCGCCGAACGAGCCTGTGACTATCGAGGACGCCCAGCTAGACCTCCTCCACGCGGCTATGGGCCTCTGCACCGAATCCGGGGAGTTCATGAATGCGATGAAGCGGTGGATATACTACAATAAGCCCCCGGACCGGAACAACCTCATTGAGGAGATCGGGGACGTGTTCTGGTATTGCGCTCTAGCCGCCGAGGCGCTCGGCGTCTCGTTCGAGGAGATTCAGGCTCGTAATACCGCCAAGCTCAAGGTCCGCTACCCGGAGGGCTTCTCGCATACCGACGCCCTGAACCGAGACCTGCCGAGCGAAGCCGCCGCGCTGGAGGGTTCGGAATGAGCGACGAAATGAAACTCCCCGACGCCTGCCGCTACGCGGCGCAGAATACCCATAAAATCGACAGGCAGCTACTGATAGACGCGGCTACGGAGTTAGAACGGCTCCAGAGCATTCTCCGGCTAATCGCCATTCATTCGGACGATCCCGACATATCCCGATTGGCCCGAGTAACGTTGGAGAAGGACCTTCCGCCGAACGCGGAGCCGCCCACGGACAGCCCCGCCATTCGAGCCCTCTTTGACGCAATGGACGATATGGAGAAGGAGAACCGAACGAACGATATATGCATATGCGGGCATCCCCGATCCGCTCACATCGGAGCCCCCGGCGTGGCCTTAGGCGCTGTGGTTTGCGGAAGGCGATCCGGCTCGGCCGACGGAAACTTATGCCCCTGCCGTCAGTTTCAAAAGCGTTCGGAGCCCGGCGAATGAAGATCATCCCAGACTATCCCGATCCGCAAGTAGTGATCTGCGGGGACTTCCGCGACTTGACCATCCCGGTAGCCCAGTGTATCTTCGCGGACCCGCCCGACAACCTCGGCAAGGTATACGACGGCTACAAGGACAAGCTCCCGGAATGGGAGTACCAGCGCCTGCTCGGCTCTATCATCGCCCGAATGTTCGGCTCCCACGCCGTCTGCTGGCTGAGCGTATTCCACAAACACCAATGGGCTACCTGGCGACAATGGGGCAGCCTCCCGGACGTGCGGATGATTCCGTGGTTCTATACCTTCGGCCAGCAGGGACAAAAGGACCTCAAGAGTAGCTACCGTCCGATCTTCCGCTACCGCCCGAAGGGCGTGCCGATCTATCCCGACGCTATCCGCGTCGAGTCGGCGCGGCAGAAGGGCGGGGATAAGCGGGCGGACCCGCGCGGCTGCGTACCGGGGGACGTATGGGAGTTCTCGCGTATCTGCGGGACGTTCAAGGAGCGGCGCAAGTGGCATCCGACACAACACCCCGAGGCGCTGATGGAGCGAATCGTACTGCTCTCGACGCAGCCGGGCGAGATGGTAGTAGACCTATTCGGCGGAACGGGCACAACGCTACGGGTATGTAAGCGCCTCGGCCGCCGATGCGTCAGCATTGATATCTCGGAGAACTACTGCCGGAAAGTCGCCAAGGAGAATGACGTGCCTATGGTGGATATGCGATGAGAACCAAGGCCCTCACTGTCTGGGTAGCCCTTATCCTACTCGCCGCTATAATCGTGGTAGGCTACCTCGAATATATCGGAGTGATTAGATGAACCTTCTCATAATCGGCGACGGCCATCTGCGAACGCGAACGCCCCGGAGACGTACGGACCCGGACTTCAAGGCGACGTGCTTGTGCAAGCTCCAGCAGGTTATCGACCTCGCCGAGGGACATAACTGCGCCGCCATCCTCCAACCGGGGGATTTATTCGATAACCCGACGCCGAGCGGCGAGCTTATGGTAGCCTTGATCCACCTCCTCCAACCCAATCCCATCCCCTTCCTGACCATTCATGGTCAACACGATATGAGCTACCACGCGGCCGCGTCGCGGAAGCGGAGCCCGCTTAGTATCCTAGACGCGGCCGGGGCCGTGACGCTGGTAGACGGAACCGTGGATGGCCATGAGGTTTGGGTACACAAGGGCGTAGCGGTATATGGGGCGTCTTTTGGACAACCGCCCCACGAGCTAGACTCGAAGGCCGTAGGCCGGTTCAACGTCCTCATGGCCCACGCGATGGTGGGCGATAAGCCCCTATGGCCAGGGCAGGACCTAACTGGCCCGGCACAGTACGTTCGGCGGCATCCCGGCTATGATCTATATGTGCTCGGTGACTACCACTACCCGTACGTTGAAGAGGTCGGCGAGGCGACGGTGATCAACGCCGGAGCCCTCCTCCGCCTCACCGCCGGGAAGCGAGATTTGGCGCTGAAGCCGACCGCGTGGGTATTCAATACCGAGGACTTTGCGGTTTTCCGCTGCCCGCTAAACGTAGAGCCGGTAGAGACGGCGTTTAACCTGACGGGCCGGGAGGAGAAGCCGGAAGGCCCGGACCTTCAGCCCTTCATAGACAAGCTCCGGGAGACTGGCAAGGTAGGGGTATCTTTCAAGGGCAACCTTACCGCGTTCTTCGAGGAGCACGATACTCCCGAGGCTATGCGGGAAGCCGTGTGGAAGGCGATGGAGGAGGCTAACGTATGAGAATCCTTAAGGAGTATGACTGGTGAGCAAGAGTATCGCCGATAAGATCAAGGCCGCACAGGCCGCCGTTACCAACGCCCGCCAGAAGCGATCCGAGCTAGAGGGCCGCCGTAAGCAGCTCATGGAGCGGCTCGCTACGGATCACCGCCTCTCCTCCGTCAAGGAGGCGAACGAGCGGGTGACCGAACTGGAGGCACAGCAGCAGGATAAGCAAGAGCAGCTGGACTCCGCCGTAGAGGCCCTCGACGATCTGATGAGCGACCTGCGAGGAGACGAGTAGCCGTGGCCGACCTAACCGCCCATACAACCTTCCTTCACAAGACCGAGGCGGAGAGAGACTTGCTGAGGGAGCAGCTCAAGGAGTCCAAGCGGCTCAATGCGGCTGCTACCCGGAGGGTGCGCCAGCTGGAGGGGGCTAGAGATATCGTCAACCAAGTCCTGCTGATCACGCAGGAGGAGGTATCCGCCCTTGTGGCGGATGTGGTGACTCTGGCCCTCTCCACTGTATACGGCGATGAGTACCGCTTCGAGATGGAGCACAAGATCGCCCGTAACCAGAGCGAGATCGTGCCGTGGATCGTCAAGGACGGGGAGCGGCTATCCCCGAACGACGAGGTAGGCGGGGGCGTGATCGACGTAGCCGCGATGGCCCTGCGGATGGCCGTATGGGCTGTGAGCGAGCCCCGGCCCGCCCCGGTATTCCTACTCGACGAGCCGGGCAAGTTCATCTCCCGCGACAAGCAGGCTTCCTTCGGACGGATGCTCCGGGAGGTAGCGTCGATGCTGGGTATCCAGATATTATTAGTATCACACAGCACGGCTATAATAGAAGCAGCAGACCGGGCGTACGAGGTCTCGCAAGTGCGGGGCATCAGCGAAGTTCGGTTGCTGGAGGAGGCGGGTAGTGCCACGGGATGATCACTTTACCCTGCGGGGTAACAACAAGGTAGCGCAGATCGTCCGCGAGGAGTTCGGCATTACGTCGGACACCGCCCAGTTGTTCTTTAAGACGGCAGGTGACCGCGACTTTTACGAGCGATTGGCGCTCCGGTTTGTAACGGAACTACAGAACGAAGTCTTACCACGAAGGAGAGGGTGATGAGATGATGACGAGACGATGGATTGGACTGTTACTGATCGCTACGATGCTGACGACGGTAGGCGGGTGCGGTTCCCGCCTGTTCTCTACGTCGGCGGGACGGCTGGAGGTTACGTTAATCGCCTACAGCGCCACGGTAGACGCCATTCAATTACTGGCCGACGCCGGGGAGATCAGTAAAGAGCAGGCCCCCCGAATCGCCCTGATGGTGCGGGCGGCGAAGCGGACCGTGGATATCTGGCACGCGAGGGAGTTGGCCGGGTTGGACACCGCCCTCGCGGAACGGGCAGCGAACGTCGCCGCCGCCGAGCTGAAGGAGGCTTTACGATGAGCGTGGACCCGGTAACAGCAATGGGAATGGTCTACGCGACCATTGATCTCGGCTTCCGATTGCTGGACGCATTCAACGGCAACCCGGAAGATAAGGCAGCGGCCCGAGTACGGCTGCTGGAACTGAAGGCGAGGGCCGACGCCGCGACCAACAACCTGCTGGATACGTTGGACGAGATCGCGGCCGGTCCCGCCGAGCCCGACACGCCGCCCACTCCGGGCGGAGAAGGAGAACGACGTGAGTAACGGGACGAAGCCCGCATGGGCAAGCTCAACCATCTGGGGAGCGATTATCACGCTGATCGCGGCAGGCGTTCTGCTGTTCGGCGTGGAAGTCACTCCGGAAGAGCAGGGGGCCGCAACCTCTTCGGTGATGCAGATCATCGGGGGAATCAGCGCTTTGCTCGCCACCATCGTGGCCGTCCGAGGCCGCTACAAAGCCGATACGAAGATCGGCTGACGAAGAGGAGAACGGCGTGCAGAAAAGTAACAAGACGCTCATAGCCGGACCTTTCATTGGGGAACTGGGCTGGGAAGTCTTTGCGTGGTCCCCCCTGGTCCGAGCGATCTTCGATACCAACGGATACAAGCAGTGCGTGGTCTACACCCGGCCCGGACGGCGGCTGCTGTACCCGTTCGCCGAGACGGTAGTGGGGATGGAGAAAGTCCCGGAGCACGAGGCCGAGTGTATGGCGTGGCACGGGCTCGGGCAGGAGGAGTCGCTCAAGACCGATCTGAACAAGCTCATCTCGCAGGTAGCCGCCGACGCTAAGGGGCGGTTCGGCGAGGATGTCGACGTGTTCAGCTACGGGAATATGAAGGAGCTGAACAACCCCTACTTCGAGAAGGGGAGCCCGATACTGCTGACCGGTAATGCGAACGCGACCGAAGCGGACGTACGTGAAACCCTGGGCCTCCCGGAGGACGGGAAGCCGGTGACGTTCCTCTGCGTGCGGGATCGGGAGATGACACAGGCGAGAAACTGGCCCCGGAGTAAGTGGGAAGAGTTAGCCGCCTCCCTCGCCGAGACCAGTACCGTAATCGTCATGGGCCGTAGCGAGTACGCAGAATGGGATTTTCCGGACGGCGTATTCAACATTCTCAACCAGACCACGATTGACGATTGTATTAATATCTTTGCTAATATCGGCGGGCTCGCCGTGGGCGGTTCTACCGGACTTCTCCACCTCGCGAGCCGATGCGCCGTACCGCATCTCGTCTGGGGAACGCACAAGCACGTGATCCGCTACGCCGAAACAAACTGGTTCGGAGCCCCCCACGCAGTCTATACTTGGGGCTGGGACCCGCACCCGCAGAACGTTCTTCAGGCTGTGCTGGACTACTACGAGGATAGGGAGTTTGCCAATGAAAACGAATAACCGGCCGGGGCGTATCTTACTGACCTTTGACGACGGGCTGAGCACGCACGAGGACTCTGCCGCTCTACTCGATGATCACGGACTGGTAGGGACGTTCGGCGTAATCACCTCCCTCATCGGCAGCCCCGGATTCCTCGATTGGGAGCAGGTCCATGATATAGCTGAGGTGTGCCACGTGATCTGTAACCATACGCACCGTCACCTCTGGAGCGGTTCCGGGGCGGACAAGCCGCTGGAGTCCCATAACGCTGAGGAGCTGACGGCGGACGCGATCTGCGCCCGCGAGATACTGAACTCCCTCGGCTACCACGGCGATTGGCTGATGCTCCCGTTCGGTACGTCCAACTGCTCCGGTCCGGAGCACCTCCGCCGATTGATGAGCGAGTTCTCTTGGCTGCGGATGACCGTAGGGGCTCCCGTACCGGCGGAGATGGGCAGCTGGATAGCCTCCGGGGGTAAGCGCCTCTTCCCCAGCGACGCAGGCCCGGTCGTGGGCGTAAGCGTGGCGGCGGACGTTCGCCGACCCGAGGCGGTCCGCGAGGCGGCCGATAACGCCGCCGCGTGCGGCAGCTTGGCCGTAATCGCCTACCACTCGACCTGCCACGCGGTAGGCGAGGGGCAGGAGATCGTCTGGGATGCCTTCGAGAAGGATATCAAACACATCGCCGCCTTGGTAAAGGATGGGCGGTTGGAATGCGTGAGCCCCGAGGACCTGACGACCGGCACCACGCCCATTGAGGAGATTGCGGATGCTGACGAATCACAGTCCGAACGTATACCTGTGCGGCCCGATCACGAAGAAGCCGATTCACCTCCGGTGGCGGACGAAGGCGGAAAAGACGCTGTCGATGGCGGGGATAGCGTGCCTAAGCCCGCTGCGGGGCAAGAAGAAGATTTCTGAGGACGGCTTCGGCGAGGCCGGGCCGCACTCCAAGGGCGGCTTCGTCATGCGGGACCTGCGGGATATCCGGAACTCCGAGGCGGTATTACTCTACTTCCCCGAGCCCCCCGGTCGGCAGAGCATCGGCTCGTGGTTCGAGATGGGCTACGCACACGCCCTCGGCCTCCCTATTATCGTCGTGACCGGAATGGCCGAGGTGCTGAAGCACCCGTTCATCCAGCGTTTCGCTACCGAGGTGTTCCTGACGATGCCCGAAGCTATCGCCAACCTCTGCTTCCTCCTCGGAGATCACGAGCCGTTCGAGGTAGAGGGCGACTCACATTGAAGATTATCTTCAAGGGGAACAATATAACCGGATGGCGATGGGAAGCCCACTCCGATAATGGCCGCCTACTCGCCCGAAGCGGCGAGGACCCCTACGCCACCTCGGGCAGTTGCCGACGGAGCTTCAACCGGCTCCAAGAGGACGTACACAAGGGTAAGTCCACGTGGGAGATTGAGGAGACGCCGTGTCAGGCTACACCGTAGTCATTCCTACACGCGGGCGGCGGGATATCCTCTTCCGGACTATCGCCGCGATCCTCGCGCAGGACCGTACTCCCGACTCTATCGTAGTGGTGGACAACAACGACAAGGAGGGGGAATTTTTCACGGGGCGAGAGATTGGCGCGTTATCCCAGCGCAGCACGGCGGTGATACGGCAGGAGTCTAAGTACACG
>Ga0208769_1000535_pt1 | contig 17885 bp, 24 predicted proteins | sample AntAceMetag02UKC_FD_184768 | JGI IMG/M metagenome (GOLD analysis project Ga0208769, IMG submission 184768) | Saline lake microbial communities from Ace Lake, Antarctica- Antarctic Ace Lake Metagenome 02UKC (SPAdes) (version 2) | ecosystem: Environmental > Aquatic > Non-marine Saline and Alkaline...
GAGCGGTTACGGGAGACTACTGTAGCGCGGGCCATCGCCTTATCCTCGTGGTTGAGTATGCATGCTGCGAGTTCGGCTTCGGTATAGCGTTCGAGTTTCATCAGCGCACCTCCTTCTTGGGATGAACCACACCAATTCCAAGGGCGAAGTAGGGCTCGCCGGTTTGGGAGGCGGCGGCCTCGGCGGTTTCTTGAGAACCAAATCGGAGGACGCGGCTCGCGTCTCCTCGGAGAAGTTCTTGGCCCTGCCCTTGGTTACGGCCTACGGTCCAGTTACGCTTTCCCCCGGCCCCGCTTCGAGCCGCCCAGACTGTATGGTAGTTGTGGTTCACCTGTACCTTCTTTGTGGCGATGAAGGCTTGTGTGCCCGGAGGTTGTAGGGCGACTACGTTGCTGGGTGGGTGTACTAGCAGCTTGACCATGCGGGGCCGGTGGTGATGGATTCCCCTGACAGACACTACCCGTCCACCGAGATTGGTGGCATACGAGCGGTAGGCGCAGACCTTCTGCCATCCCAGCGTTCCCCATACGTAGGCTTCGGCGGCGTCTTTGGCTCGTTTGACTGAGATCGTTTTCATCGCTCGGCTCCTTTATTCCTGTACGATTCCGTTGTTACCGACGAGGAGGAGTTTGGTCTTGAAGGCCCCGCCGTCCGCCTCGCCCTGAATAGATACCAGCCGCCCGGCTCGGTGCCGGAGCGAGTGGAGGACGGCGGGGTGGGCTAGGGCGAGGACGCGGCGGGCGTAGTCACAGGCGTTGTCGTTGGCTTGGCCAGTATTGCTCATCGTTCGGCTCCTTGTCGTATTGGTTTCTTTCGTTCTCATACTATAAGAAGTATACGGAACGTATCGGCTAGAAGCTACTATAAAATCTACGGATTCTATCTTTTTTATCCGCCCCCGAAAAGACCCCCTAACGGGTATAAAACGGGGGATTATAACCTGTACAACCTTGGGATAGCCTCTCGACGTGCCGGAATTATACCCGAGGGCGATACGTCCCGAGTATCTCGCGTAGCTTTGCCAGCGCTTTAGAATTGATACGATTAGCCTGGGTAGGCGAGAGCCCCACCTTCTCACCAGCTGCGCGAATAGTCAGACCGTTCCAGAACCGGAGGTAGAGGAGGAGGCGCTGGCGATAGGGTAGTTCTTCCAACGCCACTCGTAAGAAGTCTGCCTGGCCGGTAGTATCAAACTCCGGCGCTGCTTCCATATCAATGACAAGGGAGCTAGACCCCCCGGCCCGTATCTCCCGCGTCAGCTCCCGACGGACAGACCCCCATACATAGCGGCGGACGAATGGGATGAAGGTGCTGATGCGGGAGAGGTCGGTATGACGTAAGGCTTTTAGCAATCCAATACGACCGGCTTGGGCAAGGTCATCAAACATATCAACCCCAACTCCGGCCCGTGCCATCTCGGCCCGTACGATCTTCTTTACCAACGGATCGAGAGCGCGTACGATTTGCCCCTCAACCGTCCGGGTAGGATGGCGAAGGTAACGGGATACGAGGGCCAACAACTCCTCGTATGTCAAATTGACAACACCCTCCGAACTACTCATAGTACACCTTGATTATAGCCGCTACCCAAAAAATCTTTTTGAACACCGAAGTCTCTACCACCCAACAGGGTATTTTATCTATGAGGATTGACGCGGGGACGCTTGCAAAGCCTCCACCCGCCCGATGCCTGAAGGGTATACAAGGAGGCCGAGACAATCATGGCAACCAATCGCCGACGTAGAAAGCTCAAGCGCCTTAGCGGCATTCAGGTAGACGAAGTATCTTTGGTAGACAAGCCCGCTAACCTCATCCCCTTCCTCTTCTCCAAGAACCTCTCGGCCGAGGACCTGGAGGCCATGGAAAAGCAATTCAAGGGACTGAAGCTGGAACTCGATATTGGCACCACTCCCGACGAGACTACGATCAAGCTCAACGGGAAGAAGCTGGACAATCTGTCCTCGATCTCCCTGTGGTATAGCCCGGCCGGTAGTAACGACGTAAGCGTGGCGGTCGAGTATACCCAGATGAATAGCGGGGATACCAAAGACGGTTTCTCCGTCTCCCGTACGCACCGTCTCTCGAAGGGTATTGCAGCGGCGGTCGAGGCGGCCGAGGAAAAGAGAGACGCTGCCGATAATTCTGACAACGAGGATCGGAAAGCGGATGTTGATGACATCGCCGCCGTAAAGGCGGTATCGCCGGAGATCGGCGATGAGATCGACGGGCCGCTCGCTAAGGCCCTTGCCGCCCCGGCTGCTATCGTGGCCAGGTATGCGGCCGACCTCCCCCCCGAGCTACGGGGCGCAATTGAGAATATCGTACTGACGGCTGCCGAAACGGAGCCCGTACTCAGTGCGCTGGAGACACCCGTGAAGAAGAACGATGACGACGATGCCAACAAGGACGACGACACGAATACTGATGGCGACGGGACTCCCGACGTCACGCCTACGCCCGTTCCGGGCGTAGCGCTGACTACGGATAATCTCGTGGACCTGTTGGCACCGAAGTTGGCTGAGAAACTCGGTCCCGAGTTAGCTGCGAAGATGACTGAGGCCCTGAAGCCGAAGGAGGACGCCGATGCTGGCGGTTCTGCCGATGATGGCGATGGGAAGGACGTAGACGCGGACGATAGCGGCTCCGCCGATGGCGGCGATGATGAAGAGGTGAGCCCCGCTGAGTTCGGGGCTGACCTGGCGCAGGCAATGCGAGAAGCTCTCACCGAGTAGGCAAGGAATGACCCTTGAGGAGGGGACGACCAATGAAGATTAGCAAGCAGGACATGGCGGCCACCATCGCTGCTTTCAAGGAAGGCTTGAAAGCAGCGCTGACGACCCAGACCCGGAAGGGCCTCCGTACGGCGGCTCCCCCGGCGGACGATGTCGGTGACGTAACCGATGTCAAGACGAAGTATTCCATCTCCAAGTACCTCCGGGGCGGCATCTGGAAGCAGTGGGATGGCGCGGAGAACGAGGAGCGGCTCTTTAAGGCCCTCGGTCAGGACGACGGCGCTGCGGGCGGTTTCTTCGTCCCCTCTATCTTGAGCAACGAGATCATCGAGCTGCTCAAGGATACTACGGTCATCCGGTCACAGCCGGGCGTCCGCGTGATCCAGATGGAGACGGATAAGCTGGAGTTCAATCGGACCGACGCAGGCCCGACGATCAGCTGGGGTGGCGAGAGTACCACCATCGCCGAGGACACCACGCTTGAGTTCGGCAAGTCTACGCTGGAGACGCATAAGGCCGTCTGCCTATATAAGATGAGCCGCGAGCTGCTCCAGAATGCCAATATCAGCATCGACGCTCTGGTGCGGATGGAGCTGGCGGACGCGCTGGGCCTGGAAGAGGATAGTGTGTTCCTCGAAGGCACCGGCGGGACGCAGCCCGAGGGGATTTACTACAACCCCCGGATTCTGAGCACGGACCTCTCCGGTTCGGTTGGCTATGACAACATCATGGACGCTGAGTACCAGGTCCGTAATGCGAAGTCTGGCCCTTTCTCCGGCTACGTCATGCATCCCCGCACCGTAAACTCGCTGCGGAAGCTCAAGGACGGCGAGGGACGGTTCATCTACTCGAACGGTGGGCCGGGACCCGCTGGGATTCCGAGTTTGAATGGCATTCCGGTCTCGCAGACCACGCAGATCGGCGTCACCAGTCGTCCCGGTGCGAGCGAGAGCTACATCGTGGGCGGCAAGTGGTCCGATCTCCTGATCGGCGAAAAGGCCGGGCTGCGGATCGAGACGACTAACACCGGCGGCGATGCGTTCGCGGATGACCAGGTGCACATGAAGCTCGTCAAGTTCGTGGGCAGTCTCCTGCGTCACCCGGAGAGTTTCGTGGTCATCAAGGGCATCAGCGTTTAAGAAGGGGGTGAAGAGCAGATGAAGGGTATTCTGGCAAAGAGCCGATTCGCGCTGCTGAACAATCAGGCAGCGACGGGCGCAGCGGGCGACGATCTGATTCTTAATGAGATCGATGTTGGTACTGCGCAGAACGGAACGCTTATCTTGATCATCGACAACGCCGCGTCCTCGGACGTGACGAACGTCAATGTATGGACGAGTGTTACCAGCGACTTCCTGACATCCGGTACGGCTGGTAGCGATACTACCGCCGCGACGGCGGTGGTCGTGAAGAGCGACGTATCTAACCTGGCGGCCGAGGGAATCCTCGGGGCTACGATTAGTGACCTGACCGTCTCGACGAACACCATCGAGACGATTAGCGAGGACGGGATATATACGGTCAACATCAAGGACCTGAAGCGTTACGTGAACGTGTCCTATACCTCGGCGGGAGCCGGGGGCGAGATCACGGCTGCGTTTATCGGGCACGACCTGGCGAAGGCGCAGTGGGAAGGTGAGCGGACGGAGTATTAACCGTGGGGTTTATACGGCGAGCGGCGGGGCTTTTGGCCTCCTTTCCCCCGTCGCTCGCTGGTTCCGCCGACGAAGAAAGAGCTTGACAATCGAACACGCTGAATACGAGCAAGGCCGGGGAGCCAGAGCCCCATCCCGCCCCGGCGGCTAGTACGTATCCCAGTGGGGCGGGGCGGAAGGACGTAACATGCCTAGCATTGGAAGCGACAGAAAAACCGGAGCTGTACTGGAGAAGTACGCGGACCGCGTTCACCTGCGGGATGACGTGAAGTTCTACTTCGGCAACGACGGCGATGCGTCAATGGAGTACGATGAGGATGGGACGGATCGCGTTATCCTCTCCGGGGCGTTCACCTTTGACGAGACCATTACCCTCGCCGCCGGGCAGACGGCTCCGGCTCCGGGGTTGCGGGTAGTCAGCGACTTGATCTCCTTCTCGGATACGGTGGTGTCCGGCGGCACCAGTATCGCCTACCTCTCCGATTGCGCCCTCCCCGAGGGGGCAATCGTGGTCGGGTCTAAGATCGAAGTCACCACCGGTTTCACGGGCGGCTCGATCTCGCAGGCTGCGGCTACGGTCGGCTCGGCTGGTAATGATCTGGACGCCTATAACGGCGGCACCGGCACGCTGGATGTTTTCCAGAGCGACACGGACGTGGGGGGCTCGGCTATCGCAGGCCCGGAGGCTTTCTCCCTAAGTGACACGATTGCCGAGTTGTCGATCACCTATACCGGCGGCGTCCATAGCGACGTTACGGCGGGCGACGTAAAGGTCAACGTGTACTACCTCGTCACGGAGTAGCGTGTCGGGACTTCCCGGCGGTGGTAACCCCACCGTGCGGGTAGAACGAGAAGCGCTCGCCCTCGGCCTACCGGTCGGAGGCGGGCTTAGACGAAGCGGCCCGGTGCCCATCGTGGACTGGTAGCCGAACGAGGACGACATGTATATCGTGAAACAGAAGGACGCGACGGTGCAGATCAGGATCAACCCCCACCGTTTCGTTATCATCAAGACGATGCAGGGTGGCACGACCATCGAGGATCGTAGCTACTACCCCACGAAGGGGACGGAGATCAAGACGGACGGGTCGGCTAAGTTGGTATGGCTGCCGGAGAATGCCGTATGTTGGGTGAGTCCGAAGGTAGCCGAGGCGCTGACGCAGACCGAAGGTGCGGACGCGGCTGCAAACATTGTGCCCATGGCCTCTATCGTGGGCACCCGGCCCGCCCCGACTCCCGAGCAGCTGGCGACCTTCTTGAAGGACGCCGCCGAGACGCCGCCCAGTGGTTACGAGGCGGCGAAGAAGGCCCCCAAACAACGTCGTGCGGTTGACTGAAGCAAAGGAAGGCACGGCCTACCCGGCCCCAGCACGACGGACCGGGCCGGGCGCAAGAGGGGAGCGCCCGGCCCGGAGTGTTATTCACAATCGAATACGTATACCACCGCCCGTTAGCACAGTATCCTCAGGGCGGTGAGGCGGTAGGATACCAGAATGCACGTGGCCGAGGACCTCCTCGGCCCTTGAGGAGGTTGGGGAAGTATGGCGAATATCACGAATGGTCCGTGGAAGGGCAGCACTTCAGATGTGACTATTGCTCACGCGGCGATGACCACGTTGGCAGATATTCCTATTCGAGATGGGGCATCGGCCCTTGCTGTAACTATCTCGAATGGGGCCGACAAGGCCCTTACCGGGTTCGAGGTCCAATACCTCGCCCAAAGCGATGCGGCGGGCGTTGCTAAGTTCCGCACCGTGGCCTCGATTGACTCGGACTTCACTACCGCGATTAAGGACCCAATCTTTGCCTGCACTTCCGATTTGACGGCGCTCCCTCTTAGCAGTGGGGCGTTCTTATGGATGGGCGTGAAGGCGGTTAATCGAGTTCGCCTTCGGGCGCAGAGCACCGCCTCCTCGGATACGGTGATGACGGCGTTCTGGCAGGTGAGGTAGCTATGGCGAGAAGTCTCGAACCACAACCCGTGGCGGAGGTGAGCGAGCGGTCCATTACGGACAACTTGGCCTTCGTTCCTACACGCTCCCGCCGGGTACGCCAGGTAGCGGCCGATCACTTCGTGGTAGAGGGCGATGGGGAGCGGATGAACCCCACCGACCAGGGCCGGGTATACGACGCTCTTAAGGGCGTGCGGAAGTACCGCGCCGTGCATCGTAACCCCGACGACTCGCACACGTTCTACGTCATCGTGAAGAAGGCGACTGTGGAGGTAAAGGTAACTCGTGGCTATTAAGACAACCAAGTACACGAATGGTGGCGGCGACCGTGACCCGACGAATGCGGCCAACTACAATAACGGTGCCCCGGCCACTGGGGATACCGTTCAGTATGACAACACTGAGTCTGACCTGTCTGGAGCGACTCTCCCGACGGCGCATACAGGAAACCCGACGCTTAATATCGAGGTTCTTGCCGACTATGTACAGCCCCTACTGTCTGCATTTGCGGCATCTGCGACACTAGGGGCGACGTTGCTTAATTCGGCCAGTGCGGATATTCTAGTGCAGGCAAATGCCGGAACGGTCACGGTCACTGCGGGCATAGTTTCTCAGGACACTTCTGCAACGGTGTCGTATGTGTTGAATGGTGCTGGTGCGGCCCTATCTCTTGAAGCAGAACTGACGCTCACTGGGACCATTACGGGCAGCGGCGGAAACGTCTATGTCGATAGTGCGGTAACACTTTCCACGGCCTTCACCACGGGGGCCATCGTTCTCAATCTTGACGGTGAATCAGAATGGATTGGGGATGTCACAGGCAATGTAACCTGTTACGCTGACACCTCAGGGCCGAGGAAGATCACGGGCGACTACAACGTCTCCGCGACAGGCACAGCCGACTGGTCGATAGATACGGAAGACTTCACGGTAGATGGTACATTTACCCGTCCGGCCGGTGGCGACCTTACCGGAAACGCTGGCGGGGAAATGATCGTCACGGGCAATTGCATGTTGGATGGTGCGGGAGGGACGATTGCGAATGCCCATATCCGAATGAAGGGGACCGGCACTTATACGTCGGCAAACCAATGGCTACAAGGTCTGGTGATCGATGCGACTTCCACTTCCACCGTAGCGGCGGGCCCAAACTATACGACCAATCTGGAAGTCGAAAGCGGAGGCACATTGGCTGGTGGTGCGGCAGCAACGATTATCGCAAGACGCCCTTCTGCGAACGGCGTGGACATCGCCGGGGATTGCACCTGTAATCTCAAGATAACCACCATTGTAAACCTCGCCCTGTCTGGAAGGATCGCCACAACCGAGACACTGACGTATGACGGAAGAGATGACATCCTCGCGCATAGCGGTGTGCTGGATGTCGGAAGCATGATTATCGGCCGCGAGTTCACGGACAATGAGTACGCGCGGTGGACCGCTACGGGAGCGAGCTTCAGTGCAGATGACGTTACTCTCGGCGTATCGAGTGGAACGAATAGATACGGTATTCTCGATGTCAGCGGTGTTATTGGTGCGGTTACAATCGGCGATCTCGCCGACGCCGCCGGTGGCTCGTCCGCGTTGGCTCTCGGCGCGAAGGCTGTAACTATTCCCGCTTCTTCAACGTGGGATGGTACGGACATTGACTCGTCGGCCTCCAATTTGGTTACGGGCGATGCGACAAGTACGCTTCAAGATATGGACGACCCCGGCGCGGCTGTTCAGGTCCTTGGTGGTATCGTCGACGGGACTGGGAATGACGCGAATTGGGTATTCCCGAGTGACGACGCACAGCCGGACGATGAAAAGGGCGGCGCGCTACGGCGTTCGCTACAAGGAGCCGCATGATGACGAAGAGGCCCAAACGTAGGGTGGTGAGGAAACAGTTGCGAGTGGCGCACGTGGTGCCCGCGACGCCGCACGCTTGTGGGATGTACGAGACGGCCCGCGAGCTAGTTGCCGCCGAGCGGGCTCTCGGTATCCAGGCTCATATCGTCGACCCCCGGCCCTACCGGGCGGAGGTTGAGGGGACGCGGCAGAAGGGATCGCCGACTGCCGTCACGTGCCCGAAGTGTTCCAACGAGTTTAAGATCGTCCCCAACGGCCCGCCCGTTGCCTGGCGTTCCGCCGATTGGGAGGAGGACCGGGGCGTGAGTATCGCCCCTGTCGATTGGGCCGTGAACCATAGCGACGTGATCGTGAGTCACGCGGGGCTCTCCCCCGCCTTCGCTAAGCATGCGGGGCCGTGGATCCACGTGGCCCACGGTCGGCCGAATAGCTCGTACAGAATTGAGCGAATGGGCCAAACCCCGATCTACAAGACATACCGGGAGATGCGGAACGACGCCCGCTGGAAAGCCATGGTAACGCTTTGGCCCTCGTACAAGCCCTATCTGGAGCTACTCTTCCCCGAGGTACGGGTGTGCGACTCCTTCGTGGATCTCGACTACTGGACCCCCGGCGGCGAGCCTATTTACGACTGGGGTGAGTACGCGGGGACGCCGAACGTGATCATTACCGACGTGTGGCGGGCCGACAAGGACCCGTTCCACGTGCTTAACGCATTCCGCATCTTCGCGGATCGGACGCCGGGGGCAAAGGTTCACATGATCGGCATCGACGGGAATGACCGGGGCCGCTCGACAATCCTGGACGCTCTACGGGACCGGGGGCAGTTAGGCTTCGTATCTAAGCATGTACCGGACTTGAGACCCTACTACAGGGCGGCGGACTTACTGCTGACGCCGCACAACATCGCTACCCGGACGGTACGCGAGGCGATGGCGTCCGGGCTTATGGTCGTTGGGGGCGAGGGCAATAACCACGTCCCCTTCACGGCCGATCCGGAGGATCAGATTGGGTATAGTGCCGCGATTAGGCAGGCGTGGGCGTGCGTACAACGAGATCGGGCTGGGAGCATCCGCGCCCGTCGGGAATACGCGGAGGCGAATTTCAATGCCGAGCGGACGGCCCGGCAATTCGTGAGCTTGTTTGAGGAGTTCACCGGAAGGAACGTAGCATAATGGGTGACGATGACAAGCCGATCCTGAATCAGGGCGAGGAACTGGTAGTGGAGAAGATCGCGGACCGCGTGGTTGAGGCGTTTCAGTCTCGGTGCCCGGCCGTGCTCCACGTACAGGAGATGACCGACGAGCTAAAGAAGCTCTCCACGGCCGTCCTCGGCAATGGCCGCCCGGAGAAGTCTCTCTTGGCCCGAATGGCTCGGCAGGAGGATGTAACGGCGAGGCTATCGAAGAAACGGGCGATGTGGTTTGATCGGGCGTGGAAGGTCGCGATGAGCGTAGCGATGGGCCTGTTCGCATGGGCACTGAAGGGTTAATCAGGAGAAGTCATGGCAACATGGACAGTGGAAATATCGGTTGCGAATTTGGACGCAAAGCTGGTGAACATCACGGCAACCCGAACTGGCGCGGAGACAGACGTGTTCGCCCTGAACAACGTCTCTTTGGACTCGCACGACAACCCCCTGTCGCAGATTCGCGCCGAGATTGGGGCCGCGTTGTGGCAAAAGCATCTCGATAAGGCGTCGAGCGATACTAAGATTAATGCCCTGCTTTCCGGGTACGAAACGGCCCTGGAATCAGACATGAACGGAATGGAGACGTAACATGGCGCTGACAATTACCCCTACCGCCGTAGACGCATGGGCGCTGACCGCACAGAACGCAGTGCGCGAAGGCACTGTGATGAACCTGTCGGATTCGTTCGCGTCGATGGTGTTCATCGACATCGCGTTGGGGGACACGACGGCGCATACGGGCACGCGCGTCTTGCTGCAAGTGTCGTCTGCGGCTGCGGATGATGAGTTCTGGACGGACCTGGTTGAGTTCGTCGCGGTTGTGGGTACGGCCAACACCGAAGTCGTGCTGAACAACCCCCTGGCGGCTGCGGCAACGGCTGTAGAGGTTGCGGACCTGACGGGGTTTACTGTCGCTACGGGGGGCGTCCTCCTCGCATTCATGCTGGACAACACCGTTGCTAATTCTGAACTCGTCCAGATTGTCTCGACCAGCGTAGAGGGCGGGAATGACCTCATCAATATTCTGGACGGCGTGAAGCGGGAACACGCTGTGACGACCACCGTGTTGAGCAATATCACAGAGTCGCGCGCCATCGCCATCCCCAGCGGCGTCCTGCGTGCGCGAGTCTTGTACGACAACCTGTACGACGCGAACGGTGCGGCGATTTACACACGCACTCGCGTCGTGGAGACTACGAGCGTAAGATGAGTGCAATTCCCATGAAACCCGCGATGCACGGATACGGCATCAGGCAGGGCCACTTTCTGGCGAATGGTCTTGTCGCGTATTGGCCTATGTGGGAAGGGTCCGGCGGAAGACTGTTTGACATATCCGGAAAGGGTAGACACGGGACAATCAATGTAGGGACTTGGACGCATGGCCCCGAAGGTCATTCGCTGGATTCATGGAGTGGGACAAGCTTAATATCCGTATCGGATTCAGCGGTCACTCAACTTCCAATCGGGGGCGGTTTCTCTGTCGTCATTCTATCTCAAATTCCTTCGTTCGCTACTAACCGCGCTGTCGTTGGATGGGGCGGAACCGACGACCTGTTATTGTATCCGGGGGAAATCAATGTCGGCGGCGCAAGTAACGGATTTCGATGGTTCTGGCGCGATGCAAGCGCGCCGACGCTTCGCCCCGGCGTCCCGCATAATCTGGCGAACGACTTCGTAAACGTGTACGCTTTGACCTGCACGACGGGCGGACATCAAGTCGCCTATGCGAACAATTCATATTCGGAAGAAGACAACAGCATCGCTTCCGCCGGGCCTTTCAATTCGTTCCGGATAGGCGGATGGTCCGACAGTGCGCAACCTTACGTCGGACGGATCGCAAGCGTCGCGCTATATGAACGGGTCTTAACCAGTTCGGAAATCGCGGAAATTGTTTCCGACCCGTGGGGACTGATTGTTCCTTATCAGGATATGTATGCGTGGTCAACAATCGCTGTGGCGCGAGCCAAAATAAACAGTAGCCTTGCAGAAGGCAGGGGGAGTTTGGTCGCATGATATATCTGGGCGACATAGCTGAAGACACGACCGTCTCGTTCTGCTGGAGTTCCAATGACGGCAACGGCGGGAGCATCACCCGCGCCACGGACGGGACGATCAAGGTCCGCAGGCACGATGACGGTACGGACTGCACGGGGACGAGCGTAACGGATACCGAGGACACCCCGGACACCGGCATTCACGAATGCAAGATTGACACCAGCGACAACGCCAACTACACCATTGGGGATGATTATACGGTATGGTTGGATGGCGCGGTGATTGATGGGGAAACGGTGAATGCTTCTCTTGCCAACTTCTCTATTGAAAACCGCTTCACCAACGTACAGAAGATTTCCGGCGATGCGACCGCCGCTGACAATCTGGAACTCCAGTACGACACGACCGGGCTGTCGGGCGACACCTTCCCATCTACGCAGGCGGCTGTGGGAAATCTGACTTCCGGGTCCGCCGCGATCAACACAACGGCCAAAGACTCGCCTAATGGGTTCGTAATTACCACAGGGCTGAGTGAGGCCAACGACGAAGACTCGACGCACGCCCTTGACGGCACGACGCACGACCTCGAAGACGATACGGCTGTCACCGACGCATACTACATCTTTGACGTGGGCGGGAATGGCGTTCCGGTCAGTGTGACGTGGCAGGGATACGTCAACGCGCAGGGCGATACCTACACGTTCTACGCATACAACTGGACTGGGACTCCGGCGTGGGAGCAAATTGGTTCTCGGGCCGGGGTCAGCGGAAGTACCATCGTCACGGACACCTTCGCCCTGACAACCGCCCACGTTGGAACGGGCGCGAACATTGGACTCGTTCACTTCCGTATCTACAGCGCGGACGGTGAACTGATTGCGACGGATAGAATCCTTTGCTCGTATGCCGTCGTGGCGCAGTCAGTCGGGTATGCCGAAGGCGCGATCTGGGTGGACTCCGCCGGAACGGTTGGGTCGGAGGTTCATGTTAACGGAATCGCCTCCAATCCCTGCCCGTGGGCGAATGCCTTAGTCGTCAACGCCGCCCTCGGCCTCAACAAGTTCCACGTCGCAAACGGCAACACCGTGACGCTTGCTGCCACAGCGGATAACTACACGCTCTACGGCGACGGGTGGAATCTGGCCCTTGGTAGTCAGTCCATAGACGACATCGCAATTATTGGCGCTCACATTACTGGAATCGGAACCGCGGCGGCGGCGAATCATCCGCACTTCACGGATTGTTCCCTTGGTGCGGTTACGCTACCGCCCTCTGTCATGCGGAACTGTGGCGTTGGAGAGGACGCCGGGGCGTTCACGGCTGGCGGCGCAGGCAACTACATCTTCCACGGATGCTTCTCTCAGGTTCCCGGCAGCGGGGTTCCGTCGCTTACGTTCTCCGGTCTGGGTTCTGCTACGGGCATCAATAACCGGGCGTGGTCGGGTGGGTCGTCTTGGACGCTCGACTCCGACTGCACCGTATCTCACGAAATCCTTTCGGGCGGCGCGCAGTCCTTCACGACGGGCGGCGCGGACGTAGAGGTCCGGGGCATCTATCAAAGCCTTACTCTGGTCTTGAGCGGTGCGGGGACGGTTCAGGCCGTTGGCACTACTGGCCCTGTGACTATATCTGGCACGGCGACGACGACCGTGAATCTGTTTGGGCACATTGACACCCTCACAGATACGAGCGTTAATACGACGGTCAATAAGCCCAGTATGCTGCTGGAGCAGTTCAAGATTGACTCTGCCAGCGCAAGTGGTGGGTTAGATATTGACAACTCGAACGGCCCAGCCATTCATACCACGGGGTCCACGATGGGCGTAGTTGTAGTAGGCGAGGGAACTACCGGCCTAGCGATCCAGGGGGTTAGCGGGGGGATGGCTGTTAACGCCAGCGGAGATGACGCTTCTGCTATTATCATTTCTGCCGATGGCTCGAATGGCGCGGAGAAGGGTATCGAGATTACCACGGGCGGGGGCGGCGGCGATCTCGTTCTTGGAGACGACGCGGTCGGGTCCATTAATGCCGCGAATAATATCATTGGCAACATTACCGGCAACCTGTCCGGCACGGTAGGTAGCGTAAATGCCCGTAGTGACTATATGCTCCGGGCGGGCGAGGCGGCTCAGCAGAGCGATATCACCGGGAGTAACCTCGCAGTCTCTTCCGATATTACCAGTAGCAAACTCACCGTGACGAGCGACATCACCGGCGGCGGGCTCGTAGTAGTCAGCGACCTCGCGGAGGTGGCCCTCACTACGGCGAGTAAGGACGCCGTGGCGAGCGACGTGTGGGTCGAGACTACGCGGGCCTTGACGGACAAGGCGGACTTCGCGCTGGCGGTCGGAGAGGCCGCCCAGCAGAGCGATATCACGGGTAGCAACCTGGCCGTCTCGTCCGATATCACGAGTAGCCTCTTGACCGTGACGAGCGACCTCGCGGAGGTGGCCCTCACTACGGCGAGTAAGGACGCTATCGCCTCGGACGTGTGGGTGGAGACGACGAGAGCCTTGACCGACAAGGCCGACTTCGCTCTTGCGGCCGGAGAAGCGGCCCAGCAGAGCGACGTGGCCGCTGTGGCCACGCTCATCACCGGCGGGGACCTCACCGTGGTCTCGGATATCACGGGTGGGAACCTCGCGGTTACCAGCGACACGCAGAATGCGATACTAGCCGCCGCTGGGCTGGACTCGATTAGCACGACCGAGCCCGCCGGGCTAGCGGGTAACTTCCGCGAGAAGATGATTCAGGTGTATCGCAGGTTCTTCGGCAAGACGACGATGACCAGCGATACGTTGCTGACATACAAGGAAGATGAGTCCACTACCGCGACTACCCAGACCGTGGCGGACGATAGCACGACCCAGACGCAGGGGGAGGCTACCTGATGCGGATCGTAGCGTCCCCGGACGGTGTAGTCAATCGAATAGATCGGTCCATCTGGATGACGATGCCCTTTGATAAAGCCTGGAGCGAGGCGGCACCCGACGCGAATGTATCTATCGTCGGGCTCTCCACCGGGTTGCTCGGAACCTCGGGCACCGCCGGGCTACGTTCTACGGATGCGTCGGCGGGCCTGCGGTCGGTAAGCGTAACGAAGGGGACACGACAATGAGCACGGACCTACGCATAAAAAACGGGGACACGAGGGATTGGAGCTTCACGATCTCGGATGCGGCGGGAGATGCCCTAGACCTGACGGGCGCGGTAGTGGAGTTCGTCCTCCGCGTCGACGAAGGGGCTCCCAATTCCTTCTTTGTCCGAAGTACGGGCGGGACTGGTAGCGATTATATAACTGTAGGCACCCCCGCTTCGGACGGCGGTGTGAGCATTACGCCGACCGCCTCGGACTGGGTGGAGATGAGCGACGTATTTGGCGTTTATGTTGGGGAGTTCCGCGTGACGGCGAGCGGCGGGGATATCCAGTATACACAGGACGTGGAGATTGACGTGCAGGAGGCATTGATCTAACATGGCTATCGACGCGACCAAGGGCCTTATCTCCCTCGCCGACGCCAAGCGCTTCATGGGGCTGGGCGATGCGGATACCTCGCAGGATCGGCTGATTGACCAGCTGATCACGCAGGGCTCGGTCCTTATCGCCAAGGAGCTGGGTTACGCCCCGATCCGCCAGACCTACCGCGAGTGGCGGGACGGCGATAACGGGTTGAACCTGTGGTTGATAAACGTGCCGATTGCGTGGGTAGATCAGGCGTCCGTAGGCCGCGACGACGTAATGAGCGTCCAATACGGGGGAACCGCCGCCCGAGCCTCCGTTAGCGTCACCTCGGCAGCCCTACGGCTCCGCAGCGTGATCTCCGGGACCGACGCCGTAACAGAGTTGTCGCTCAGCGATTACTCGACCGCCACCGCCCTCGGTACGGCGGTCGGCGCGGTAAGCGGATGGGAGGCGCAGGTGTCCTCGGCGTTCGCGAGCGCCGATCCGGTGGACCTCGTGCCGATACCGGGGCGAGACGCGAATACGGCGTGGGTGGACTTGGAGGCCCCGACCGAGAGCGAGGCGGACTACGAGTTGGCCGACGAGGAGGCGGGGCGGCTGTACAATCCGTACGGATGGACGTACGGCCACCGCAATATCTTCATCCGATACGCAGCGGGCTGGGAGAGGGCGAACCTCCCGGAGCCGCTACAGTCGGCGGCGCAGGAGTTGACGAAGATGCTAACCGATATGGCCAGCCGGGATATGACCTTGAAGTCGGAGAAGATTGGGGACTATGCCTATACGATAGCGGATACCCTCGCCGCCGTATTCGCGGGTAGCGGCGACGAGAAAACCTCTGGGATGATCTCCGCGAAGTTAGCCCCCTACCGTAGGCAATTGGTGTTCGGCGCATGAGCTTCCGAGACCTGTTAAACAAGACGGCGTTGATCGAGCTTCGGACCGGCGTGGACGACGAGTACGGCACCGAGACGGTCACGTGGACAACCCGGCACGCGGCCGTACCGTGCCGACTGAATCCGTTGAAGTGGGCCGAGGTTCAGATATACGGCTCGGAGCGCGGCGTCAATATGAGTAAGATGTTCGTCGAGGCGCGGTGGACCGGGATAATCCTGTCCGACCGGGTGACGATTAGTGGGATAGTGTACGACATAGTGGCGATTCCCGACGCGGCCGGTCACGGCCACCATTGGGAGATCGTACTGCGGCAGATACAGGAGAATGTGTAGTGGTACTTATCTGGCATGGCGACAAGGTAGCTACCGATCTTCGCAAGGAGAGCCGGGCGGTCGTGCTGGATTCGGTGGTACTTATCGAGCGGCTGATCAAGATGAGTATGCGCCGGGGTGGGCGGACGGAGACGGGCGATCACCAGAAGGGGCAGAAGGTCTCGAAGATCAATACTTTCCGCTCGAAGGTCGGCGAGGTGCCGCGAGTTCAGACAGGTACGCTTCGCCGGAGTATCACGCATTGGATGAATCCGATGTTCAATATCGGCCGCGTCGGTACTAACGTGAAGTACGGAAAGTTCCTGGAGCTGGGCACGAACAAGATTCTACCCCGCCCCTTTATCCGTCCCGCCCTCGATAGGGCACGGCGGACGATTGAGGCGATGTTCGCCACGCGACTCGGCCGGGCGTTCGGGGGGCATACCTCATGAGTAATGCGGCCGAGTTGCACAAGGCGGTACGGGGGGCTATCTGGGCCGACTCCGATCTCTTGGAGGCGGTGGGATCGGATGCCTACTACGGGCAGGTGCCGAATGGGAAAGACATGCCGTATTTGATGTGGTTTACGGTGACTAACTTGCCCACTGAGGTGTTTAAGAAGGGCGAGGGCTTTGAGGAGTCATTGATCCAGTTCAGCATCTACGATAAGCGTTCGAGCATTGCTGACATTGAGGGCATCTTCGATAAGCTGGACGCGGTGTTCCATCGCGGCACGCTGACGTTCGATACACTGACGTTCATAAGTAGTTCCCGCGAATCGGCAACCGGCCCCACGCGACTGGACGATGACGTGTGGCAGCGTACGGCGGATTATAGGGTGAGGTTTAGTAATGCGTAAGAGATCGAAACATACCGAGGAATCGAAGGCGAAACAGCGCGCCGCTAAGCTGGGTAAGAAGCATACGCCCGAGTCTCGGGCGAAGATGAGGGCGAACTGCGTAGGTATGACGGGCCGGAAACATACCGAGGAATCAAAGGCGAAGATGAGGGCGTCGCATTTGGGTAAGACTCTTCCTCTGGAGCAGCGTGCGAAGATCGGCGCTGCGTTGAAGGGACGGGAGATATCTCCGGAGCATAGGGCGAATGTATCTGCTGCTTTGAAGGGACGCTCCTTACCGGCCGCCCACCGCGCAAAGTTAGCCGCCGCCCATTTAGGTCTGAAGCACACTACAGCTACGCGAGCGAAGATGAGCCGAAGCCACGTTGTTCAGATACAGGCAGCGGGGAGACTAGCGACGGCGGGCCGTTATAAGTTTGGTTGGTTCTTCTCCAAGAAGATGGGAAGGAAAATCTGGTATCGATCCAGCTACGAGAAGAAGGCGTATGAGATGCTGGATACTAGCCCGATCATTAAGGCGTTCCGGGCGGAGCCGTTCATTATCCCCTACCAATTTGAGGGGCGGGATTGTAACTATCTTCCCGATCTCGAAGTTGAGTTTGTGGGTGGGGAGAAGCGGTTAGTAGAAATCAAGCCGAAGGCATTACTTTCGGATAAAACGAATGTTGCGAAGTTCCGAGCTGCGCGGACCTTCGCCGAGTTGAACGGATACGCGCAGTTCAACGTATGGACAGAGCGGACTCTGTTCTAACTACCGAGGAGGTAGGGACATATGGCACCTATTGCGGGCTTTAACGGCAGCGTAGACTTCGGCACGATTGTTGACAGCGACGTGGCGTACCGAACCCACGCGTGGAGCACGGATATCTCGGCGGACTCGCTTGACACGACGGACTTCACGAGCGCGGGCTGGCGCGAGTTCATCGCGGGACTGAAGAGCTGGTCCGGCACCGTCGAGATGTACGTAGACTCGACCAA
>Ga0208769_1000537_pt1 | contig 17869 bp, 26 predicted proteins | sample AntAceMetag02UKC_FD_184768 | JGI IMG/M metagenome (GOLD analysis project Ga0208769, IMG submission 184768) | Saline lake microbial communities from Ace Lake, Antarctica- Antarctic Ace Lake Metagenome 02UKC (SPAdes) (version 2) | ecosystem: Environmental > Aquatic > Non-marine Saline and Alkaline...
ACGAGTCGGCATAGGTATCGCATTAGCTCGGTCGGCTTGACGGTGGGGTGAGTATTTGATTCGGATAGCCCTGAGTTCCGATCATCCTTCGTCGCCTTGGCGGAGTAGAAGAATCGCGATGCCCCGCCGGTGTCATTGGGATAATCAGCAGCGCCCGCAGGCCAAGCGCCGCCGTAGCTCTCGCTTCGATTGCGAGTCACGTGTCTCCCGCCTAGCTTTACTTCCCCGCTCTGTTCATCCAGCATCGCCCCCGCGTCTTCGTCCAGGATCACGTTCGCGGGCCAGCGGCCCTTCGCGTTATTAGATATAGCAGCAATCCGGCCGACGCCCGCCCCGAACGCATGGCCGCTGTCCTCTCCATTCGGTCGGAACTCTGGCTGCGGAACGCTCGGGGGAATCCCGTCTATCCTGCAGCCATCCACATTCAGTCCCGCGACGCCGTGGGTGAGTGCGTTGTGTGCGAAGGTGCCGTCGCAGGGCTTCATCGCCAGGATGATGCTTTCGTAGGCGGGCTTCAACGCCGTCCCCCATCCCGCCCACCGCTTCGCCGCGTCGGTCGCGGGCGCGGTGGGAGTGATGCCATCACCCCAGGCACCATATTTCCCAGTTGATTGCTGTTGTGCTCCAAGGCGCGTTGCACCCACCACTTCGCGCTCCGCTCCCGCCGCCTTGTCGATCGCCTTGCTGATGTCGAGGGACTTGGGGAATCCAGAATTGCCAGTCACGAAGACCTTGCCGTTACGGCGAGCGACGAAGGCACCCGTGGGAACACGAACACACCAGACAATACCCCGATAAAAGACGGGCGTTATCCGTGCCAGACTGGCTCGGGTGTACCGTGCGCCTCGTACAGTTTGTGCGCCTGATTCGACACAAAGAGTTGCAGGTTGCTCAAGGCATTGTTCTGCGGATCGTGGTCGATATGATGCACCACTTCGGTTCTCTTCAGGCCCCGCCCGATGGCCCGAGCAACCAACAACCGGTGCTCCATAACATAGCCGTCCTTGCGTGCCATGCGGCGGAACCGCTTCGGGCAGCGTACATACTTGATTGGCTTGTAGTTGCCATGCTTCCGAAAGTACGTCACCCCGCCCTTCCATGCTGGATTGTTTTCGCCGCTCATCTTGACTTTGTATGATGCCTCGGACTTCGCCGTCCATGCCGCCCGGCCCTTGTGGCCGTGCTTGGCAAATGCCTTGCCCCGAAAGGCCCCGTTGCACTGCCGAGAACACGTCGGCTTGGCAACGCGATTCAACCACGCTCGCGGTTTCCAAACCTTCCGGCCGCACACCGGGCAAGTAACCTGCTTCATGCCTGCCCGTTCTGCCATCGGCGTTTTGCTCCGCGGCCTCTTCAGAATGATCGCAACACAAGACCGGCTGCACGTCTTTCTTCGTGTTGCCTGTTCCGCGTCTTGGCACGGGAAGATCGTCGAGCAAACCTTGCAGACCTTCCAGAACGGGTACGCTCGCTTGGTGTTCCCGTGCGGCTTCTTCCGCAAGCTGGAACATATACCTTCCGCCTCGTTCAACAAGGCAGCGATGGCTTCGGGAGACAACCTGATCCGTCGAATCCGATTGAATTCGGAACGCGGTATCGCAGTAGTCGTAGACGTACAAATCTTGGATCGGTTGCCACGAATAGGTTCCATGCTCTGCATTATAACACAATGCATGCCGTCCCGCAATGGCTTTATGGTAAGGTTCCCACCGCCCATCGACCATAATCTCGGTGTCTTCGCTCAAGCAGCCGTACATCCAGAGCAGGCGGTCGCGGATTTCCCAGCCCGCATCCTCGATCGCACAGGTCAGGCGGTGGACCGTCCGCGTGCCGCCGAAGGCCAACATCATGCACCCGGGCTTGGCCACCCGCAGGGCTTCCCGCCAGTAGGCCTCGCCCGGCACGCCGTGGTCCCAGCCCTTGCCCATGAAGTCGAGGCCGTACGGCGGATCGGTGACGATTGCATCCACGCAGGCATCGTCCATCGTCGGCATCACCGCCAGGCAGTCGCCCTCGATGACGCAACTGGTCTCCTCGTCCGCTACTATCTTCGCTGCTTCGGGATTCATTGTATCGTCGCCCATTTCAGTTCTCCAGTTGTTCTACGATCCAGCCTACGAGAATAGCGGCCCCGACTATCGCCGAGGTCGCGAGTATCATCCCTATCAGTACAGCCGTCTCGCCGCTAACGGGCAGGGCGTCTAGGAGATTGACCACTCGTTCATGTACCTGGGCCATGGGCCTCTCTTACTAGGTTCATTCTATCCTACTCATCGAAGAAGCCGGGGTGTTTGTGGAGTTTGCCGAGGCGCTTACCGTCGAGTTGGAGTAGGCGGTCGCGGGCAATATCGTAATAGCCTTCGTCGATTTCGATACCGATATAGCGACGGCCGAGTTGCTTCGCGGCTACGCACGTAGTACCGGAGCCGCAGAAGGGATCGAGGATGATATCGTTTTGGTTCGTAAAGTCTGCGACCAGTTCCATCATTAAGCCCACAGGCTTTTCTGTCGGATGAACCCTGTCCGACTGCTGAATGTTCGCTGTCCAGAAACCATGCCGCCCACCACCGTTCCACTTCTTCTTTCCGCCAACATGGCAGATTGCGATCCCCTCTCCAGGTTGGCCTGGCCGGTCTCCTGAAAACTGCGGAACGCCGTTCGGTCGCCGCCAGAATCCGGCACGAACATACTTATCCCCAGCGGCGCGTTTATAGTCACCATACATTTCCAGCGAACAAAAGGCAATAACCCAACCACGTGATACACGGAGCATTGGACTAACAACGACATTGACACTTTCCAGTGGGGCGAACGGGATTTCGCTGCTTGTTGCCCGGAAGCCGTACCTTGCGCCCCTATGTGTTTTTTCATCGTACGGCGGATCGGTAACAACGGCGTCTACGCACCCATCCGGCATCTCCGCCATAACTTCCAGGCAGTCTCCGTGGACGATACAGCCGTTCGACTCGCCGTTCAGGACTTTCTTGATCTCGGGTTTCATTCATCTCCAATTACTGAGTTGGGCGGGCGGGCCTTGTGCTTATACCCACCCGCCCATGCTTTTCAGTCTGATGACACAACCCATTACACGCGAACGTAATGTCCACGTGCCACGCGATCCAGAATGCCGTATCGTACGGCGTAGCCAGTGCAGAGATTCACAGCCACCTTGATAGCATTGATCCGGGCTTCTGTTTTGAACTCTGCGGCCGCTGCGAGGTCCTTGATCGTGAATTTGTGGCCCTGCTCCGCCTCCATAATGCGGCTGGTGAGGAAAGTTGTCAAAGACACCTTCTTCTTAGGCTCGTCGGTGACATGATCATCCGGCGGGGTATCCGCATCCGGGGCGTGTGGTCCCTCCTCGGTCGTAGCGGGTTCCTCCGCGTCTGTAGCTGCCTCCTCCGCCTCTTCGGGAGCGTCGGGGGCGTCGGAGACCTCCGCATCGGCCTCGGGCGTCTCGGGGGCTTCCTCGGGTTCGGGTGTCTCGTCCGTAGTCTCGGGGGCTTCCGGGGACTCGGTATCGTCGGTCGTCTCGACGTCCGTAGCGGGCTCCTCGGCGTCCGAGGCTGCCGTCTCCGGGGCTTCGGTCGGCTCGGTGGCCGCCGGGGCCTCGGGAGCGCCCTCGGCACACTCGGCCGCGCAGGCATCGTGCATGGCCTGGTCCTGCTTGCCGCACTGCTCGCACTCGGCCGTGGAATCGTCGATGGCCGTGTCGCCGTCCTCGTCTACGCCGAACGCTGGGCAGGTCTCTAGGTACTTCTTCCGCTGCTCGTCGGCCTTGGCTTCCTCTTCGGTGCGCTGTTTCTTCTTCTTAGTCATGATCGGGGTCTCCTTGCTCTGTTATCTGTTTCACGGGTTCGTCGTCTTGCTTATTATAGCCCTTGTCCCCAAAATCATCCGACCATTCCTTTGGTTGGTCCCCCGGAGCCGAGAGGGCGCGAACATCGGCCGTCACATCTACATCTACGATATCGCCGCCGGGGTGTGGTAGGGCGTTAGGTATCGGGAAACCCGGCGCTCCAAACACATTGACCTGCGTACCGCCCGGTTGAACTTGCTCCGCGTCGACAGCGGGTATCGATTTGGCGAGGGCGATAGGCAGGCCCTGTTTGATAACCTCCTTGAAGAAGTAGTCTCGGTTAGCCCCGCTCTCGTTCACCCACTTCATCAGGCCCTTAGATACGTCGCGGTTGTTGTCGCCCTCCATCGCGGCGATTACGTCCAAGAAAGCGTTGTACAGGTCCCGCTCCACGTCGCGGGCGTTACGCGAGCCCTTCGGGCGTCCCGGCCCACCTGGCCCGCCGGGGGCGAATAGCTCGGCCTGCGTCGGCTTCCGTTCGGGCACCAATTGTCGTCGGGGTCTATTCTTCATATTAGATCAACGCCAGCGCGTGCTTGAGCGCACGGTCGCGGAGGTCCCGGCCCGATCCGAACCAGGAGGAGATTAGCCGCCGGTCTCGGGAGCTGCGGTTGAGGCGCACGTGATCGATGAACTCGGCCACGGCGGTGTACGCGCTCCAGACCGTATAGCCGGTGTTCAGGTGCTCGAAGATCGCCCGGATATTCGTAGTACGGACAGCGGTTTTGGTATCGGTAGAGTCGGGGATGACGCGGCGGAAGTAATCGGCGCGCGAATCCGGCGTAACTCTCACAGCTCCCATCTTACCGAACGCCTCGGCCGTCTCGGTGAAGGCGGCCGTAGCCGCCGCCGCGATCTCCGCCCCCGTCGCCTCCCACGCTAACTCGCCCATGTGGTGGATGCGTAGAGCGGAGTGTCGGTGGAGGACGTTCAGTGTAGATTGGGTGCGGTCGTGGACCGGGACGAAGATCACGCGCCCCGCCTCGGAGGCGTCGTGCGTGGTAGTGATCAGGATATACAACCCCGCGTACTCGTCACCGACGCGGATAAACGGGTGAAGCCGGAGCATCAGCCACACCCGCCGACCGTTCTGGAACATGCCGCCGACGTGGTATGCCGATCCTTCCATCTGTCCCAGCACCTGATCGGCGATCTGGAACAGGTCCCGGTTCTGAATCGGGGCGTAGCGGGAGCGGACGATACCCAGGACGTTCCGGCCATCGGCCTTATCGTCCCGTACCGTCGCCCAGACACCGGGGACCTTCCGGAGAAAGGTATTGATATTCTCGTCAGCCTCGGGCGGAACGAGATATAGCGGGGCCTTACTAACCGTCCAGTCCATCCCGGCGAGGGCGGCCGCCTCCTTCGCCTCGGTTGCCCCGGCAAGGGAGAGCCCGAGGGTGAACCACGGAGGGTCCCCTTCGTTCAGGTAGTTAGCCGAGGCCGTTCCTCCGGCGGCAGTAGTGATTTCAAGTTGTCGCATGATCGTCCTTCCGCTCGATTATATCGGTTGCCCGTACAGATGGCTATGCGCCCATTCCTCGCTCCGATGAAAGTGGGCGCATTCCCCGGCTCCGCCCGGCGTCGAGTACGCTTCGCCACAGACCGGGCAGTGCCACCTTCCGCCCGCGTTCTTCGCGGGAGTCGGGGTCTCGCCCGCCGCCATCAGCATATCGGAGGTCTCGGGGTCCATCGGTCTATTCTCCACAGAGAGCAAGGGCGGCCACAATTCCGTCGTAGACCGAGTTTACCTCATCTCGCGCCGCGCAGTCTTGCATTAGGATCGTGAGCCCCGTTAATTGCGTTAGCGCCCGGCTAGACGCATCCCGTAGCGCATCCCTCTGTTCCCGTAGCCTGGCAAGCTGCCGCTCTTTGCACTCTCGTCCGCCCGTCTTATGTTCAAGGGACTTACCCCACCCGATTCCCATGTTCGATCCGCATAGTGTGCATTGGCTCATTGTGTATCTCCTTCACACAGGGCGATAGCAGCGCGGGCAGCGTTAAGTGTGGCGAATCCGGGGATGTTCATTGAGGCCCAATGCTTCCCTCCCTGTTCTATCGGCTGGAAGATTTGCACGAGGTTCTTCAGTTCCTTCAGCGCAGCATCCCTCTGTTCCCGTAGCTGCTCGTTTTCTCTGAGCAACTGTGTTATGGCCTCTTGGTCTGCCTTGCTCATGGTGTATCTCCTTCACACGCCAAGGATTCTTATTGCGTCTCGGACAAATTCCCGCGTGGCTTGCAGGGCCGCGAGAAGCTCATCACGCTCCACCAACAGATCGTCCCGGTTCTTCCGTAGCCTGGCAGGGTCTTCTATGCCTTCCATAGCGTTGACACACTGGACGATTCGGTTGCGGTTGGCTGCGTTTTCTGCCGAGCAATTGGCCGTGCAGTCGGAAAAGCTCCCCGTGCTTGCGATTCCGCGACGGTCCCCGCCTTCGATGTGAAACTCATGCTTCGCCGCCCACGGCTCTTTTGTATGTTCCATCATAAGCTCCTTACAGCATCGCGACAAACGCCCAGAATATCAGCAGCATGTTAGATGTCTCGGGGTCCATCAGTTACCGCTCTTCTTCTCGGAATCAAATCGTAGTCGAACGAGGACGCAATCGCAATGGGACGCTCCCATAAACGAGGCGGGACAGTCGCCCCCGATAAACAGCCTATCGGACGGCCCCTCAGCGAAGGCTACTTCCGTAACATTCATTCGGTATAGCCACTGGAGGCATATGAGTAGGGGCTTAGGATTTACGTCGCCTACGATACGGGAAATTTGCTCTCGTGGGAATCCAATTTCCGCCCCGCCCGCTTCGACATGGCTGGCCATAAACCCCACGCGACCATCGTTATCCAGGCACAGCTGTACCCGCGCCTGCTCCTGGCCGTCTCCAAATACAGCGGCCTGCCGAACCATATGCCACGCCCGCTCCGGACAGATGGCGGCGGATGCTTTTTCGTATTCGGGCCAGATATCCTTCCACGGGGGGAGGGGCTTGCCGTCGTCGGTTTCCTTGGTAGTAAAGTATCCATCCTCGCCTAACCAAACGCCCGTCGCGATAAACAGGACGTAGTCATCTGTCGCCGTGAGATACTGCCCGTCCTTACGATATCCCTGTACCTGGTAATGCATTGAAGTCGCGGACTTAGTAAGGCGGACCAGCGAATTGCGGATAGCGTCCTCGTCCTTGTATCGTTTACCTATTTTGGGGCGGGATAGGTTAGGGAGGTGGCGGATTTTGTCGGGGGAGTACGGCGTAGTTACCCGCCCTTTACCGCTGTTAACACGGGCTCGCCAGTTACCCCCTCCGTCTCCCGTATCCGTAATTGTCAGTAGCCCTTCGGGCATCGGTTCTCCTTTACAGCAGTGCGAGGGACGCCCAGAATATCAGCCACACGATTCTCATAATCCCATCTCCTTCTCGATCTCGGCGAGGGCAGCGGCAGTCAGTTCTTGATACTCCAACGCGACCGCCCCTGTCAGAGTTCGCGCGTCTTTGTGATCCTTAGCGAGCTTTCTCAATACTGCCATTGCTATCGGAAAGGCCCGCGCCTGCTGGTGGATGATACGCCGCTCATCCATCTCGCTGGTCCACTTTGTAGTACGTTCGGCCCCCTTCGCAGCGATTACGGAAGGACGGTGCTGGTAACAGTAGAGCTTCCCGCCCTCGGTGTACTTTCCGTTTCGTGAACACGGGTTCTCGCGAAACCCCCCATCCGAAACTGTAGCGCTACATAGAGGCATTGCACACCTCCCCGAGGCTCGGGGCTTCCAGATGGAGCCGCTGCCGCCCGTCCGCGTTCGCGGCCGTCTCTGCCCGTAGGATAGCGAGGTTGGTTGCGTCGCGCTCGGATAGGGCGTCCGGGACGGTGACGATCAGTTTGGCCTCCAGGATCAATTCGATTCGTTTCATGTTAGCTCCCCTTCTCCGCGATCTGCTTGCCGCACTTCGGGCAATAGATCAAGCGGAGGAGCTTGAGTTCGGCGATCTTCGTCTTGAGACCAACGATCTCCTCGCGTTGTTCGTGGCACGTCCATTTCGCCTCTTCAAGCCGCTCCACTAGTTCCTGTTCGCACGATGCCATAGTATCACCTCTCCACTTTCGCGGGCCGGACCTCGATCACGAGGCACAGCTCCTTCGCCGGGTTCTTGCGGTACACGGTTCGGGCCGTATGCGTTCGGGTACTCGCGGCCTTCGCGTCCCGTAGTTCTCTCACCAAATCCTCTACGTCGGACGGGCGGAAGATCATCTTCAGCGCCTCAACCCGCTCAATCTTCCGCAACTTTACGGCTAAGGCGGTTCGTACCGCAATCATCTCGGCCCGCTTCCCCGGACCGCTTATCGTAAGCCGCGCTAGATCGTGTAGCATCTCGTCGACGCTACGCGTGGACTGTCGTGGGACGGGGTTAGATACCACCGCTCGTTTCTGCCGTACGGCCATCGTTGTTCCTTCGCGTGAGAGGTTCGATACTTTATTATAGCCCGTAGGTTTTTTCGTCAGTCAAGTTCCAATATCCGTCGGACCTCGGGATCGCGGGCGTATTCTTGTAACCTCGCCGGAGTCATGTCGATACTTTTTATCGCGAGATTGTAGCGGACGATTGGCCCGCGATTTCGCCCCACTGCCTTCAGCCGCCAGTTCCCGTTACCGTCAATGTAGAGGCGGTTCGCGGCCCAGTCCCGGATGGCATCAGAGAATAGGGGCGGGCGTTCTTCGCGGGCTTCGTCGGATACCATCGGTTTCTCCTTACGCTCTACAAGAAGTATACGGGATAGATCGGCTAGAAGCTAGGATAAAATCTACGGTTTCTATCTTTTTCTTACTGTCCTCTCGCGAGGAACTGGGGCATGTAGTTCTTCCACGTCATATCCGAAGCTAGGCGGCCCGGCGTAGCGTCCGTCCCCTGCTTCTCGCATAGCTCCTCTACGCAGTCCAGTAACAGGTCCGTCATTTCCCTTGTCTCGATATCCATTGTGGACGCCCGCGCCCGCACCCAGTCCCCCGCCTTCTTGAACGAGCGGTACTCCTTGGATGGATTTGATAGCCCGTACTCCGGGCGCTTCAGGAATCGCTCGGCGTAGGCGTTGGCGATCCGCAGCGTCAATTTTGGGTGCTTGTCGGTGACGGGGAAAGAGTGCCCGTCGGCCCACCACGGGCGTCCGCCGGTCTTGGAAGAGCGATGCTTGAGGACGCTCTGGATAAATCCGCCGAGGTGCTTGTACCCGTGGTTGCGACCTTCGGTGCGGTGTTTCCCCTCGCGGCAGGCCCGGAAGTAGGTGGCGAGATTCTCCCGCAGCACCTTCATCCCAATCTCCTTAACGGCCCGGCGGAAGAGGGCATTATTAATGTCCTGCTCCTCCTCGGAGATTGGGTTATTACGGCCCGAGCCCACCTCGTCGAACAGGATTACCTCATCCTCATTCCAAAGGCGGATCAGCTCGCGGACCTCCTTAGTGCCCGCTGCCTCGGCTACGTCCTCGGCGACGACCTCGCGGCGTACCTTCCGCCGGGGAGCGAGAGTAATTGTAACAGGTTCGCCTCGGGCAATAGCGTCGGTGTGGAGGCGAGTAAGGCGTATTTTCAACTCAACCGTCAATAGACTCTCCTGCTCAGATTATAGCCTCGATGGGTCACGGGAGACGTAATGTAAATATTAGGGCTAATATCTTGGCAGCTGAAAGCTCTTTAACGAGTATATACTCTACTACCCTACCCCCGAGTCTCTTCAGCGAATACTCTTCCCCCCTACGGGGGGAAGAGCCGCCGGAGGCTGGGCGCAGCCCAGCCGTAGCGGCTATAGAGCCGGAACCGAAACTGAACGGGCTAATCTGTCGCGGAGCGTAGCGCCCGCTAACTTGCCCCGGTTCGGGGCCAATTCGCGCCGTTGCGCGTCGAGGCTATAATCTACTGGAGGCCGAATGGGAGGATGTAATTGGACGTACAGTTGACCTACGAGCCCTCACCGAAGCAACTGGAGGCTCATGAATCGGAAGCTAAGTTCATCCTGTACGGCGGAGCTGTAGGGGGCGGTAAGTCTGTCTGGCTCGTCAACGATGCCCTGCGTATGGCTTTGGGTTGGAACAAGACCAAGGTGGGTATTTTTAGGTGGGAAAATACGAGTTTTATGAAAACCACGTTCGAGACGCTAGAGCAGTGGGTTTTAGAGGTTCCCGGCCTTGTCAAGCACCACGATAAGAATACTCGGCAGATCACCCTCGTCAACGACTCGGAGATATGGTACGGCGGTCTGAAGCCCTCCGCTACCGCCTCCGGGGATATGTTCACCATTCTGAAGTCCCTCGAACTCGCGCAGGCATACGTTGACGAAGTAACTGACATGCCTGAGAAGGCGTACCGCTTCCTGGCGACCCGAGCGAATCGTGTGAAGGCGATCAATCCCCAGACCGGCAAGATGGAGTTCCCGCCCTATCGTATCGGCGCGTCCTGTAACCCGGAGCTAGGCTGGGTAAAGACGGAGTGGGTGGATAAGGACCTCGAAGATCACGCCTTCATTCCATCCAAGGTCACTGACAACCCGCACCGAGCCCCCGGTTACGAGGATACCCTCCGAGCTCAATTCAGCCATATGCCCGGATGGGTCGAGCGGTACATCGAGGGCCGGTGGGATACGGTGGTGGACTTCGAAGCGATCTGTCCGGCGAACTGGCTGCTCGCCGCGCAGCGACGGAGCGTAGATCCCTCGATGCCCATCGCGTTCGGCGTAGACGTAGCTACCTTCGGAGACGACAAGACCGTGGTGACGATGCGCCGGGGGTTCGCCCTGGAAATCCTCCTCGTCACGGGCCAGCAGGGCACTATGGACTCCGCTAACCAAGTCTCCATCCTTGCTGATACGTGGAACCCCGAGGTGATCTACGTCGACACCATCGGCGTCGGGCAGGGCGTCCACGACCGGTTGGCAGAGATGGGGTATCCGGTTCAGGCGTTTATCGGTGGGGCGTCGCCGAATGACGACCGCTTCCGCAACCTCCGGGCCGAGGCGTACTTTGGCGTACGGAAGCTGCTGGAGGAGGCAAAGCTCTCGCTGCCCTCCGACGAGAACGGGACGCTGGCGGTCAACGAGCTGGGCCAGATACGCTACCTGGTCAGCGCGAGCGATAGGGTTGTCCAAGTCGAATCGAAAAAGGCCATAAAAAAGCGCCTGGGACATAGCCCTGACTTGGCAGATTCCATAGTCTACGCGTGCGCTGGTGCGGGGTTTGAGCACGTTTTTTCCGAAATATTCGGGGAGTAGGGGTAGTGTGCCCCCAGTCGAGGCGTATTATACTAGTAGTGGATGGGAGGTTCGGGGGGAGATTACGTGTAGCGGAGGTAGGTAAGGGGTACGTTATGAGAAAAGGGTCTAGACATACTGCGGAGGCGAAAGCAAAGATGCACTCCGCCCACTTGGGACAAAAACATACCCCTGAAGCGCTAGCGAATATGAGTATCGCCCAGATGGGCCACAAAGTATCTCCTGAGGCGAGGGAGAGGATGCGAGTCTCCCACTTAGGTAAGAAGCCCACGCCCGAAACCCGAGCGAAGATGAGCGCCGCCCAATTGGGGCGGAAACACACCCCTGAGACTCGCGCGAGAATGAGTGCCGCTAAGATGGGCCATTTGTATAATTTGGGGAAGAAACATACCCCTGAGGCGCGAGCGAGGATGAGTCTGGCGCGGCGGGAGTATTACCGCAAACACCCTTCGCCAACTGGCCCAGATCATCCGAGTTGGCGCGGGGGGAGGGAGAACTACGGCCCTGGCTTTACCGAGGACCTGAGGCAGATCGTCCGGTGGCTGTACGAGGATCGCTGCGTCGTCTGCGGCGAGAAGCCGGACGGGTTGGAGCTAGACGTTCATCACGTAGACTACGACAAGAAAAACAACACGATTGATAATCTCGTTCCGTTATGCCATTCCCATCACTCGATGACTGGCTCGCGGCGGGATTATTGGCCGGAGTACCTGAAACGTAAAAACGTGGTTAAGGGGAGCGCTTAAACTATGGCGGAGAAGAAGCGACGGGAATTGGCCAAGGCGAACGTGAAGGCGACGCCCAGACTGGACGCGCTACAAGAAATGGTCCTCGATGGCGTGTCGAACGAGCAGCTGGCTAAGGCGTCGATGGCAGCGTCCTTTGCGGTCCAGGGGATGTTCGACGGTGGCCTCAGTATGGTCAATCCCAAGGGCACGGAAGACTGGATCAAAATTTATACCGAGCACGTTTGGGCATACGCGGGCATCTACGCCATTGCATCGACCATCGCCCGCCTCCCCCTCCAGCTCCGCCGCCGGGAGCGGGAGCCCGTGCCCGAGGGCGAGGGCGAACCCGGCACGACTCGCTGGGGCGAGTGGGTAGAGGATACGGACAACGAGGTACTGGACCTCCTGGAGGCCCCGAATCCGGATATGACTGGGTATGACCTGATTGAGGCGATGGTGGTATATCTCGAAACGGCGGGCCGGGCGTATTGGGAGATCGTGTACGAGACGCGCGAGACGGCCGTAGGCGATACGCCTGTCGCCTCGAAACAGACGCCGAACGAGCTGTGGCCGGTTCGGTCCTCTTGGCTAACTCCGAAGCCGAACAAGAATGGGCGGGGCATCGAGAAGTATATCTTCCAGACCAAGAGCCATGCTCGCCGGGAGTTCTTCCCCGTGGACCAAATCGTACCCTTCCGCTACTTCGATCCGCTGAACGAATGGCTGGGGCTAAGTCCCCTCCGGCCCGCCAAGGACGACCTGCAGCAGGACAAACAAATGGCGGCATGGAATCTTGACTTCTTCCAGCACGGGGTGACGCCGCAGGGCCTGCTCTCCACGGACAAGATGCTGAGCCCGAAGGAAATGAAGGACCTGGGCGAGCAAATCCGGCAGTTCCTCTCCGGTAAGGCCCGCAAGGTACTGATTTTGTCCAAGGGTATGCAGTGGCAGTCGGTTTCCGTCTCGCCCACGGATATAGATTTCTTGGCGGGTCGGAAGGAGAACCGTAAGGCTATCCTCGCCGCGCTGGGCGTTCCTCCGGTGATGGTCGGCGAACTGGAGCACGCGAAGTATGACAACTACTTCCTCCAGCTAACCAACTTCGGCCGCAATACAATCCTCCCGAAGCTGAAGAAGATCGAGGGCTCCCTCAATAACTTCCTCCTCCCCCGGTTCCCGGCAATGGCGGACCTGTCGCAGGATACGCAGTATGCTCTGTCCTTCGATACTACGGCGCTATTCGAGGAGGACGAGGCTACCGTCGTCAAGCGGGTCATCGATCAAGTCGGGCACGGCCTGCTGACGCCGGACGAGGGCCGTGAGCTGATGGGCCGCGATCCGTGGCCGGAAGAGACGGGTGGCGATAGCTTCTACATGGACACCCGTATGGTCCGGGTAGAGGGGACTGGTACGGCCCCGGAGAACGTGGAAGAAGAGGAAACGGAAGAGAGCCTGGAGGCCCGTGACGATATCCTCGCGCAGCAGGTGGCCGCGCTGGAGAAGCGGTTCACCGCCGAGTTGCTGCGACTGAAGGACGATATCACCGCCGAGGTTCGTAAGGAGCTAGCCGATGAACGTGACGACGAGGGTGGTCAATAGCCGAACGCTGTCCGAGAAGTTTCCGGGCGTGGTAGAGATGCTAGTAGCCGAGCCCTACTCGGCGGTGGAGTGTAAGTCCGAGCCGAAGCTACCGGCCGAGGCGGTTATCGTCTCGCCGACGCTCCTGAATCACCTGGTCGGTCGGGACAAGCGGCTTGCCCAGTTGGAGGAGGCTCCGGAGTACGGCGCATTGAAGGCCGAGCTAGGCCGCCGCACTCGTCAGGTGCGCGGCCTGATGAACGAATTAAAGCGTCGTTGCGGGGCGGATGCGAATTTATCTATCGAGGGCTGGGAAGAGATTGCGGATACGATTACTGTAGACGTGGAACCGGCGCTGGCCTTGGAAGCGTAGTAGGGAGCTACCGTGAGTAAGAAGAGGGTGCTGACGGAGGCGGACGCGGCGCGAGTCTGTCGGTGGTTCGTGGATAAAATGGGAATGCAAGATTGGGCGTTTGATGTGTACGTGGATGACTCCCCGCCCGATTGGTGTGGGGCCGTTCCGCCCGGTATCCTTGGGACGGCGAATCCCGATCTCCGATTCAAGAAGTCGTTGGTGTGGGTAGCGCCCGGCCGCCACGCTACTCGCCGGGAGGCCCTCACGACATTGCTGCACGAACTTTTACACGCCGTGGCAGAAGATGTGGGCATTAAGGGAGATATGAGCGACAGGAAAGAATACTTGTGGGACCGCCTCGGCGAGGTCCTGGCGGCGGCGTTTGAGAAGGAGTAGCATGATCGACCTGAGTGGTATTCGTGCGGCGTTCCAGGTGAAGCCTCTCCGCGTCTTGCGGAAGGCGGCGGCACTGCCGAAGTGCGCCGTACCGACGCGAAGCGCTGTTAGTAAGACGAATGTCGATGCGAGGAAGGCTAAGGAATGACCGCCCACTATACCGACTGCCGCCCCGCCTTCCATACCGCCTTCGTACCTCCCCTTACGCCCCTGGAGCAACAGGGGCCGGTCGTGCGCCACTACTCGGAGTATCTGGTGGCCCTCCTGATCGCCGAGGGCCACGTGACGGAGGTTTACGACCTGATGGAGGACGAGCTACCCGATGAAATGCGATCATGACCATCCCGTCGCTAAGGCCGTCCTCGGTCCGCCGAGCCGGAAGATTAGTCCGCTCGGCCGCTCCTTGGTCCGCATTTACCGCAAGAACGTACTCTCCATGTACCGGGCCGTCCGGGCGTGGCTTCACCTGATGATCGACGCGGAGGAGTACGGCGCTCTTCACCAGTGGGTGCTCGGCGAGGAGCCTATTCTAGAGAGCTTGACCGAGTACGAGGCATGGGAACCGACTACCCGCCTCGCTAAGGCCCTATTCGATGTCCGGGTAGAGCAGACGGCGGACCGCTTTCGCAAGGCCGGGCAGGTTACGAGCTTCTCGAATATCACCTCCACCCTCGTAGACTGGGATTGCGTGCGAATGGCGGGGGACCGCCGAATGGGCACGCAGCACCTGCGCATCTTCGGCGAGGCGATGGGCAAGACAGCTCAGATCGCCCGCATCGAAACGAGCTTTGACGTAGTGAATATGCGGGCCGTGAAGTGGGCGAGTGAGAATACCAATCGGGTTATCAACGAGCTGGTCAAGGATCAGATCGCGGGCGTGGGCGAGTATATCTCGCGGGGTATCGCCGAGGGCGACTCGATGGCGACCATCGGGCGGCAGATGCGGCGCAACAAGCTGTTCGGCCTGAACCAGCGGCAAATGCGCGCTATGCGCGGGTTCCGCGAGAAGGTCACATCCCGGTACTCCCGCCTGAAGGGCGGACTCACCGGGAGGCACGGACCTAGCAGGTTGCGGAAGATTGAGCGGGCTGTTCAGCGGGAGGCGACGAAGAAACTGCGCTACCGCGCGGAGATGATCGCCCGCACGGAGACATCCCGCGCGGTCTCCGAGGGCACGCTGGAAGCGTACGATGTGGGGCGGACGCGGCATGTGGAGTTCGAGGCGTCAGCCGACGCATGCCTAATATGCATAGGCTACGATGGAAACATCTTCACGCTCTCGGCGGCGAGCGGGCTAATTCCGGTTCATCCCAATTGCCTGATCTCCGCTGCGGTAAAGGTTTACACGGCGGACGGTTGGCGGCCTGTGGGTAAGGTGGCCGTGGGGGATTTGGTCCTGACTCATCGAGGTCGCTTCCGTCCGGTGGTGGAACTTCATCGGAATCGGGCGGCGGCAGGCGTTGTTCAGCTTCGCGCGGGGCCTCATGCTTTGTCGGTGACGGAGGATCATCCGGTTTTGATTAACGGTCAGTGGATACCCGCTCGGGAGGCGAAGGTGGGGGACCATTTTCAGATGATGTCCACGCCTTGCGAAACCTGCGGGAAGCCGATGCCCTGGACGCCGGGAACGTCTCGTCGATACTGTAACCAGTTCTGCCAGTGGAAAAATCCAGAGCATCGGAAGCTGATCTCGGCCAAGACATCTGCCCAGCTCGTTCGTCAGTACGCGGATGGGACGCGGGATAGGGCGACGGCATGGCGGGCGGGCAACCAAGCTTTACGGGACAAACCGTATACTCCCCGGCCGCATATGAGTGGGATGTTCAATAACGCCAAACGGCCCGAGGTTCGCGAGAAGATCAGGTTGAGTAAGCTGGGGGACAAGAATGCGATGAAGCGGCCCGAGGTAGCGGCGAAAGTATCGGCCGCCTTGCGGGCGTTCTACGCAGCGCACCCCGAGAAGCATCCTAACGCCCGCCTTGCCCAAAAGGCCCGCCGTAGTGGCCCGGCGAGTACCACTTATATCGAGCGGATGATGTGGAAGGAGCTGAAGGCGCGGGGTATCTCGTTCTCCTATAATCATCGTGTCGGGAGTCTCTGGGTCGACTTCGCTCTGGTGGAGCATAATATCGCCGTGGAGTGCGACGGAGCTTATTGGCACCAGGACGAGGAGAAGGAGCGGACGCGAGACGCGCGGCTAGAGGCGGCGGGTTGGACGATGCTTCACTTTACCGGCTCGGAGATCGAGCGGGATGTCTCAGCGTGCGCGGATAAGATCGAGCGGGTACTGGCGAATCACGAGGGGCAGTATGAGTTCCACTCCTTCGAGATCACCGAGATTAAGCGGAAGCCCCCCGAGGTTCGCTCGCTCTGGAATCTGTCCGTGGAGGAGGACGAGAGCTATGTGGCGGCGGGCTTCGTCGTTCATAACTGCCGTTGTAACTGGCTCCCGGTGGTGGATGTAACGGGGGCTCCGGCGGGATAGCCGACCGGCTATAATCGAGCGTAAGGATATACGATATGCCGACACTTTGTGAACAATGCGCGTGGTTAAAGGAAGGCGAGGGCCTCCGCTGTATCGCCTTCCCTGACGGGATTCCCGAGGCGATTAGCTCCGGGCGCGTAGATCATAGGAAACCCTACGCCGGGGACCAGGGCATTCGGTTCGAGCCCGCAGACGTGGCGGACCCGCCCGAGGAGCAACGTGCCCTCCTCGCGGACGATAACGACGTGAAAGCACTCCGGGAGGCGGTAGAATGAAGAAACGGGGGCCGCGTTCTTTGGAGGTTCGGGCAAGGATTAGCGCTTCGTTGAAGGGTAGGAAGAAGTCTGCGGCTACGCGGGCGAGGATGAGCGCCGCCCAAAAGGGTAGGAAATTATCTCCCGAGCACTGCGCGAAGATCGGCGATCTTAAGAGGGGTCTAGTACATACGCCGGAGACTCGTGCGAAACTGAGTGCGGCACTTATGGGTAGGAAGAAGTCCCCCGAACACTGCGCGAATATCAGTGCCGCCCGGAAGGGTATGGTGTTTACGCCCGAACACCGGGCTCATATACGGAAGGCGCGGTTGGGCCAGAAGGCGTCGATAGCCGCACGAGCGAACATGAGCGTTGCCCAGATAGGCTTAGTAAAGCAGCCGCATACGTTAGCGGCGAAGGCGCGTATAAGTATCGGCATGAGAGCTTATCATCGCGAACATCCCCCGAGAACCGGATCAGATCATCCGCTTTGGCAGGCCAGAGATCGGGTGTATGGTTCCGACTTTACTAGGGATTTAAGGCGAATAGTTCGCTGGTTATATAGCGGGCGGTGCTTTCTATGTGGAACGCCGCCGATCCGCCGGGTAATGGACGTTCACCATATAAACTATAATAAGAAGAATAACACGCTCGATAATCTTATCCCCCTATGCCGAAGTTGTCATGCGATGACCGGCACGAGGCGGGACTATTGGCCGTGGTTCTTTCGGTTACGGTTACGGATATTTCCGTTTAATTCATGGGAGTTAGTAGCATGGGACGTTTGCTAATCGGCCTTAGCGGAAAAAAGGGCGCTGGGAAAGACACGGCGTGCGCCCAGATACTCGCCCATCTGCTGAATACGGGCGCGGAAGGCCCGACCTTAGCGGTGCCGGGCGTGTACGGCGTGAACGAGGAGGGGAAGCTATATGAGAACGTACCGACCCTGCCCGATCCGACC
>Ga0208769_1000541_pt1 | contig 17773 bp, 28 predicted proteins | sample AntAceMetag02UKC_FD_184768 | JGI IMG/M metagenome (GOLD analysis project Ga0208769, IMG submission 184768) | Saline lake microbial communities from Ace Lake, Antarctica- Antarctic Ace Lake Metagenome 02UKC (SPAdes) (version 2) | ecosystem: Environmental > Aquatic > Non-marine Saline and Alkaline...
AAATTTTTCAGTTAACTTTTGATATTCTGAAATGTTAAACCAATTAACTTCATTAGAATGTTTCTCAATAAATTCTTCAGTTAACTTTTGATATTTTGAAATGTAATACCAAGAAATTTCTTTAGAATGTTTCTCAATAAATTCTTCAGTTGACTTTTTATATTTTGAAATTAGATTCCAATCAACTTTATTAGAATGTTTCTCAATAAAATTTTTAGTTAACTTTTGATATTTTGAAATGTAATACCAAGAAATTTCTTTAGAATGTTTCTCAATAAATTCTTCAGTTAACTTTTGATATGTTGAAATGTAATACCAAGAAATTTCTTTAGAATGTTTCTCAATAAATTTTTCAGTTAACTTTTGATATTGTAAAATGTAATACCAAGAAATTTCTTTAGAATGTTTCTCAATAAATTCTTCAGTTTGTGGTTTTGTCCAATCAATCATTTTTTCTCCTATTTTATTACTAAACGCTTTGTGATGATATCAAGCAATCCAGCAATACCTTGTTCCAACTCACCCTGACTAATAGCCGCACGAATCATTGACAATCCGATACCTTCTGGTTTAGACACAGGAAGAGGCTCAATACTATCTGACAAAGATCTTATGCCAGCAGACTCAACGGACATTACTGGTGAGATTTGGAAGATAGGAATATCTACGTCCATATCTCTCAATGCGTTAATAACTTCATTAACTCTACCAGCAGGAGCGTTTTCGTAACCGTCTGAAAGCATATAAACAGCATCAGGATTCTGTTCTACAACCTCCAACAATGCGTCTGCAAGAGAAGTACTCCCAGAAGTCTCTATCATACCATACTTGTCAAACGTTCCATTCGTCGCTACAATCGTAGCCTTCTCAGCAGAAGCTGCTAGAACGTCCTTCATAGAAACGCTATGGAAATCGGTCTGTGCTTTTGTGTATCAGATCCGAACATAGACAAAGAGCTATCAACAACGATACCAACATGATAATGCTTCATTGGGAAAGTTAGACTTATTCTCTTAGCTTTCTCATCTAATGCTTTACGTATATCTTTTGAACCGCCTTCTTCAAGAGCATATACATACAGCTTAACCATATCTTGTTTGGTAGGATCGAATTCAAGCTCAACACCAGCCTTCTTCGCTGATCTCTGCTTAGCCATCTTTTGACCTTGAGACATAACGTTTTTTGTTTTTTCGAGAACTTTACCGGCAGGGATATCTTTGTGGAATCTACTACGAATACCCTCAAGAACTTCTGGTGGCAAACCAACTCCCTTTTCAAAGTCTTTCCTTGCAGCATAAAATGCAGAGATCAAATCAACTTTCCATGTCTTTTTCTTCCCTCCAAGAATAAAACAGACACATTCTCTAGCTATGTCTTTATTGTTAGCGTATTTATCTACTGACTTCTTAACAAAATTCTTCTCTTTGTCAGTCCATTTGCTAGGAGTTTTCTCTAGAATGCTTCTTAAGGCACTAGATCTCTTTTGACCGAAAACATGGATGAGAGCGGTTCTCATTTTGTCTTTATATTTGATAGCCCAGAATGCAAGGTTCTTACTTCCTATGATAGTGTTAAATATCATTTTTCTGCTACGACTATTATTGATCTTTTGATCTTTTATGACAACAAACATTCTAAGCAGATTAGTGATAGGAAGTTGAGATGTAAGATCTCTGATGATCTCGTTTTCTTGATCCGCAGTTAGAAAGCATTGGTTTAGATTCCAAGGATAGGGTTCTGCTATAAGACGTAGAATGCCCTTCTGCATGCTTATATTGGTTACGCCAGGCAATAAGAGCATTGAACTGTAAAGTCCTCTGTTAACGCCATATACGGCGTTGTGTATGGCTTCTAAAGCTTTATCTTGGTCTTTCTTCTCATTGTAGAAGGTAGACCTTGCTGTAGCTGTCGTCATGGAATCGATGAAGCTAACAATAGCGGTTTGAACTTGCTTTTTATTTTTAGTGACATAGACCTCACCATTCTTATAAACAGCGAGAGGTTTTACAGTTTCTGTTTTCTTTGTTTTTGTAGCCATAACTTTCTCCATTTTTCAATATCAACTTATTATACATATAATAGAGTCACAAAGAGGATTATTCTTCCTTTTCGGTCGCCTCTATTAAATCTTTAATGAGAGAAGGATCAAGAAAAGTCCTTATTGTTTTTCTGCTACTATCATATATAGCAAGCATATCAATCCCATCCATATGACTTTCATCAAAATGCTTAACTATATGAAAAGCTCTTGTCAAAGACTGCTTACTAACAAAAGTACCGCCACTCCCAAAACCCCCGCTATTATTTTGGATTTGTTTTATTAGTGTTTTTAAATCATCTTTTTCTAGTATGACACTGTATCTTTCTGCTGCTCGTTTCTTAGCATGAATATCTTGCGACTTCGATTTATTCATTCCTTTTCGTCTAGTTTTTTGTTTATGTCTCATTTGTTTTCCCCCATAATTCGAATTGATATCCTTCTGGTGTTTCTCTAACTAGTACAGCCTCAGATTTAATAAATGTTTCAGTTTCAAGATCTAAGACATTTACTCTATAAACTTTATAGTCTTTTTCTTCTACTATTAGTCCCATAGAAAAGTGACTACTTTCAGGGACTCCATCCATAAAACCCCGCATATGTTCTTCAAGAGTGAAGTCTCTCCAAGTAATCGTCTTTTTCTTGACTTTCTTTTTTACTTTTTTAGGCGTTTCTTTAATTGTTGCTGGCATTATTTTTCTCCTTTTTCTTCAAGCATGCTTAGACTGACTTTAACAGAAGTGTAGGAATCAACGATATTTGCTACCGTCTGTTTTCCATATTCTGCCTTAATCTCGTCTAACCTACTCATTAAAGCATCAAACAAATCATCAGCCTTATCAAAATACGCTTGAGCATAATCAGGTGAAGTATTCATAAAATCTTGAACATTATTTATTCTATCTGCGACTTTAATTATGAGAGCATCTACGCTGGCAGAATAGAAAGATCGCATATATTCCTTCTTCTCGTCTTCATCGCCTTCATACGTTAGTTCTTGAACTATTTGTGCAGCTTCTTCGCCTATAACTCCATCAAGTTCATAATATGTTAAATTAGTGTTTTCTAAGATATCGTGTAGCATTGAAGCGGACATTGTTACATCTGTGCCTGCTCCCCAAGACCAAACTAATCTCATAACTTGAAAAGGATGGATTATATAAGGAAGAGACATCCCTCTAATGCGTCCTTTTCGATCTTCAGGTCGATGCCATTTTACGGCTAAATCTATTGCGTCTTTCAACATTTTCCACTCCTTAATTGCTGCATATATAAATATCTGTAGGACCATCCTTGTGGATAGATATATTCTTAAAATACGGTTTAAGTAAACTCATGAACTCTTCAGGGCTTATCCAATTAAACTCTTGATGATCAGGCGGAAGTCCATCACAAAATTGTCCATGATGTACAACTCCATCAACCAATTGAGAAACTTCTGCGTAATGAACATCGTCAATCTTATACTCTTTGACAACTATATCTTCTGAAGGTTTTTTATTGAATGTATTAAAAACAAATTTACCATTTGGCTTCAAGACTTTACTAACTAATTTAGCACTCGTTTCTCCTATACGATCTTCTGTTTTTAGCCAATAGTTAATTCCTTGTTGACAAAAAATGCAATCAAACATCATATTAGCAAGACCTTCTGTATCATAAAAGAATTGTCTAACGTCATATTGCTGAAATTCCATAGGACCACGCTTGATCCCAGAATATTCCATAAGAAAATCCTTTAGTTCGAACTCGCAAGATAATTTTGTTGCTGTCTTATCTATAGCAAACGCCCTACTAGCACCGCGATCAATAGCTTCTACTGATGCTCGTCCAGTTCCGCAGCAAAGATCAAGAAAAGAATCTCCTGCTTTGAACTCAGCCAAATCTAACATTTGACCAGGTCCACGCTTTAAAAATCTTTTGTACAACTTATTATATGTATCGCAGTCCATCAAATCTCCTCAAACAAACGAAAAACTCCGTGGTTTTCAATTTCGAAACTATTTTTAAGCATATCTGGTGATCTCATTATTGGATGTATCGAATCTCTAAATGTTCCTGGTGGAGCATAAGGCAATATCGGAAGTCCAGTATTCAATTCATGACAATGAACAATCGCATTAATTTTGGGATTCACTTCAAAGATCCTAGACAATAAAGGAGCGTTTAAAGTCGCTTTCTTCTCATGAGCAGATACGATCTTAGCTTTATGATTTACGTCTATAACTACCGTAAAATCTTCTGTCTCATTTTTGCCTCTGCTTGTAGTTATAAACATTATTTTATTTGGATCTTTGGACTCTACTCTTATAGCGACTGTCCCAAAAATATAACCATTCTTTTCTATAAATTTGTCCCTAAAAGTATTGACTAAAGCTTGAATTCTATGTTCATTTTTCAGAAGCATAGCCCTACAGTAATTATCATCATAATATAAGTCTGTGTTATAATAGCTATCGTTAATCATATCCATCATAAATTCAGCCATCTTTGGAAAAAGAACAACATGCTCTGCCCCCTCCTTAGTCACAGCAAACTTTGTATTCAAATCATTAGCATCATTAGCAAAAACACAAGTTGCCCTACTCTCCAATACAATATCATAAGCAGCTTGAACCAACTCTTTATGATCAACACCCGCTAATAGCTTGTAACCGAAAAGATGAGTGTTTGGTGCAACCTTTTTAACTTCATCTATGACTCTAAGAGCGATAGTAAAATCAATTGGGATAATATCGCCTGGCTTATAGTTGTGAGAAGGGAACTTCCCTTTAATTTGTTCGACTGGGATTAGGTTACAAACAGCAGCACCTAAAACAACAGCGTCAAAGTCAGGAGCCATTCTAAGTACTTTTTTCATATAATCATTAAACCCAGTATGTTCATGAAGCTGATTTTGAGGAATGCCGATGGGGATAACAGACGCTTTAGAACTCAAGTAGTGGACTTCAACATCTGGAAGAATGTTGAGTTTATCTGCTGTAGCAGCCATCAGACCTCCCTTAAAACGGTTTGTAATAATCTTAACCGAATCAAGTTTGGCATGAACAGCCCCGCCAGTAACTAGTATTTTTTTCATCTTAAACTCCAATCACACGTTGCTAAAAAAGCTGTTGTCATTAATTCCTCTAAATTGTCATACGGTTTTCTACCCAAAGACTCCTTGTATAGCCAATCTAAATATCTATTTTTAGGAGCGTCTGATGGACGACCATATAAAATCCTAGAATCTTGACAGAATCTACCAAACTCTATATTAGTTGTAAATGATGGCATAGTCTTTAAATCTCTTGGAATCCAAAAGACAATAATTGTACATTCATTCAGTCCTATATTCTCCCATTCTACTTGATCAATATAATCGGTCCCTTCCCAGTTTTCTCTTTCTGGGACAATTACTTGACCTTTATATCCCATTCCTTCTAGAAATTGAATCGCTGTTGGTCTCCATGATTTAACGTATGATGATCTTGGAGTAGGACCAGCTAAAAAGATGCTATTCTTTTCAACAGTCAACGGCTTATCAGAATATGCAATATTAACACTCATCTTAATACCTTCCATAACCAAGTATGGCTCTTTCTTCTTCTGTAAGTTTTTCGAGTGCTTGCTCTTTCAATTTATCATTTTCTTTTCTACGATCTTTGCATTCTTTGTTTTCTTCTTCGTCTTTTTTAATCTCATCGCTGATGAATTTTCAATTTGCTCGTCTGTCCACAACAACCATTTAACAGGGAAAGACCAACTATAATTCCAACCATCCGTATACATGGGATTAGAATCTGTTCCATCGCTTCTATATTCTATACCTACATCTGTATTATTATCGTTGATTAGATCTTCTATAGCGAAAGAATCAATAGTCCCGATATCTCCTTCCAACGTATCAGCATCACTATGCCACCAACTTCCTAATTCGTTTCCAAACGTTTTATAAATGAGTCCTATTATCTCTCCAAACCTCTCATTTAATCCAGTTTCGAGAGATCCCAAATGGCTCAATGCTTTAGCATAAACGTCTAATTTTTCTTTTGTATATTTCATTTCAATAACTCCTCAAGATCTTTAATATCTTCGATTATAACAAGAGGATGACCACTTGCTTGCATCTCTTTTGCTTTAATAGCCTTAGATCCGGAATTTTCTCCAATTATTACGAAATCTACTTTCTTCGATACAGAACTTTTAATAATTCCACCCAATTCTTCGATCTGAGATATCCAAAATGCCTTTCCATTTAAAGGCGATCCGGTGAAGCAAAAAGTTTTGTCCGACAACTTTCCAGTCTTAGGAACCTCCACTTCAACATGCATCAACAACTCATCAATATCATCTTCATTCTCTAACATGTATTCATTAACAGCCAAAGCAGTGATATTCCCTACATCTTCTACCTTCTCCAAATCCTCAACAGAAGCAGCACGAATATCATCTAAACTACCATAATGCTCTGCTAAGGCTCTACCAGTCCCTTTACCTGCCCCTACAATGCCCAAAGAAGCAAAGAACTTAGCGAGAGGAATCTTCTTCTGTTTCAATCTAGCTTTATGGATTTTTGCTAAAAGCTTATCATTATCTTTTGTTTTTTCTGGGTTCGGGACCATGTGGATTGCAGCAATCATCAAAATAGCAGTTCTATATGTAAATCCAGCATCAATAAGATCTTCTACTTCTAATCCATAGAAATCTGCTGGACATCTAACCAATCCAAAAGATACAATACCTTCAGCTTTACTCGGTCCTATGCCCTTAACTCCAAAAGTAGTCAAGTAATGCAATAAAGTTTGAATGTTCTGAGCAGCACATTTAACATTGTCACAAACCAAATCCGTCCCAGTCTTGCCAACTGACAGACCAAGCGTACTATGACAAGAAGGACATTTACTAGGATATTCAATCTTGTCTGCCTTTTTTTCGACTTTAATAACTTTTGGTATGATTTTTCCGCTTTTAATAATACGAACTTTTGCACCAATACCGATACCATCATTTTTGATAATACCAACATTATGTGCCGTACAATTTTCTACATTAGTACCAGCAAGTTGAACGCCTTCAAACTCCAAAATAGGTGTGACTCTACCTGTTCTACCAGTCTGCCAACGAATACTTTCAACAGTAACAACTGCTGATTTCTCTTTGAATTTCCAAGCGAGTTTCCCTCTAGGATTGCCTGTAACAGAACTGCCATGAGTACCTAACTGTTCTCCATCTTCAAGATTATTGACAGAGATAACAATTCCATCAACCTCGAAATCAAGAGCAGTAACTCCGTTTTCCATTTCTGCAAGATTATCATAATGGAAAGGTTTGAGAATGACGAACGGAATACCAAGTTCGTTTCTACCCCATTCAGAACGTTCTATTTCTGTCTTATATGTAGCATCATCGTGATTGTCAATCGCATAAGCCGTAAACTGAAGCTTTCGTTTCTCGGTTACGGTTGGATCATCAAACTGTCTTATTGCACCAGCAGCATAATTTCTAGGATTTGCTGGTGGTTTCTTATTAGTCCAATGATATTTATTTTTCTTTCCATCTTTTTTAATTTCTGCAACGATTTTATTAAAGACTGAAATCTTACAAGTGACTTCGCCACGAATTCTGGCAGTAAGAGGAACTGGTAGTTGTGTTTGAACGCCTTCAATATACTGAGCATTTTCAGTAACAAGTTCAGCATTAACTCCATCATTAGGTCTTAGTCCGGCAGCAACTAATTTTCCTTTTTCATAATAAAGAGCTAAAGCGACTCCATCATGCTTAAATGATGTAGCAAAAAGAGGATTTTTAGCTTTCTTAGGATCATAACTCAACTCGTCGCAACAACTTTTGAGCCACTTCTTCAGAATATCATCTTTCTCGTCAAGCGTTCCATTAGCTTTTGAGATAGAAGTCATCGGAGGATCGTGTGCAATCTTATTGTTAGTAGTCTGGAACTGAGAAGCAGTTACATTATCAAAGACCTTAGATTTGGGGTGAAGTTTAGTTAGAATCGCTCTCATAAGGTCATAAACGTTATGTGGAACTTCCTTATCATTTAGAGGATTGATACAATCTTGTCCCAAACCAAACAAATCATCCAAAATAGGGATAATTTGTTCTAACTCTAATATGCTGTAACCTTCTACTTCTGCGAAGGTTGTATATAATTCTACGTCGTAATCTTGTCTACTCATCAGATAGTCCTTTCGCTTCTATTACGTTTCTTTTAAAAATCGGGAATATTTTCTTAACTTAAGATTTGTTAAATATCTTTCTGTACCAAGGCTTAACTTCTTTTAAGACTTCAAGCTTGAAACATCTCTTCTGCTTCTACTGGATTATGAGAGTAATAGACGCTATTCTCCGCACTCCTAAACGCATTCTTAAACCACTTGATGCGTTGCATATCATCATCTAAAACAAAAATTCTCATGATTAATCCTTAACTTCATAGCTAAAATTATTCCAAGTCCAAAATTTCCACCAAGTATAATCACGAAAACAACGAACAATCACCTTTTTGTCTTTTGCGAATTCTCCACAAGTAGGACAAAAATTGCCATGCTCACAAAAAATATCATTACAACTTTGGCATTGATATCCTATTCTCCACCCGACTGCTTTAGGTTTTTTTATCTTCATGATTCAAGCCTGATTATATGAACCATTCACATGAAAACATTCTTTACAAAGATAAACAGCAACTGCACAACAATCATGTACCCAAAAATCTCCCTCTCCTCCATTATCTCGTAAATCACATACAAACTGAGCGTCATCACGAGGATAAACAGGCCGATCATCATCATCTATTGCTTCATGAGCTACAAAAGCAATTCGAGCCTCTCCACCACAGTTAATGCATTCTACCTTTTCTGGGAAATCGCCTTGCCAAGTTTTGTCTAAACCTTCTTTTCCAATCGTAACTTTCATGATTCTTTTCCTTTTTTTAAAATAATAGTCCTATTCCAAAGCCTATTGCGGCAACTACTGCCAGACTCGCAAGCAAATACCAAAACGCTAAATCTCTAAACATTTTTAATGCTCCTCGATCATCATAGTTTTCCACTCCGTAAATATGCGATCATCTTTTTGTTCTTCTAACTCAGTCTTATCTACTTGACTATAGAAACCTTTTTTAACTAACCAATCGCTAAGTCCACCACTACAGCCGCTTTGAACTAGCAAAATACAAACTAAAAATATAATTATAATAAATTTAATCATAGATTTCCTTTCTAAGTTGAATATATTATAGCATATTTTTAATCACAACTTAGGAATTATTTTTTTAATTACTTTTTCAATTGAGATTTTGAATTGAGATAAGCTCCCATTATTAGAAATGACATGATCAGCCTTGATCTGATCTATCCCCGCAATTGTAACATCCCCTCTTTCAATAATCCTACCAGATCTAACAGAAGGCTTTGCCCGCACCTTGATAAAAATAAAACCATCGTCTTTAAGACTCTTATATGCATTATTCCTACAATCAGAATTGACACATACGACCTTCCCCTGACAAGTGTATGCAACACCTCTTGCCTTCCGAACACATCTTGGACCAAGATCATCTTCAAACTTTTTTGCGATATATTTTAAAAACTTACTATCTTGTGACGGACTTTGCACTCCCATTGTACTATAAACATAGTTTTGGATAAGATATAATGGCTCTGCTACATTACATTTTTTGAACCAGTACAAAGGCAATAATTCTCTAAATATGTCTCTAGAAAAATGAGAAGCTGTACTCTTGCCAGATCCTAACGGACCAAAAAACGACAGTTTAATCGGTTTAGTAGGGTTGATTGCTCCACCCCTTATAAATATTCCCATCCGCTCTCATCACCGGATTAATCTCCTCAACACTTTTAGTCTCTACTTCTACTTGCATCTTCTTAGAACGGAAAATGATATTTCCCTGTTCATTATTCTCATAATCACTAATGCATAAATCATCAAATATTTTTTGAGAAGATACGAATCTCTTCTGTACATCAGTAGGATAATCAAAATCAGACATTTGTCGTATAACTATAGCCTTAGCCCCAATCTCGTTAGCCCATCTAAAATATCTTCTTAACTCTCTAGCATCGCTTATACCGCCCTTCATTAAGACTAACGACATCTTAATAGGAGCAAACAATTTTTGTATATCAAGTGGTTTATACCTGACTCCCATCAACTTGAAGTTTTTCTTTTCATCATAATGCAGTCTTGACAGACATAGATATAAAAGGTTTCTTAATCTCGCTCCTCTCTGTACAACAAAAGCTCCGTTCGTATAAACCTGAGTTGGAGCCTTATCTATACAAGCACTAATAACTTCAGCTATCCTCTTATGCATAAATGGTTCGCCACCACCGTTAATCTCTATCTCGTCTATGTCTAAATCTTTGATCTTAGAAAGATGCTTAATATCAAGCCTATCTCCAAATTCTGTTTCTTTTTTAAATCTAGTAATACAACATGGACAAGTTGCGTTACATTCATTCTCTACTGGGACAACATATAATTTCATATTTCTTCCTATCTCAGATGATCCTTATAAGATTCACAACCTTCGCACTCGTAATTTGCAAAACAATTATCGTACACATTATCGCTGACTGGTTGTAGTGTAGAGCCTCCTCGCCCATTGCAGCTAGGACAAGGTTGTAGTGTCATTTTGTGTTTTTTATTACAATTTTCGCAAAAAAATTAAACGAACCATATTTAAACTCCTTATTGATAGACGTAGGGATTAACAAGAATCATTTTACATCTTTCAAGATCTTTTAATTTAGTTCCACCGGAATAAGACACACTACTCTGTAAATCTTCTTTTAATTCAGAAAGCAAATAATTCATATCCCCTTTATACTTAATAAGAATTTTCTTACCTTCTATGTTTTTCGAGTTACCCTTATTCTTTTCAGAAGCACTACCATAATATTCTTTATATAATCTATCATTAATGTCTATAACTTGACCAGCAGATTGATTAAACCCAGCAAAAAGAGAACCAGCCATCACAAAACTAGCCCCAGAAACCATAGCTTTTGCAATGTCTCCATGCTCAACTATCCCTCCATCAGCTATTATCGGTATACTTAACCCAACAGAAGAACAAGACATGAGACACGATACCATGGGAATACAAAATCCTGTTTTATGCCTAGTGATACAAACTTTCCCGTTCGCAATCCCGATTTTTGCTGCATCTGCTCCCCATTCCTGTAAATCAATACAAGCTTTTGGAGTGGCTACATTCCCAACAATCAAAAATGAAGATGGGAAATTACTTTTAATATATTCAACCATTTGCCTAGCTCTCTCGTACCAAGCATTTGCAATGTCAATTGTTATATACTGTGGACGAATATTTGCTGCTTTTATCTCTTTTAGTGTATCATAATCAGAATCATTAATTCCAACGCTAATAGAAACAAATAGTTTTCTATCTATCATGTCTTTGCAAAACTGTAAAGTATCTATATCAAAACGATGCATTACATAAAAGATATTATTTTCTGCACAAAATATACAAGTCTCTTGGTCAACTACGCTTTTCATATTAGAAGGACAGACAGGCAACGAAAATTCTCTCTCTCCTAAAAAAACAGATACATCACAATCTGATCTGCTTTCAACGAAACATTGGTCAGGAACTAAACAAACATCTTGATATCCATATCCGTATCCTATAATCTTCTCATGAAAATCTAATTGTATTTTATCTTCAATCATTTTTATTATTCCATTTAGACAAATCAAAATCAGTGACTTTATGGTTTATCTGCTCATCAATATCTAACAATTCAAGGCTATTTATGTCCAATATTCCCAAACAATAGTACTCAGAGTCTCCCTCCCAACCTTCATATGATTCCTCAATCCAAGACGCATAATACCAAACTGTAGGAATAGTCATTTGTACTATTTTATTTTTATCTTTTGCGTTTTTAATATGATCTTTCAACAATGGAACAATATCTTTTGCAAGATAATATAAACCGTTAGGTTCGTCTATCCCCAAAATCTCTTCCATAGAAAGATTATCAAGTTCCATCGATAAACCACAAGGATAATCATCAAAACTCAGATCTCCAAAAATATCTCTAATACTGAAAACCAACATGCTCTTTTTAATTGTAAAAGATCGTAAATGATCAATATTATTCTGTTCAAACTCAACAACATCTGTATCTTCGTCATCAAGTTTGTTTCCTAAAAGATCAGTACAAACACTATCATAGAAAATATCTTCGTTATTATCTCCCATTACGTTTGTTCCTTTAGGATAAAAAGTAACCTCAAGTTGCATTATGCATTTTTCTTGTCTGTAATCATTTTGACCAAACATCATTTCACCTCTAATAATCAGTTGTTATAGTTAAATGGAACGGATCAGTACTTATTTTTCTCGATTGCCACAAGAAGTTATCAACAACCATCGCGTTAGTACCTGACATTTTTGCAAGGTCTTCACAAGCCATTATAGATACTGCACGAATTTCTATCTCTTGAATCGATCCTCTAGGTATTAATTTAGAGTCTCTTATATCATCTTGTAAACCATGAAAATAATGAATACAATCATAATGTCTAAGCATCTTAGGAATCTGATAATCAAGAGGGACAGTTAACTTATTCATATCTTCTTCGCTAAAAACATTCAAAACTCTCTGTATTTGCATGATAAAAAGTTGTGCTCTTTTAAGGAACATATCAGAAGCATATCCGGGATAGTGTGCAGTAAGACAATCTATGACAGCATCTACCCCACTTCCGTTTAAAACAGTTTCGCAAACGAGGTCTACAAAACAAAAAGTATTACTAGAGTCAACCTCTATAAGATGTCTATATCTTTCCTCTAATAATGGAAATCTATTTTTTACGAGTTTACGATAAAAACGTTCACACTTTGAACCACTTCCATACAGTTCACTAAATACTTCGTCTAACAGTTGATACATCTTCCCAGAATTAGATCCTAAAGGTCTTATATCACCCTTCCCATACCAATAACAATAATTAACAGCATCTGCCATTAATTCATATTCTATGAACTCCATATCTCTCTGCTCAGCCCAATCCACAGGTTGAGGACCACATCTAACATCTCTTTCAATATACCAACCTGGCAACGGAATTTTCCATTCAGCTTGAGGAGATTCTTTAATTTTCTCAGACAATTTATATAAATTATCTGCATCAAGTTTAACGTACTCAGCTTTGCCCGTTATCTCTTTCGCTATTTCTCTAACTTTATCAATCATGTTTCCTTATTCCTTCGCAAACAAATCAAAAACAGTTTGGTTCTTGAAATTCGTTATTATTAATTCTTTACCCACCTTCTTCGTTTTCGACTGATTCTTTCCACTAGATGTACCAGAATAAGACCATTGCTCTTCATAGAAATTGAATCCATCATACAAACTTCTAATAAAACCTCTTTCATCGTCGTCATAGCTTATTACAAATCTATGATTGCACTCTTTAACTTTCTTTGCTAACCTTCTATGATCTGCAACAGTAAAATTATGTCTATACAATTTAGAGTTTTCATCTAATTCTGTGTTAACAAAATATGGAGGATCTAAATATATTAAAACATCTTCACCGCTTGTACTCAATGATTTCTCATAACTATCAGATGTTATTTTAACGCCTTTTAATATTTCTGCTGCTTTATGTAATTTTCCTGTCTTAACTATTGACCAACCTGGTGGATTAGAGAAGTATAACCTTGATTCTTTTAAATAATGCACACGACCTGACCAAACTGTCCTGTTGATGTAGAAATATCGAAGAGCTTGGTCCATATCTTCATCATGAGCAAACTTATCAAAGATATCTCTCATCCTATGATTATAAACTTTTCTATTGTCACAAACGTCTTCTGTGACCTCTTCTTCTCTATGAGGAGCAATCTCCCTACATTTTGCGATAAAGTCCTCTGGACGGTCACTGAGAGCCTTGTATACGCTCATAAGAGCAGCATCTAGATCGTTTATCCATCTTTTCTTGTTGGGTGGAACATGAAAGAAGATTCCTCCTCCTCCAACAAAGGGAATCCTTATCTCTTCATAAGAACATGGAAAATATTTAAATATTCTCTCTCTTACGTTTAACTTCGACTTTCCACCTGGATAACGGTATATGTTCATTCGTTCATATCTATTTAGGTCCGCAATTAGGACAATTAGGTTCAAAGTCTGAACCACATTTCTCGCAACGTAAAGCTTCGGGATTAGATGCTTGATAAACTCTACGTTCCATTGTCTTTTTAAGTTCTTTAAATTCGCTCCAAATTTCTTGGACTATATCTTCAAGATATATCTCGCCTTCCATATCAATGTTTTGAAAATCGTTGCAAGCATCATCAATTATCTCCTCTAATCTATCAAATCTTTCTTGATCCATTATTTTTTCTTTTCCTTAATAAACAGTTTTTTCCAATTTTTCTTGATTTTGTTTTTAGATTCCCAATCTTCCCAATTCCTTATACTTATAGCCTTAGCCTCTAACATAACGCTCACATCCATAGAATACATTCTTATTGCTAGATCATTAGGAGAAAATCCCCTATATATCTGAGATTTACCATATCCTAAAATATACTCTAAACTAGCTGGAGGAAACATGACCCAAGCCGTAACAGAAGGAACAATAATAAAAGCATTATATTTAACACATTCTTTTAAGGAATGTGTCTTTATAGTCATCATTTCTCTTTGATTTCCATTTGATCGATCATAAGCTTTGATCTCTATTAATACTTCTTTGCCATCTATTATAAACTTTTTATCTGGTTTTGAATTTACATCTTCTGCGTTTCTGATTATTTTACCATCATGTCCGCATCCATAATTCTCATACGTTATCTTTTTATGAGATTGAAAGCACATTTCGTTGCAGATTATGTTTGCCCATATTTCTTCTCTTTGATCAGCTTCGGGCATATATTCTTCCCATTCTTCTTCTGATCGATCATCTAAAGCGTGAGTTAAATCTCTTTTTGCCATCATTGAACCTTATAATCTATATAATCCATCGTTTTAGTTAATAAAGATTTTATTTTTTCACTATCTTCGTATGTTCTTATGACTACATTTTTACCTATAAGCATTTCTGCGGAAGCTTTTTCATCAGCCTCATCAACACAGGAAGATTTTACTGGTCCTAGAACTATATTTTTTATTCCTTTTTGCAAAATCATCCTTAAACATTTATGACAATACTTGCCAGTTATATATAATGTAGAGTTTTTAAGATCTTCTTTGCTACCATAATAATTAAGTAAACAATTTTCTTCGGAGTGCAATAAATACGGATATTTATCATTATTATCTAAAGGTATATTTCCATCAATAGAACCTCTAATCGGACCATTATATCCAACTGATAAAATCCTCTTATCTTCCGCTACTAAAACAGAACCATGAGCAGTTCTTGGATCTAAAGATTTCTGAGAAATTAAAAAAGCAAGAGACATAAAAAAACTATCCCAATCTGGTCTATTCTCTAAACCTCCTTGCCACGATACAACTCTATCTTCCATACTAACTCCTATTAACTTTTATCAAAATTTATAAAACCAAACTCATCAGTTTCTTCTACTTCTATTTTACTACATTCTATTGAAAACCAATTCGCTATAATCCCTAGAATCTTCTTAACATCTTCTTTTTTGACTTTTCTATCTCTAATATCCTTAGAAATAGAAAACAACCAATCAGAAAGCTGTTTTTTATGATCCGCTTCTAACCCACTTATATTAGTCAAAGAATCCCAAACAACAGTATCAATTTCTTTAGCCATTTCATCTGACATTTTTTTGATGATATCTTCTTTAACCCAAGTTTGTTTTGAAGTGTCCCACAATGGTTGCGGAAACGGTTCGATAGGGAGAATGTCTATATCTGCATTTTTAACAGTATAATATGTTCCATCTACGTCTAATTTTATAGCCCAATCATTTTTCGATATTGGTAATGCCATAATTATTCTTCCTCAAACAAAACAAATCCAAAAGGTCCAATTGGTTCGGGCTTTGGGCACGTAATTTGCGTTTTGACAAATTCAGGTTTATAATTTTTAAATAGATCACAACGAGCCTTTATGCGTTCAGCGTCATAATACTTTTCTAATTTATCAATAGAATTATTTGTCATCACTCATCCTTTAAGTCAATATGATCAAAAGAAGGCATGGAATCCACGAAAAGCTTCTCTTCGCGGTCCTGCTTCTTCTTGCTAACCGCCTTCTGTATGCTTTCCTCTCTCTTCTTGTTCTTACTCCCCCTCTTATCGATCTCAATACTAAGAGAACTCAAAGCATCATCAAGAAGAGACTTTTTCTTTTTTCTTTTTTTAGACATACATATATTATATCAGAGAGAACATTCACTTGTAATGATTTCATAGATTTTATCTAAATCAGTAGAACCTACAACATGAAAATCTCCTACCTCTTTACTCAAGAACATCATCAGTTCAGCCCCGATCTCCTCAGATTGAGCCTTCGTATGGAATCTCGCTATATTATCATATTTAATATCGCTATTGTCTAGAAAAATGTGTAAAGATGGATACTCTTCTTCAAACGCTTTAAAAATGCCTAATATGTGATCAAGAACTTTACAATTTAATCGCATACCATAATAAGCATTTAAAAACAAAGGAGAAGGACTAACGATATAATCAAAACCAGACTCTAATGCAGTATGCTCAAGCTGTAGCTGTTTACCCGCCAAATAGACTTGATCCCAAGCCTTCGGATTCCTATTGATATAAGTCCAGTTCTTAACATATTCGTTTATAAATTCAACGTTGTATCCGTTAATCTTCATTTTAGAAAAGATATGAGAAGCTACTGTATCTTTGCCAGAACAAGGAGGACCATAAAAATTAATACGTCTTATCTTACTCATTCTCCACGCATCCTCTTAACCGTTTGGTAGTAATATGTTTCACAGTTGCGACAACTCATACATTTGTATTCATTAACGCTTCCACACAAAGTTACGCTTCTACCAGCATATTCACGAATTTGTTGTAGTGTATCGCTAAGAAATTTAGGTGTCGGGCACCAATACGAGTTGATGTGCCTTTGTTTCCATTCATAGTTTTCAGGACATTCTGGCTCATGATCATAATACGCCATAAAAGTCAATACAACAGGAACTCCAACGGCAGACCAGCATGAAGCAGCATTTTCTACAAATTCAAGATTAGTAGAAGATACTCTCAATCGAACAAACATTATGTTTTCTGGAACCGGCTCGACATCCATAGGTAATACTGCACGCTCTTCCTCTTTAGGATTGGCTGTAAAAACAACAGGTCCGGGAAATTCGAATTTAGGGATAGATGTATTAAAGAACCGTTTCGAGTACTGTTCGGTCTGATCAATAACGAAGGATCTTTGGCAATTGCTGTCATGTCCAGAGTTAACTCTCATAATTCCATCGCCAACATCTTCAAGTGGAGGCATCCACGGGCTATCTCGATCTACATAGAACGCATCTTCTCTATTATAGAAACACTGATTACAATTCATGGGACATTTACCTGATTGCGGCTTACAATCAAACACATTACTTCCATCTTGTTTTGGATTACGTTTATGCATATTCTCGCCTTTCATAATACTTTATTTTTATTAGAATTCATCTTCACTCATCAAATACCATTTTATATATGGTTTCGGAGCATCTGCTGTTATATAATTGACAACATATATATTATCATTAGGCAACTG
>Ga0208769_1000545_pt1 | contig 17709 bp, 21 predicted proteins | sample AntAceMetag02UKC_FD_184768 | JGI IMG/M metagenome (GOLD analysis project Ga0208769, IMG submission 184768) | Saline lake microbial communities from Ace Lake, Antarctica- Antarctic Ace Lake Metagenome 02UKC (SPAdes) (version 2) | ecosystem: Environmental > Aquatic > Non-marine Saline and Alkaline...
TAAACTAGGGGAAATACTGGGGGAAATTGAAAAGGGTATTGTCTTGAAGTTTGTACTTGTCTTGAATTTCGTTAAAAAAATTATTGGATCGTTCATGAAATAATTATAACCTAAATTCAATTAATCTGCACTTTTTCGCTTTTTTCCAATTTTTCCAAATCTTCTTTTGTCCAGCCAGGTACAGGCCAAAATTTCTTAACTAACCAAGAAACAGGATATTTTTGACCAGGAATTTTACCACTCCAAATAAACTTTCTAACTTTTGCCTTAGTTTTAGCTTGATCTCTACCAGAAATAGGCCAAGGAAATTTAAGATTATGATTAGTCCTAAACAAATGCCCATACCAAGTATTATGATTTACTAGAACTTCTCCACCAGATAACCACGTTTTGCAAGCAACCTCTATTCCCTGATTTCCCCAACTACCAAAAGTTTCATCACAAATATTTAACTTCCAATATTTTTCGCGAGTCAACATAAAACACGAACCTTGAATACTCATTGTTTGAGTAACCTTTTTATTTTTTTTATCTTCAATATATTGAGGGCGGTGTTTCCAATCTTCGAAATATTTAAAACGAGGATCAGAATTAAAACAATAAGAGGTACTTTGGGGGTTAGTTTTTCCTTTCCATATTATTTTTCTTCTTATATGTTTTGAATTAGCACCACAATATTTGCATTTATCATTTTCACCCCTATCAGCTTGATATGTTTTAAATCCGCATTTATAACACTTCCAATCAAATACCCATAAATTACGCATCACAGGAAGCATTGTAACGTTGTCTCCAGTAACTTTAAACATATCTATCATCTTTCGATCAAAACCTTTGTCAAAAGAACAATGAGCATCTAGTTTCATCACATATTTACCTTTAGCTAGTTTACAAGCAAGGTTAGTGGCAGCGCGTTGACCAATAGATTTATCAACATAAATAATATTGACTCTTTCGTGTTGATCTAATTGAGGATTAGACCACTCACCATCTAAAAAAACAATTATTTCTGTATCAGCTTCAATATTTTTAAGAATATCCTCAATAGTATTTTTAAGAAACATTTCATTTCTTGCTGGTATTAGTATGCTTAAATCTTTCATTTTAGGGTTACCTTTCTAGTATGCTTGGGTTTTTTATCTTTATGCCACACAAATTCTCCCTTTATTGTATCAAAATACACTTTCACTCCAAGGGATGAGTTTAAATAAGCCTCCAAAGTTTTTTTATCTGGCATTTTATTTATTATCATAAATTAAATAATTCTTTCAAGTTCCATCCAGGGATATCTTTTATATTAATTTCAGTAAAGTCTGGTGGAAGATGTTTGAATTCTCTTTTAAATGTTTTAGGATGGCTAAAAGTACGTCTGTGTCTTATATCAACATTAGGGTAGGCTGATTTCCATGTTTCAAAAGTTTCATTAGTTATCCCGCCTCTTCTTCTTAATTTGGTTCCAGGTTCATATCCAAATTTTCTAGCCCATCTTGGCTCTCTATCTCTATTCTCGTCAAGTTTTTGTTCTTCCATGACATTTATTCTATATTTATAATGTTTGATAGCTGTTTCCCGATAACAACACATACCTGAAAGGGAATGTAATGCCCCATATGTTATTGCAATATCTGTCGTCCACCTCCACCGATAATTATTCACATTATAATAATAAATTTCTTTCTTTTCAGGAGTAAAGTCAAAGTGTGATGGATGGTAGAGTACATCATGCTCAGTAAAAAATACAATATCCGCACTTGATTTCTCTAAAGCTAAAAGTATCTGTCGAATCATAGTAGGATAACTTTTAGTTCTATTCTCCATTACATAATTAATACCAAAATTCATTGATTCTAAACTAATATTTACTATCTCTCCATTAAACACTTTCCTTAATTGTTTTTGGCATGGAATCAATAATGCAAGATGTAAATCGCTACTAGTGTAGTATATGCAACCTTTTTTCATATTATATTACTGAATTATAATTAACCCAAAACCAACTTAACATCCTATCCCCTTTGTCAATACATTGATCTATTGGCAATTCACCAACTACATACCAATTATCTATATCATATAGTTTAGTGTAAGCATCGACTACCATTTTTACATGACACCAAACATTTCTAGCATAAATCGGTGTATGAAAATAATCATGCCCTGATATAATTCCACCAGGTCTAACTTTCTTTGCCCAGTAATATATGTCTTGGGCTACGTGCGGAAAAGTATGATCTCCGTCTATATATACAAAATCCAAAGATTTATCCTTGTAATCATCAAGTGCTTCCATTGATGTTTTTCTCACAAGTTTACATTTTCCTTCATTTATATATTTTTTTAAATAACGCTGTGTATGTCCGTAAATGAAGTCTTGTCTTTTCTGTCTATTCTGAGTTCTTCCTTGTCCCAAAAAGGCTTTCCAGGGATCAATTGCATCAACAGTCAATCCTGCATCTAATAATTCTTTGGTAAACTCACCTTTATAAACACCAACCTCAACCCCTTTCTCAAAACCAAGTTCTTTGCAATACTTACCAATTTCTCTACGAGCACAATTTGCTATTCTAATTGGTGAACCTTTCAATCCTTCTTCTATCGTTTTTGTTATTTTATTTATCATCATAATATTTCTTTCTGAAGTCAACACCATTCCCCCAGTAGGGTAACGTGTGAATGTCAATCCTATCTGAAGCAGTATAGTGTCGCATACTTCGTTTTGTTTTTATTTGTACTACAGGATTAGGACAAAACCAATAGTTGATTTTATCAAATACATCTTCTTTCCCCAACCTTTCTTTTGGGAAATTCTTTTCTTCCACGCTCCATTCAGGAGCGTTTTTAAATAATTTATCAAGTCTATCTAAATAGAATTTAGTACCCACAATTTGTGCATGAGTAGCTGATTCCCTTTTCTGCCAAAAAAACGGTCTCCATTGAGGCATAACCCACGTATTAGTATTTCTATGTGGTTTCTCATTTGGTGGGATAAACTGAAAATACTCAGGTGGATAAAAGCAATCTGCCTCTACGGAAATAACATATTTTGTCTTAATTTCTCTCAACCCTATTTGCACCTGTCTGAACATATTAAACCCACTTACTCCATGTTCTCCAACACATATGTTATGCCCGAAGTCTATCGGCTTTTGAGATACACTAATTAAAGATATATCTCCTTTATTTTTTAGGATAATATCCTTAACTCTTCCTTCAAATATCTCACCCTCCATATTACTAGTGTAGTAGAGTATTGTTGTGTCCATAAATTATATCCTCCCAATTTGATGGATAATTAGGTATTGGCATAAACCTATTTATAGTTTTAATAAAAAAATCTTTTTGTTCGTACATCCAATAATTAATTGAATATTTATAAGACGCTTCAGCACTTACATATTTATACATTCGTTTCCCCATCTGTCTTTTTATTAGGTGACCGTACCAAGTATTTTTATCAACCACAACTCTACCGCCATTAAGTAAAGTAGTCATACAAATTTCCTCGCCCTCCTGCCCCCAACCCATATATCCTTTGGTTTGCATAAATCCACATTTGTCAAACCATTTGCGTGTCATAAAAAAGAATGAACCCTGTGCGCAAAAAATATCATCAATCGCTTTATTATTCTTTTTCTTCCACGTCCATTGTCTAAGTCGTTTTCCACTCTTTAATGAAGACCATGTCCAATATCTATAATCTTCAGGCTCACCTACTCTATCCCATTTTTCCAAATCCATAGAATACATACTCGGAACAATAACCCAATCGTCTTGGCAATCTTTAACTAAAACTTCATCAAAACCTGGGGCTACAACACAATGAGCATCAAGCCAACAAATATATTTTCCTTTAGAAATTGATACAGCAGCATTAATAACTTGTCGTTTTCTTCTTTCGTGATTATGTGGCAAAGGAAAAGAAATATATTTTACTCTTTTATTTTCGATACGTTCGTATGAATAATCTCCGTATCCATCCAAAGCAACAATAATCTCAATTTCACCAGTTGCTTTAGTTAAAACATCCTTAATTGTATTATTAAGAAATTTTTCTGTTCTGGCTGGTATTATGATCGATAACATATTATTTGTGTTTTACAATTACTATTTTACCGTATGAATATTTTCTTCCTTTAAGATGCGGAATTTCACAGTCATATAAACCTGTTTTTTCAATTTTTTTACACAAAGACTCTTCATAACCAACATCTTCAATAATATAAACAACACTCTTTTTAAGTAGTGGCATAATCGTTTTACATAAATATAATTGATGACGCATACGATGAGAGCCATCATCAATAAATAAATCAATATCAAAACCAGTTTTCATCAATAATCTTTCTATATCACAACTTTTAGTTTCATTACAAAGATGAGTCTCTATTCTGTGACTTTTGAACATTGCTTTAGGTGAAATATCAGCACCATGTATTTGAGCATTAGGAAAAAAATCTCTCCACATTCTCAAACTTGCACCTGCTTGATACTCATCTCCACAATGAGACATAGTTCCTTTATATCCAATGCCCATTTCCAACACTTTTTTTATGGTGTTTTTCCTGTCCTTTAAAAGTTCATAATAAAAAGGCGTATAGACATGTTTAATCTTGGGACATTTATCAGTCTTATATTCAAAAGCCAATTTACAAAGTGGTGTTTCTTTTATATCTTCCATTTTGTTCTATCTTCCGGCCAACTAGGTACAGGCCAAAACTTTTCTATTAACCATTCAAATTTATGTTTCATTCCAGGTTCTTCGTTATTAATCCAGTGTTTTGTTATCCATTTATATTTAGAATTTCTCCTTAAATTAAGTTTATGTTTCCATGCTTCTGGCTTGCCAATATAGTATTTGGAATTCTTGAAAAGATGTGCGTACCAAGTATTCTTATTAACTTTAACCTCTCCTCCGCCTAGCCAGTATTTCAATTCAATCTCCATCTGTTCCCCTCCGTAAGTATGGCTCTTTGTACGCTGGCACTATTATGCTTAAATTTTCCATCTTGGTTTTATTTCTTTTTCGTAATAATCTCTCCAAATTTTAAGAGCATATCTACCAGCCTCAAAATTACCTCCCCTTTTTGATGAATTTTCCTTAGTCCCCTCATGTCGCCCCTGAGTAAATGAACGATGTTTGTGAGCGAACCAAGTCTTTTTGCTTACCATCAATTTACCACCGGCTTTCCAGGTCTTAAAAATCATCTCATGACCATCCTGATACATCTGACCGTAACCTTCTGTCTGAAGTTCTACAATAACTTTTTCCCACCAACTTTTTTTCATCAACCACATCGACCCCTGCATTGCCATTGATTCGACTAAATCATGTTTTGCAGTTCTTTTATCATGATTACGCCATTTTGCACCAGAGAATTTCTTATTTTCTTGAATTATTAATTTTTCAGTAATTACAGGCTCCAAATCTTTCATAACTTCCCACTTAACAGGATCAAGGAAATAACGTTTAGCGGTCATTACCCAATTTGGCTGACAATCTTCCACTAATATGCGATCAAAGCCCTTAGAGAACGCACAGTGCTGGTCTGAGCGCAAAATATACTCACCTTGGGCAATTTTTACACCGGCATTAATAGCTCCACGCATACCTCTATTTTTACCCAAATGAACCACGCGAACTCTATCATCTTTTTTAATAGGAGTTACAGGCCAATAACCATCTAAAACAACGATTATTTCCATTTGATCGCCAAGTTCGGAGTTTGATAAAAGAGATTCAATTGTAGGATGCACCCATGGGTCTTTATAGGCTGGAATAATTATACTAAGCTTTTTCATAAAAAAATTATACCAACTAATTTATAAAATCTCAATAGTTTGTTTGCTTAGCCTGATAGATTTGTTTACTTAACCTGAAAGATTTGTTATTTTTCTATAACAATTACTGTTGCACTCGCTTCTCTTTCAATAAGATTGATTGCAGTTTGACCATTTGGAACTTTAAAGTCCAATACTTGCGCAGCAGGAATTACTTCATCAAAATTTGCAGCAGTAGCATCATTAGTTCCCCATTTTAAATAAACATCTTTAGTAATTGCATATACTCGCAACATTGTTGTTGCAGCATTTAATTCAATTTCAGATGATGTACTCAAAGACGAGTCAACTGTTTGTTCCAAAGCAACAACATCAGGAGTCGTAACAACCATCATCCTACCTTCAGGATGTCTTAGTTGACCTTTACTATTTTTTGTATACATATTTATTCCACCTCCTTTATTTTAGTTTTATATCCCTGCCCTGAAAACAGGGCAGAGTATAAAGCCAAAAGGCCTAATTCATCATCAAGTTGATGGACTCACACTAGGACTGATTGACGGACTTAAACTAGGACTGATTGACGGACTCAAACTAGGTGACATTGATGACGAAACTGATTTCGTCAGCACACCATTTGCTTGTGTAATAATCCATTGCACACCATCACAAAATAATTCCACATAATTTCCAATTACACCTGCAATCGTAACATCTTCAGTTACAGCAGCATCACCATTGTAATTGATTGCCTCATCATCTTGCGGATCAAGACGTACAGTTTGCGCAGCTAAAAGAGCTACTCTTACGACCATACCTTTTGAATCAGCAACCGCAGGAAGAGTGAGCACTAATGCCCCAACATCTCCTTCATTCGTAAAAATAGTTGGTGTTTCAAGATCATCTTGCGTAATCGTATAATCGCTAGTTTTAGCGGTTACAGTCGCAGTACGCAAATTAATCGTAGGAAAAGCTGGCATTGTGTAATCTCTTAGAGCATAAATGCCATCTGCCAATCGGTCTAAAAATTGTTTTACTTCTAAATTTTTCAACATAATATATACAACGTTATGTTAATAGTTGTTGTATTTTTTCACCTCCTTTCATCAGTTGAAGGGGTAATTACGTTTACCCCCTCTCAGACGACTGGATTGAGTAAGAAACTATCCAGTGAGTTCCGTTATTTAAAAATTAGATACGTCTTGAGTTAAGTTAACAGCAAGGACTTTTCCATCATCAAACATATTAGTTCCAACTCCGATTATACCTTTCGATAAATCAGCGAAACCTTTTTCTTTGTCTGCGACTTTTAAATCCATAAACTGTAAAACCATATCAATAGCACCGCGAATCATAAAGACTGATTGTAATTCCTGTGCGCTCCACACATCTGCATCAGCAGTAAGTGTTTCACTAACAGAAATATCACCAAATCCAGATAGACCCATTGCTTGCGCTGATCCATCAAAACTAAGATTGCGTTTTCGGTAAAGAAGGAATTGATCCCTTATACCTAGAGCAATATAAGCAGTACCTACTGTCCCACCTTCTACAGCTAATTTTAAATTAGCTCTTGAAGCAGCAACGTTTGCACCAATATAAACTTGTCCTGCAGTAGCAATTGTGTCTTTAAACTCAAAAGTTACTCCTGAGATAACAACAGTGTCACCATCAATAGGCTTCGTAGCTATTGTAAGCGTAGCAGACCAAGGTAAATTGTTGTTTTGAACAACAGTCCACCCTTGCCATGGGCCAATAACTCCATTTTTAAGAGTTGAATCACCAAGTGCAGTTTCACGATCAGATTTTGCCCTTCTTAACTTAGCAACTGTGCGAGGTCCGAGAACCATTGCGCGCATTGCAGTTTCATAAGGAGCATCAAAAGCACCAAGCTTACCTTCAGCTTCTTCTAGAATATCAAGGATATTCGCAGAAGTGACCTCAAGAGCTGTACCATCATTGATATCGTGATCAGCATCAGTAATATTCCCCAAAAATTCTTGTTCAACTCTATTACTCAATCCTTTGCGAATTGACTTCAAAGAGTGTTCAAGTAAATTATAAGGAGTCTGTTTTTCTTCAGTAATATCAATATCTTCTGCAGCATACTCGAAAGTATCAACTTCCAAAGTTTGTTTTGTCGAAGTCTTCGTTTCAAAATCTATATCACTGTGAGGTGTATAAGTTCCGATTTGAGGGTGTGACAAAATTGGTTTGTGAGCTTTTCTTCCGTCTGTGCGAATTAAATCTTCTAAGGATGTGTTTGCTAAATAAACAGCACTGTTCGCAACGAACAGGTCTACTTGCAAATCACCCCAAAATTCTTTTCTTACATCATCCATAATAAATTATTCACCTCCTTTATATATGTATATTTTACACAATTAAAAATTGTGTCTATTTATTATCGTAAATAGCTAATTAATTTGAAAAGAGAGAGTGAAGATTTATAGAGAAATAATTATTGTTGTTTTTCGAATTCGCGCCTCGCAGTTTTTGCTTCAGCCCAGGCTTTTTGTCCTTCTTCAGTACCAAGAGCAAAATCTTCTGGGTCAAGTGGCTTCGAAGGATCTGCAACATTTGCATAATTTCCCCGACTTTTGCGTTTAGGAGTAGCAGATTTAATCCGCTCTTCCGTTTTAACTTCTTCTATCCTTGATGTGATATATGGAAGTTTCGCAGCCTCTCTTACGGAGATACCTTTGATTTTCGCAAGATCCTTAATTTCAGTTTCAACGTCTTCAGGTAAATTAAGATTTTCTAAATCTCTTTTTGCCTCTCGTTCGTCTAACTTTTTATCAATTGATTCTTCCGACAATACAACTGGTTCTCCTTCTGGGGATTCCCCTTCCTTTGGCTTAGCCTCAGGTTTTTTAGTAGTCTTAGAAGCTTTATCCCTCCAGCTTATCTTTTGCTTAATAGCTCCAGATAATTTTTCTCGATGGGACTGCTCCTTTTCGAAGATTTTTTTAAAAAGATCAGGCTCATCTTCAGGATTAACCCCGTAGTCTTCAGCCAGTTTACTTTTTAATTCTTCCTCTTTGACTTCTGCTAATGCCTCAGTTTCAGAGCTTTTCTCTTCTTCAGAGATTTCTTCAACCTCAGTATTAGGATTTTTATCTTGTTCATTGTCCATAGGACCTCAATTTTTTTTCGCCCATAGGGCTAATATTTTTTTTATAATACAAATTATAAAATCAAATCAGGTATAAATTATATTCCCACAATCGGGACAAGTAATACCTGGTTTAACTTTAATTAACTCAACCTTATAATTTCGTTCTTTAGTTTTATTAGCAAATTGCTTTGCTAATTCAGCAAAATTATTACCATGAATATCAATAGTATACCTTCGAACTTCATTTTTACCATTACGAATAATTGCAACATTTACCTTTTCACTTACTTCTACTTTGGGAGATTCGACAGGAGTTTCAATTTTAGGAGATTCAACAAGAGTTTCAGACTTTACATCATTAATTAATTTTTCCAATTTCTTTCTAGAAACACCAACATACTTTATCCCCATTAATTTTGCTTTTTCTTGAAGTTTTTTGTATTCCATTGTCTTATTATAATTCTATGTAAATTAATTTGTCAAGTTTTCTTTATTTTACTAATCTCAAAATCCATAATTCTTTTCAACTTTTTTCATTTTTTCCCTACGAAATCTCTTTAATTTTTCTCTAGGATCTGAATTTTGTGCCTTTTTAATTGCATTTTCTAACCAGGTTCTTATTTGCAACTTAGTATGTTCGTTACCCATAAAAATATTATAAACCTACTTTTGATTTTGCTGCAATTATTTCTTTTGCTGTTGGCTTGCGTTTCTCATTAAAATCAATAAATGGTTTCAATATATTGTGCAAAATCTCAATAGCCATTGCGCGCGCCCTTACAGTCTCGCCAGCATCTTGATTAGTTTTACTTCTCAAATCAGCAATAAAATTTAACTCATCTATTTGAGAAATAATAATTTCTTGAAACTCTACAAAGTGAGGATTATCTTTAAGTATTTTAATTAATTCTTTATTCATAGCTTAATTACTATAACACATTCTTAAAGTCCATGACTTCTAGCAACCTCTTTTGCTCTTTGATCTCGCCGAGCTCTCATAAGTGCCTGTCTATGTTCATCCATCGGAGCTTCTACAATTTCATTTTGCATAGCCAAAGCATCAGGTACATCATCATTCGCACCTTTGGGAAACACTAGTAACTCATCTTCTAAATCTTTACACGCTTCTTCAATATGGTAAACACCACCACTTGAATATCTTGGTATAAGACCTCTAATTCTAACCTCTTTTTGTGTAGTTGGCTGTTTTATAGGCACAATATTTGGGAATTTATTACGCTTTATGCAAGCATCTTTATAAAAAGGCTCAACTGCCTTTAAATAAACTGTTTCCTCAATTCCTATTTTTTCAAAACCTTCATCGTGCAACTTAAAAATATACTCCAATAATTCTTTAGAATCAAAATGTACTCCCATTGCTTTAAGGTTCCATTTATTTTGTCTGTCCACATAATTCCTGATTATTCCAGTTCTATCATTTTCAATACCTTTACCACCCGGATCTATTGTGGCAAATTTTCTGGTATCCAATGCCTCAACCTCATCCCAAGACCTCTTTTTAAACCATTCTTCTTTAAATTCTTGATTTTCTGAAGTAATTGGATTACATTGATACAATGCTGCAAATTCGTATGGACCAAGAGTAGTTCTATTTTTTCTTAACTTTTCAATTGAAAATTTTGCAGGCCATAGAGCCTCACCTTTTTCTCTAAAATCCTCATCTTTTATGGCAATTGCTGGAAATTCAATTAATGTCCATTTATCATATTCTTCTTCATTATTAGTCTCATCTTCCTTTTGTTTTTCAATTAAACGACCAATAATATCATCAGTATGCCAACGAGTTCCAATAACAACAATAGCGGTATTTCCTTCTTGTCTGGTGTAAAAAGTTGATCTATACCAATCCCACCTAGATTCCCTAATCGTTTCTGATTCAGCCTCTTCTCTATTTTTAAAAATATCATCAACAATTCCAATTTTAAAACCCTTGCCAGTAATTGCACCACCAGCACCAGCTGCCATATAGCCACCACCTTCTTTTGTCATCCATTTTCCTTTTGCTTGAGAATCTGGTCTAAGCCTTGTTTTAAATACTTCTTGGTAAGATGGAGACTGCATAATTTCTCTAGTGCCTTGTCCAAAATCAACAGCTAAATCACCAGAATAAGAAGCAACCATAATAGGCCATTCTGGGTGTTTACCAAGCATCCATGCTGGAAATTTCATAGTGGCAAGTTCAGATTTTCCATGTCTAGGGGGAACTGTGAGAATTACTCTAGCATCTTCACCATTTTCAATCTTTTGAAGCACAGATTGAAAAATAATCGCCATTGTTTCATGAAACCAAGTATCTTGATAATTTGAATCAGTGGCAATAGAAAAATCAATCAGGCTTTTTTGAGCTTGAGATACTACCATCATCGCCTTCTCTTCCTGCGATACGGTCTGCAATTTTGTTGATTTGTTCATCATTAAAATTATTTATTGGCTTATCATCAGTAGTATTATCAACCCTCTCTTTCATTCCATGATTAGAAGAAAGAATAAGCTTAGCAATTGTTGAATTATAAGTTCCAGACAATCCACTGTTAATCAATCTTTGTTTTTGTTCATTCTTAATTTTACTAAGAGCAGCTTTAAATTCTGAATTAGCATTAGCCCAATTATATAAAGTTTTTTCAGAAACACCCAAATATATTGCAAAACCAACAATAGTAGGCAATTTAACTTTCAACCTATTATCATACATCAAATAACCCTTTTCCTCATTTTCTTGTTTAAGAAATCTTACATTCCTATCTTTATTTTTCTTGAGGTATTTATCAACCTCTTCGATATATTCTTCTTTGTATTTATTATCTCCTAATGAACGTGACATAATTTATTGTAACATAATAAAAATAATCTACTTTGGTTTCAAACTTTTAATTTTCTCTTTTTCCTTAAGTTCTTCAAATGTTTCTGGTTTTTTTACCTCTTCAACATAACCATATTCTTTTAATATTTTATCTTTAATTGCAGATCGAGCATCAGTTTCCAATTTCTTTTTACCATCTTCAGATAATTCCTTATATTTTGAATCTTCTTTTACACTGTCTAACCAGGCATTATAAGCCAAATTATAAGAATCATTTGCATCTTTGAAAACATCTTCACCAACTTGTTTTTTGAAACTCTTCATTTCCTTGCTTGTACTTTTTTGCCAACTACTTTGATATTTATAAGTAGAAACTCCTAATCCAAAAAGTTCAGAAATACCAACTGCCAAAACAGATTCGAATTTCTCGTCCTTAACATCATTCACATTTTGAATCGAAAGAGGAGTCAATGAATTAATAATTGACTTTTTAATATCAAATGGCTCGCCACCGAACATTTCACCTCTATAATAATCTCTAATAATTGAAGCTACCGGAGCAAGTCTGTTTAATAAAAGAGTATTCATAAATACGTCTACCGCATCATCTTTGCCAAATTCACCCGCAGTTAAATTTGTCCATTTACCAGTACTAGATTTTTTCCAAACACCTCGCTCGCCATCGCGCGTTATCGGCACAAGCCTTGCTGCCATTATTGCAATAGTCCTCATTCCACCTGTTATATCTGTCCAATGTCCAAATATTTTAATTCTACCAAAATTTGTACCTCTAGGATCTTCTTCAACTGATTCAGGATCTAAAAAGCCAGCCATCATCATTAAGCCCGCAACGTGACCGGCAATACTAACCATATTTTGAGCTGCTTTTTTCTCTATGAAAGCAGCCCCTTCACTCTCTACTGTTTTTAATCCAAGTTTTGTTGCAGCAAACTTAGCTGGAGCAAATACAGTTTCAACATTTGATTTAAAAAACCTTGCAGACCACAATAAAAGATTCAATGCCTCAATTTGTTTCCCAGTTGCTTTAATAGTTCCTCTTCCAGTTAAAGAACCAACAAAATTACCCGCTGGTTTTGCATTTTTTGGATCAAGAGTATTAATACCTTGAGTATCCATCTGAGAAATAAGCATATCTGCCAAATCTGCTCTCATCCTTAACGCACCGCCACCAAATGCTGTTTCAGAAGCAGTAAAAAGCCTTCCTAATCCTGGTATTTTTTCAGGTAAAGATGTGGGAATTGCCTCTTCATGTAAAACATCTAATCTATAATCACCAGCCTTATATTTCCCATTAACCGCATTCGGCCTTGAATAAACCTCTGCCTTTATCATATCCATTGGTCTAACACCCTTAACTTTTGCTCTTCGCAATTCCATTGCAATATCAGAAAAAGACTTTACAAAATTTTTCACCCATATTCTCTTTTGAGATGGCGTACCATAGAGATTTTTAATCCCCTGTCTACCAAAGAAACTATCATCAAACGAAGCCATTGTTGACTTAAATAAATTACTGAAAAACGTAGGTGATTCTTTTATTGCATTTGCAATAGATCTTACTGGATCTTCCTTAAGACTCACTCCCTTACTCTTAGCCTGAACCCTCAAATCATTGACATAATTTTCAAGAGCTACCTGTTTTAAACCATAATCAATTCTTGTTTGATCATTTTTCCACTCTTTTGTCGTCTTATAAGGATCAGTTTCCCACTCTGGATTCTCTTTTAACTTTGCTTCCCAAGCCTCTTTTGATTCAACTCTTTTGGCAGACAATTCATTAATTACTTTTGCCTCTTCAAACGTAACGCCAAAACCAAGTCTCGTCCTTGCCAAATCTTCTTTAAATGATTTTAAATCAGCAGGATCAAGCACACCAATTTCATTTAATCTTTCAATTTTAGTCAACAAATCTCTTTTTATTTTTGGTTTTAACCCAACAAGACTCTTTGCCCAAGTTTTAAAACCTTGTACTTGATTTTTTAATAGAAGTTTAGATTCAAATAAGGAATTAACATTGGCGGCATTTTCTGCATCAATAAATTTTTCAATAGTAGACCTTCTTTGCTCACTTGTCATTTCTGAAAGCTTAAATGGATCAAGTTTACCAGATACGAGAGCCTCTTTTAATTTATTTTCTTGGTCGATAGTTAAGCAGAATGCCATAATATTATTTTAACATTTAATTGACTGAATAAAGGAATCCCACTGTGCTTTTGTAGTAGGCTGAGTCTTTTTAGTAATTTTAATAGTCTCTTGTTTAACTTTTTCACTAACTTTATTGCCTGTATTTTTCTCATAAGCTTCAATTCTAATTTTAACAATATCTTGCATCATAACAACTGGATTATCAGCCAAAATTTTCTTTAATATATTTATTTCTTGACCGAACCTAGTTGCAGTTAAAGTAGCAACCTGAGTGGCAACATCAGTATCAACTTCACCCAATGCCACAAGAGCTGCAAAAATTGAGTTTTGTAAAATACCAGCTGGTGGATCAATTTCACCAAAAACAACTTTTATTGCTTCATCCTTATTATTAGTAACATATTCAGTAGCTCTTGCAATTTGATCATCTTGATTCATTTGTCTAAAAGTTGTTAAACCAAGTTCTTCAATATCTTCCTGTGATGTTTTATCCAAAGCACCTTTTAATCTCGCTTGTAGTCTCGAAACTTTTTCTTTTCCTTGCCCAACTGGAAGTTGTCTTTTGGGGACTTTAACAACCTCTGGCTTAGTTACAACAGTCTTCTTTTCACCCTTTTTTATAACTTTTTTCTCTGATTTCACTATAGTTTTCTCAACTTTCAAATTCTTTATATCTTTCCCAAAAACTGTAAATTCTCTTTCTTGTGCAAAAAAAGAGTCTGGGTCTGCTTCAGTAAACCTTTTAACTGGTTTAGCTTTTGTAACATCAACTCTCATAACTACTGGTTTACTTCCATCCGCCCCTGCTGCTCCCTTTGCAATTTCTTTCGCAACACTTATATCATCAGTTAAAGAAACACCTAAGTCTGGATCAACTGCTTTAAATCCCTGTTTTGTTATTGAAGAACGATTATTGCTACTGGTTCCATGATAAAGTATCCCAACTGGTGGTTTTTTTACCACAACCTCTTTCTCAACGGGAGCCTTTTTAACCTCAACCTTCGTAGCCTCAGTAAATTGATCGCTAATCGTCTTTAAACCCTCTATTTCTCCCTTATTCACTATCACAGGTATATCTATATCCAATTCTTGCGCCACTGTTACGCGATGAGAACCTTCCGTAGTAATTATTTCTTTACCCTCAACAGTAACTCTCACCGGCTCTTGAAACCCATTTTTTTCAACATCAGCTTTAAGAGCTAAATATTCTTTACCATTTTTATCAACTGGATCACGTGGAATAACTCTATCAGCATCAATATTTCCTATTTGTTGATCTTCTCTTGCCCCAAATTGAGCATCTGCAAAATCTTTTGCCGATACAAACTTGGAAGCTTCTTTCTTATCAACAACTGGAATCTCTTTTTTGTCAAGCTTTTTGTCAAACTTTTTGTCAATTTTAACCTCGGTATCATCATCAATCCCCCCAATTTCACCACTTCTGACCCCATTAACAAAACTAACTGTAGTTTCAGCCCCAACACCACCCAATAAACCACCAAGACCGGCCATTGCATTTCTAAAAACAACCTCATCCATTTTCAAATCATCTCTTAGTGTTGATTCGACAAATAACTGTATATTTTCCTGAGAAATCTCTGTAATTGTTTCAAGAAGTCCAGCTTTTACAACTCTTTTGAGAAAACCACCAATAAATGCTTTTTTCTGTCCTGGTGAAAAAAGTTTCGAAGGGACAATCTTATCCAAAGCCACAACAGCAAAACCAGTAGCAAGTCCCAAATTTTCTGCTTTTTCTTCTTCAATTCCACTTTCTATAGCAATTGTTTTTATATCATCACCAACTGAACCTACTGTAGTAACCACTCCCAATGGAACATTTATCGCATAAAGCCCAAAAGACGAAATTAAACCAGGTCCAAGATTAAAAACAGTTTCAGGTAAATTTTTTGGAGAAAACTTTTCCTTTGTTGACAAATTCTGCCATTTTTCAGAAGGTTGTATAAAATCAATCTTTCTTAAATCCTCAGTGAACGACTTCATTTTTTCAGTAGCTCCACCAATAGTATTGCTATAAAAATCTTTCCAATCATCAGCTAATTTTTTACTTCTCTCCGTTTCTTTACCAATCGGAATACTAATTAGTGGATTAATCACGATTGACGGTCTTCTCATCTTTTTTTCTTGCTTTCTTGCCATAAAATCAGCAGCAAAATCAAGAGTACTCGTAAGTACATTAGCCACTTCGATACCAGAACTAGCAAAAAGTTTTCCTGCCTTAACGCCAACACCTTTTATTCTGTCGATAAGTGATATAGATTCCTTCTCTGGCTCAACTTCAAAGGGGACTTCTTTTCTAGTAACGTACTTATCAATCAATAACGTTTTAGGACGATCTAACTTTATGTCGATTTTATCTTTTTTTTTTAAATAATTGTCTATTAATGCCATATCTTATTCTCCTATTGCTACTCGATATTCTGCTTCAGTTATTTCTCCTCTTGCCCATTTATAAAGTAAAGCTATTTCGTTAGAACTTTCACTCGGACGACCCCATTTTTCACCCATGGCACTCTGACTATATGCAGAATAAATTTCAGATAATGTCAGTTGATTAGCGTAAGACACTACTGCATCAGGAAACTTAATTGCCTGATCAGATATTGTAGTCTTAGCTCTATCAACTTTCCTCTCACCAGCTGTCCCCACTCTACCATCTCCACCCACAGCCTTATCTTTAACTCTGTAGTAATGTTTCTTCCCCTTTGAATCAGTTAATATTCTTAACTCATCAGTAGGTACACCAGTTGGACTAACTACCCCCTGCCATCCCTCTGCTACTACAGCGTTAGACATATCCCTAACTTCTCTTGCGTATGTTGCTTGAGTTAATTTTGAATTAATTTCCTGAACTGAATCATTTAATTTTACTCCAGCTTCACCCATTAAAGCAGCAGTTGCCGGATCAATTAATAATTGTTTTACATAATCAACAGATGCTTGTGCGCGAACCAAATCAGTCTTTTTAATATTCAACTGTTCTTCAGCCAACTTTTGAGACTTACTATCAAGATTAAGAATATCTTGCCTATTCAAATTCAGAATAGTTTCATAGTAAGAAATTTGATCTGCCCTATCACTAGCAATAGCAAACACAGTCCGATCAATCATATTTTCAGCTACCGAAATTTGACCATTTCTTGCATTTATGACTGCTTCAATTACGCCAGCTCTTGCAGCCACATCATCCATGGCTTTTTGTATTCTTGGATTCCTAACTGCAGCTAGACCAGTTACTTCTTGTGCTTGTCTTATCAACTCATTTCCCTCTGTTAAAAGAGAATCAAGCTCAGTAACCAATTCTTGATTTGCTTCAAAATTTTTATCTATGAAAAGTCTTTTTCGCTCAGTCTCTTCGAGTTCTTCTCTAAAAGGAGAAACTAAATTGCCCACCTTACCAAGAGTCTCTTGCTCTTTTTCTCTTAATCCCTTCAACTGAGTATCAATTTCACTCTTTTGTCGAGTAATAGATTCCTGCAAAGCTTGTTTGGCTTGATCAGCTTCAGCGGTCAAACCTGTAACAAACTCACTTTGAGCAGTAGTGCTTGGCAAAGAAACTTGGACAGGAGCTTTAATTTGACTTGCTCTTATCCTTTCACTTTGAATAAAACTAGCATCTTGTTTAGAGAAAGTTGGAGCATCTTTGCCAGCCCCGGGCTGATCACTCTGAGAGTGAATTTGTCCAGCTTTAGAAGCAAAGCTACCATTCCAGTATTGATATCCTGAATACCAACCACCTTTTTGGAATCCTCCTGATGGTGCTGATTTTCCTGATGGATCTTTTTGTGGCATAATTTTATTTTATATT
>Ga0208769_1000547_pt1 | contig 17696 bp, 22 predicted proteins | sample AntAceMetag02UKC_FD_184768 | JGI IMG/M metagenome (GOLD analysis project Ga0208769, IMG submission 184768) | Saline lake microbial communities from Ace Lake, Antarctica- Antarctic Ace Lake Metagenome 02UKC (SPAdes) (version 2) | ecosystem: Environmental > Aquatic > Non-marine Saline and Alkaline...
TAAAACATAAAAGTAATAGCTACCCCGACAAAAGCTCCCATAAGAACCTCTATTGGAGTATGCCCGACTAGCTCTCTTAATCTATCTTCTCTAATTTTCTTTCCTTCCTGAAAATCTATCATTATCTTATTAAGAATCTTGGCTTGGAATCCTATAGACCGTCGCCAAGTTTGAGCATCAAACATAGTAATAAAAGCAAAAAGTAGGCTTAAAGCAAAAAAAGGTGAAGAGCTACCCAGTTCCTTACCAATGCAAACAACCAGAGATACCACAGCAGCACTATGAGCAGACGGCATCCCCCCTGTACCAAGAAGCCAATAAAAGTTAAATTTTCTTTCCTTTATCACCCCTAAAATAATCTTTAAGCCTTGGGCAGCTATAGCACTAAAAGTTATCGCCCAGAAAGCTTTATTCTTATATATTCCTTCCCAAAGTCCTTCCATCAGGCTACCATTATATGAAGAAAAGTCGGTTTAAGCAACAAAATATTTATCCGAAAATAACAAGCGACTTCGAGAAATAACTTGACAAAAAGTGTTTTCTATAAATAATCTAATGGAGGCATGACTTATCAACATATTAAGCATAGGTTGCGTATCTGAATTAGGAGGTTCTATGGGAAGATCAAAACGTGAACTAAAAAAAATTCACAAGAAAAAAACTAAAAAAGCTCGCGGGAAAGCAAAACAATGCTCAAAAGGAGAAATTCCTTACGAAAAGCTTACCCAGCGTGCAAAACATTTCTTAAAAAAAAGCAAAAAACAAAAAACAGCTGCTGCTTAATCTAGCCAAAGTTGTAATGCTTTTTTACGTTTCTTTTAATATGCCACTTACAGCTTAACCCTTGAGAAAAAGTCGCTAGGTCTCCCTTTTCAATTCTTACTCTTTCTCCACCGGATTTTTCTATCTCTACTTCTCCTTCTAAAAAATAACAAACTTCTCTTGAATCATAATGCCAATCGAAACTGCAAGCCTCTTTCTCCCAAATAGGCCAAGTTTCGACGCCTAATTTTTTTAGTTCTTCTTGACTGGGTTTCTTTACTTCTATGTCCATTTCATTCCTCCTCAGCGAAACTTGAATTTTTCCCATCGTGTAGGCCGAGGCCACCATATTTTATTTTCAGCACTTCTTCTTTTGTAAAAGTCATAGTCCCTTGACCTTTTTCCATATATAAATTTAGTACTACTAAACCATCAGTCTCCTTACTAATCCTTCCTTCATATAGGCTTCCGTTTTTCAGAATGATTACATCCAAATCTCCTGGCTTAGTAACTATTTTTATATTCCTAACCCCTTGTAGCGTAGGGTTAATGACTGTTTTGAAAATAAATTTATAAGTTATCGCTCCAACCAAAAGAAGACTTACGATCACACTAAATACTATAGCCCATTTTTTCATTTTTAAACGAGACAAATCACTGGCTAAAGTAACTTGGTTAGTGCCAACGTGTTTTGAATAATACATTGCCTCATCAGCCTTCCTAATCAGTTCCTCTTTTGTTTTGCCATCGTAAGGATATGAGGCAACACCAAAACTCATAGTGATTTTGTAAAAATTCTTCTTAAACAAAAATGGTTGTTGAAAAGTATTGTAAATACACTGGTGCAAGAAATTACCCGCTTCCTGAGATCCGGTGTCAGGAAATACTATGATAAACTCATCCCCGCCATAGCGGTAATAATAACGCGGATCTCCATAAAAGGTTAGCCGAAACATTCCGGCTGCATACTTTAAAACTTCATCTCCAAAAAGATGGCCAAATTTATCGTTATACCTTTTAAACTTATCTAGATCGATAAGGGCCATTGAAAAACTCTTGCCCTTAGATTCCGACTCGTCTATGATCTTTTTTAGAAAAGAATCAAAGGCTTCTCTTAAAAAAAATCCTGTGAGATGGTCTTTTTGAACTTGTTCAATCATTGTCTGGTATTTGTTTCTCTTCTATCCCAAAAATATCCTTAATATTTTTTCGCCCACTCTTAGTGATAACTTCTTTTAATTCGTTAGCATCAACTACTGACCAAACAAGCCCGCACTCTCCGCAAGCTGCAAAATTATTCTTCTTCACCCGAACATTTATTCCAAATAGCGAGAAAGGTTTTAACTCTTTAGGTCTGAAGAACGCTTGAGGAGAAATATAATCGGTCTGATTAAAAATCCTTCCCTTTACTATCTTCTCACTACCACAACCTGGGCACTTCATCCTTTCTCCTTATAAAAAACCTATTAACTACAAAAATAGTATACTACAAAATAAATTATTGAGTAAGTAAATTTAGGAAGTTTTGTCTAAATTACACAAACGCTATCTGTCTTCGCTACCATTATGAAATCGTTTCGATGCAAGCCTTTGATTTAATGTGACCACCACCTTACAGTAACATGATTATATTCAACCACCATTACTGGATGATGCCCTCTTCCTCGGCAATATTTCCAATTTTGTTAATAAAAGATAGAACTTTATGGATAGCAGAAAGACTCATGCCTATACTTTTAGTTATACCCCTTCCTGTATGCTCATCTTTCTCAGCAAAAAGAAAACGGAGTACCTTTATTTTAGAAACTTGAAGCATAAAAATGGGGTCAGGTCTTGTTTTGTGCATTTTAGTTGTTAACTTCTAATTTGAGACTTGACCCTTTTTCAGCGTCCTTGCCACTAGGCAGGCGGAAATCCAGCAAAAAGGGATCAACTCCCTTTTCTCCGGCTCATACCCTCTCTCCATAAAATTTTTAAAAAAAATGAAAGAATTTCTCTCTTTCATACGTCTATTATATAAGGGGCAAAGTAAAAAAGCGAAATGTGCAGAAATATACAAATTAGACCTTACGGAACTTATACGGAAAATGGTGTGGGGGTAACGCCCATTGGCAATTATAATATACTTCATTATGATTGTCCGACAGACGAAGAAATCAAGCAGCGTGTTCAAAATACAATCAAAGAAATTATGAATGAAGAAGGTTTTGAAGATAATTGTCCACTCTGCCAGCTTATGAAGAAGGAACCTTACGATATTGTCTATTATTGTCAAAACTGGTGCCATGAATGTGATAGAGCGCATATCTGCGTTAATTTTGATCCAAATTCCCGCGCTGAGCAGGAAAACTTGGATCTGTAAGGAAAGAAATGGAAATGGGGTCAGGTCTTGTTTTGTGTTTATTTAGCAAAATATATCAATAAGTTATGGCTAGACCGCTACGGATAGAATACAAGAATGCTTTTTACCACATTACTTCTCGAGGGAACAATCTGCAAAAGATATATCGTAGCAATAAAGACTATAATTCTTTCCTGGCGACATTACAAGAAGTTATCCGAGAATACAATTGGTTATGTTACGCCTGGTGCCTTATGCCGAATCATTATCACCTGTTAATTGAAACTCCTGATGCAAATCTCTCCTTAGGCATGCGCCAGCTCAATGGAATATACAGCCAGCGTTTCAACAAAAGACATTCGCATGTAGGCCATGTATTTCAAGGACGCTTCAAAGGCATTCTCGTGGAAAAAGATAGTCATCTGCTGGAGCTTAGTAGATACATCGTGCTCAATTCCGTAAGAGCAAACATTGTATCTAGACCCGAACAATGGCCATGGAGCAGCTACAAAGGAATGTTAGAGAAAACCCAAAAAGAATATTTTATAAAAAGAGACTGGTTGTTATTGCAATTCGGAAGTTATAGCAAGGCAGCTATGGAAGTGTACAGACAATTTGTACTAGCTGGTATAAATAAACCAGACCCTTGGGGTAATCTAAAAAATAGAATATTTTTGGGAAGTGATAAATGGATACAGCAAGTAAGCTCAAAAGAAGAAATTAAAATTAATTGCAAAGAGATTACTCGCCAAGAGCGTTACTTTGGACGTCCGGAATTAAAGAAAGTTTTCTCTACGCTAATAACAAAACACCAACGCAATGAATTAATATATAAAGCACATAAACAATATGGTTACACTTTTACTGACATAGGTAAATGCCTGAACATTCACTATTCAGTGGTTAGCAGAGCATTTAGAAAGCAGGCTGGTAGAAATGCACAAAACAAGACCTGACCCCACTTTTTAACTTTAGTATTTCCCTGAAGCCTCTCACCTCATTCGGGATTATTTAAACTGCCTCTCTTTCTAAATTTCCTCTAAGCCCTATCTCAACAACTTCGTTTATTTTAATCTTTAGAATAACTACGTTGCTTGGAAATTCCACCTCAAAAGACCTTTGTGTTTTCTCGTCATGGAGAGAGTCAATAAGTCTCTCGGTAGAAAATTCTACTTGCTTCTTCTCGTATTCTTTTAAAAGTTTATTGTATGCAGACCCTCTGTCTATAGCTTCGGCTACGCCATTAATTTGATAACCTTTAAGGTTGTTTGTATTGATAAATGAAAGGGAAACTTTAGGGTTAATTTTTATATTCTTTAGAGTTGCGTTTTTTACATAATCAACTAAATGAATCACTCCATTATCAATTTTTAGCAAAAATTTCGGTGCTACATTGGGACAATTACTTAAATCAGTTGTTCCTATATTTAAAAACTTTTCCTTTTTTAAAAAACTAACTACTTTTTTAATAATCATATTTTTCCCTTTTTATTAAAAAAATATCACTTATGATTTGTTTTAAATATATAAAAAGGTAACTTTAGTTATAATGGCGGCGAGTGGACTTGAACCACCGACAAAACGGGTATGAGCCGTTTGCTCTACCAGCCTGAGCTACGCCGCCAAAATAAAATTAAACCATATTTATCAAACAAGCAATAATTCGACTACTGCCTTTTGTTCGTCTGCCGCTAGCAGACTTCAAAAGCCTAAGTCTCATTAAGCTACGCCGCCAAAAGTATCTAAATTATATCAAAGTCTTGGAAAAAATCTATAATAAAATTTAAGTAGCTAGTTGTAGGAATCTAGCAGCTATCTCGGGGTTAATCCCTTATCTTTTTAACATCTACCCCATTCAGTACTGCGCCCAGAACTTTTACCCTACCCCCGATAATCTTTTGAGCATCTATGATGTGCTGAAAAGAAGTCGCCCCGGCTTTAATCACAAGAATTAAGCCATCACATCCACTGCCAAAAACAAGAGCATCAGTAACACTTAATACCGGAGGGGTATCAATGATTATTTTTTTAAATTTTGTCCCGGCTTCTTGAAGAATCTCTTTTAGTTTCTCTGCTTTTAATAGTTCAATAGGGTTAGGGGAAGCTACCCCCAAGGATAATAAAGAAAGGTTCTCTATATTTGTCGCAACTACTGCTTCATGGAAGGAAGTCACCCCAGCTAAAACATTAGACAATCCTTTCTCGTTACCGACATTAAAAATTTCATTAAGTCTTCCCTTCCTCATATCTCCATCAATAAGCAATGTTTTTTCTCCGGCTGTAGCAAAAGTTATGGCAAGATTTGCAGCTACAAAGCTCTTACCTTCTTTAGGGATACAACTGCTAACCACAATAACTTTAGGTTGGTTCTCTGAAGAGCAAGCAGACAAAAGTGATGTCTTGGTCTTTCGGAAAGCTTCCGCCACATAAGAATAGTGTCTATGATGAGCTATTAATTCAGCATCTTTTCTATTCCTTAACTCTTTCTCTATTGAAGGAATATACCCCAAGTAAGGTAACCGCGTACAACACTCTACATCTTCAGGGGTTTTTAGTGTTGAATCTAAGGACTCTGAAAGATAACTTAAAACTATACTAAGAATAAACCCGGCGATGGTGGTTAAAAGAATATTTCTTTGAGCAAAAAAAGCAAAAGCTCCAAAACCAACAGTTAAAATTACAATTGTTTTAATATGTTTACAGAAGATTAAGTTGAGATGTTCTTTAACGGTAAATTTTCTATCTTTTAGAAATGGTATCATTTTGCCCCCCTACTTTTAATACCATACTTCGATAAAAAGTCAAGGATGCCCTTAGGTTTCTCTTTTGAAAAATCAGCCAAAGAATGAAACAAGTGGCGGGGTCGATGGGATTCGAACCCACGATCACCTGCGTGACAGGCAGGGGACTTAAGCCAGGCTAATCGACGACCCCACATCCACATTTTGAGCTCTGATTATAAGCAAAAAAGCCACCACTGTCAAACTAAAAATATGGGCGATACAGGACTTGAACCTGTGACCCCTACCATGTCAAGGTAGTACTCTAGCCAACTGAGCTAATCGCCCGTACAAATAAAAATATGCCGGGGGCGGGACTTGAACCCGCACGTTCCTTACGAAACAACAGATTTTAAGTCTGTGTTGTCTGCCAATTCCAACACCCCGGCATATTACTTATTCTCAAAAACTTTTATCTTGGAGGCGTGGGCCGGATTTGAACCGGCGCGTAGCGGTTTTGCAGACCGCTGCCTTACCACTTGGCTACCACGCCACTGCTTGATACAATTTTTTATTTCTTTCTTTAAAGATTCTGGAAGAATCTATTTTTTCTTTTTTACTTTTATCTTCCCGGTTTTAATTTCCCTTAAAGCATTATCTAAAACCTTCTCTCCCGGTTTATCGATCAAAGGCTTCTCTCCGTCGGTTAAACTAATTGCTCGCTTTGCAGCCAAAATAGTTATTTTGTAGATAGAACCCTCACTTGCTTCTAAGAGTGTCTCTAGGGGAATATTCACTTCGTACATTTTAGCCTCCGAAAGTTCAGTGTTTTAAAGATAATTTATTTACTTGAACTAAGCACAATCTCTTCTAGTTCTTTTAAGGTATCCTTTATGTTTCGGTTTGTTACTAAGTAATCATAATATTTGGAAAATTGCAACTCTTTTTTTGCAAGCTTCACTCTTTTTTGGATTACTCCTTTTTTCTCATCCCTCTTTTTCATTCTTCGGTAAAGCTCTTTTCCTGATGGAGCGACAAGAAAAATCGTAACTACTTTCTTTATTTTTGCCTCTTTCTTAAGATACATTCCTCCCTTAACGTCAATGCACAAAACAAGGCTCTTGCCTCCCCTCTTGGCTAGGGCGTAAAGAATCTTTGGCGTTCCATAATAGTTCTCCAGCACTTGTTGACTTTCGAGAAAAAATTTTCTCTTTCTTAATCTTAAAAACTCTTCCTCTTCAATGAAAAAATAATCTTTGCCATCTTTTTCCTGAAGACGCTTCTTACGGGTAGTGATAGTTATTCCCTTTATAAAATCTTTCTTTACCTTCTCGCGTAAAAATAGCTGCTCTACAATAGTAGTCTTGCCCGCCCCTCCCGGTCCTGAAATAACAAAAATTTTTGGATTTTTCATTCTATATTCTGCGCTTGTTCTCTTATTCTTTCCAAGTAATTTTTTCCCTCAACTATTAATAAAGCAGAATTCTTCTTTTTAGTTTTACTCGAGGCAGCATTCAGTTCCCTTAATATTTCTTGAGTTAGAAAATCCATCGCTTTCCCTTGTGGTTCTGATTTTTTGGACTTAATCTTCCCCTCTAGTTTACTTATGTAAAACGATATCAAGGAGAGTTCTTCGTCAATGTCTTCCTTGCCATTTTCCATCTTATTGATCTTCGGCTTCTGTTTTTTAATTTTTCCGATATTAATCTTTAACTTATTCAAGTTACCCTTTATCTCTTTCTTTATCGCCCTGCCTTCCTTCTCTTTGAATTTCACGAATTTCCCTAAGGCTTCTCTTACTGTTACAAGCATCAAATCTTCGTTGCTCTTCCCTCTATGGCCACAGGATATTGCTTGAGGTAAACTTAAAATATCTCCTATATTTATACTCGCCTTTAAACCATTCCTCTTAGCTAAACTTTTTATCTGAGAAACATAGTGAGAAACAACCCCTTGGTCAACATATATTTTTTTAGTCTTTGGTTTAGCTAAAAAAATAAAAACCTCTACTTTGCCACGATAGACCTTCTTCTTGATCTCTCGCTTAATCTTTTCCTCGACCACGATATCTTCAACTGGCAAATTGTGAATGCCGATATCTAAGTATTTAAAGTTTAGGGAACGCAGGATTACTTGAATAACCTGGGCTCCTCTGCTTCTTTGGGCAGAAGCATAAGCAGTCATTGATTTCATGCCCAGGTCTCCTTTTTGGTTTTGTTTTCTACTACTTCTTTTGAAGGATAAAGTTTATGGACAATCTCATCAGGTCCAAACCAAAGCTTTATTTCTCTCTCAGCCTCATTGCTACTACTTGAAGCATGGATTGCATTCTCGAATAAACCGGTAGTTAAAATTCTTCCGTAGGCGCCTCTGATGCTTACTGGGTCAGCTTGTTCGGGATTAGTCGCCCCAGCAATAGCTCTAACTTTATTAATTGCATCCTCTCCCCAATAGACCAAGACCATAACTCGGTTTTCACCATGAAGTTGGCCGGTAATATATTTAGTTAATTCTGGATAAAACGGTTCTCCTTGAAGATGGTGATAGTGCTTATTAGCCAACTCGATATCTACCCTTACTACTCTGGCTCCGATTATTTTTAATTTCGTCTCAGAAAGTCTACTTAAGATATTCCCGGTAAGAGACTTCTTCAACCCATCGGGCTTAATAATAACTAAAGTTGCTTCGTTCTCCATCCCTTTATAAACCTCCTTAATAAAACCTTTTAAAACTTTACCTCAGTCTCTTAATAATTCTCTCTAAGTCTTCTGAGCTATAATACTCGAGGACAATTCTACCACGATTATTCCTTTTGTTGAAGACTTTAACTTTGGTACCCAATAATTTTTGCAACCTCTCCTCCACTTCAATGATAAAAGGATCAGTCTTCTTTCTCTTCTTTGAGATTAGCCGGGCCTTCTTTTCTATCTCTCTAACTGAAAGGCCCTCTTTTAAAATCTGGTGAAATAACTTCTCTTGGGCTTGAAAAGTCTCCACCCCTAAAATTGTCCGGGCCTGAGTCCGAGTAAGCACACCCTTCCTTAAGGCCTGTTTTATCTTATCAGGTAGCTTAAGTAATCGCAAGGTATTAACTACCGTGCTCTTATCCTTGCCAACAAATTTAGCAGTATCTTCTAAAGAAAATTCGAACTCTTCGATTAAACGCTTAAAGGCTTGAGCTTCCTCTATTGGATTTAAATCCTGGCGTTGAATATTTTCAACGATTGCCAAAATAAAGGCTTCCTTATCATCTAATTCTTTAATAATGGTTGGTATCTCCTTGAGCCCCAATGACTTAGCAGCTTGATACCTTCTTTCTCCAGCTACAACTTCGTAGAATCCTCCAGACACTTCCCTTACTACAATCGGTTGGATAAACCCCTTCTCCTTAATTGACAGAGTCAGCTCTCTCAGTTCTTTCTCGCTTACTTCTTGTCGAGGTTGGCACTTAGCAGGCTTTATTCTGCTTAATGGTAAATGAGTAAACTCTCGCGGTAACATCGCTGCTGTCTTCTTTGGAATCAGCGCATCTAATCCTCTGCCTAAAACCTTTCTCTCCATTTTTCCTCCTGCTTCGCAGATTACACAGATTAAATTTAGATTACATAGATTTTACTAATCTCTATAATCTGCTATCTAATCGCTGTAATCTCTTTTTTAATTTCTATTTTTTCCTTTAGTACTTCCTGAGCTAAATTCAAATAGGCCTTGTTGCCTACACAGGCCGGGTCATAAAAACATATTGGTTTACCAAAGCTCGGCGCCTCAGCAAGCCGAATATTGCGCGGCACTATAATGTTAAATGTTTTCTTTTGGAAAAAAGTTCGCACCTCCTCTATCACTTGCAAGGTAAGACGAGTACGAAAATCACCCATAGTAAGGAGAACCCCCTCTATATCTAGAGACGGATTTAACCGTTCCCGGACTAGTTCTATAGTATTAACCAGCTTGGAAATCCCCTCCAAGGCATAATACTCACATTGAACTGGGATAATCAAGCTATCAGCAGCTGCCAAAACATTTACCGTAAGTAGACCTAAGGATGGTGGACCATCAATAATAATGTAGGAAAAATCATCTTTTATAGCTTCTATTTTGTCTCTTAATCGGAGTTCTCTACTCTCAACATTTACTAACTCTACTTCTCCACCGGTAAGAGAAATGTCTGAAGGAATAATGTGTAAATTGGGCCATTGGGTAGGATAAATGCTCTCGGACAAATTAGCTTTGTCCATGATTACATCGTAAATTGAACTTTTATCTTGGCTATCAAATCCAACCCCTGAGGTAGCATTACCTTGGGGATCCATGTCTATAAGCAAGGTCTTTTTATCAGCCAGCCCCAAAAAAGAGCTTAGATTAATGGCTGTGGTAGTCTTGCCGGTACCACCTTTTTGGTTACAAATACCAATTACCTTACCCATATTGTTCATTCTAATGATAAAAGGCGGTATTGTCAAGTTTTTTCACGTTTTCACGTGGAAACGTAGACCGTTTTCACGTGGAAACGGCACTATACAATCTTTTGCGTTTTCACGTGGAAACGATAAAAGAATAATCTAGGCTTGAGCACGAGACAAACGTGTTTGATAGGTTAAGGTAAATATGTTCTGGATAAGCCAATAAAGCGTTAAAGCTGCTGGAAATCCATAAAAGATAATTCCGATAAACACAGCAAAGAATAAGCCCATAGATTTTTGCTGAGAAGCTGTAGAGGAGGAGGTGGTGATTTTTTGCTGAATGATTCCCATAGCCATTAGCAAAATAGGAAGAAGGTTTAAGTAATTTACAGGAGCTGGAAAAGGTAACGCCATAAAACGATCTGGAGCAGAAAGGTCCTTAATCCATAAAAAACTAGCCCCTCTAAGCTCTACAAACCGATAAACAATTTGGTAAAAAGCCATTATCACCGGAATCTGAAACAATAAAGGCAAGCACCCACCTAAAGGATTTATTTTGTATTTGCGATATAATCCAATGGTTTCTTTCTGGAGCTTCTGGGGATTATCTTTGTGCTTTGTCTTTAGCTCTTCGATCTCAGGTTGAACCTGCTGCATTTTCCTCATTGCTTTACTGCTTTTAGAGGTAAACGGGAAGAGGATTAAGGAGACTGCTGCTGAAAAGAGAGCAATGCTCAAGCCCCAATTCTTAAAAATTCCGTAAAAAAGATAAAGGAGCTTTATCATCACCACAGCTATACCATTGAAAAAACCATAATACATAACCCCTTGCAGGCCAAATGGTTTTAGCTCTTTTTCAATTTGCGGCCCAATATAAAGAAATGTCTGCTCACCAGGAGACGACAAGTACAAATGGACTTTTTCCTTATTCTCGTTCACCCACTTTAAATCATACTCTCCTTTAAGTAAAGAGAGACAATAATACCTATCTCTAGCTCCGGCAAACTCTAGATTATCATAGGCTTCCTCTTTTACTTTTTTTGGCGAAATTCGCTTAAGGTTCTTATTCTGAGAATAAAAAATTTCTTGATATCTTTGGTCTAACACCTTGGATGTCAAGTAGTTAGAGAATAAAACTAAAGAGGTCGTCGGAGGAGGATCAAGTTTTATCTCTAAAATATAATCCTTAAATAGAAACTCTTTTTTCTGACCACCCGCTCCTTTAAATTCAATACCTCTATCTGTAATGGTAGAAGTAAATTGTTTTTCGCTATCTTCAGGCAAAAAACCTATATTTTGGAAGGGAAGTTCTTGCTCGTCATCGCCTATAGAGATTTCTTTTATGTAACCTCCTAGAGGAGAGTATGTTACAACAAAATTACCTACAGAAATCTGCGGTAAATCCTCGGATCCTTCTTTGTCTTCAGGAGCTAAAGGAGAGGGGCTTTGAGAAATCTCTAAAGGCAGGTCTCTGGAGCCTATCTGTTCAACTTGTTCGTTTCTATCCGCTTGAGGAAGAACAGGTTGCGGAACAAACTTAGCAACCAAGTGCGAATAAACAATGAAAAAAACAAGTGTTATCGAAAATGCTAAAAAAAGTCGTTTTTCCATATTACCTTACTGGGTCAAATCCCCCTTTTGCAAAAGGATTGCAGCGGAGAATACGGCAGAGGGTAAGTTTTAAGGCCTTAAAAAAAGAGTATTTTGAAAAAGCTTCTTGGGCATACCCTGAACAAGTTGGAAAATAAACACAATGACCTGGAAAAAATCTTGAAATAGACCTATATACCTTTATAAGAAAAAGAACTATTTTCCTCATATAGTAAGCCTTTTCCGGCCTTTTTTCATTCTTCTTTTTAAGATTTTTTTACCACCAGCAGTAGCCTTACGAGCCCGAAAACCTCTCTTTTTTTTAGCTTTTATTTTTGTTGGGGTTTTTAAATTCTTTTTCATAGGTGAGATTTTAGCATATATTGGCCTTGTGTCAACTATAAAAATCTTGCAAAGAAAATTTATTGAGGTATAATTATTTTCGCCTCACTGGTTAGATGTGAATAAGTTGTGAATTTTGTGAACTCAGCTTTAATATGGCAGAACAAATTTGGCAAACCTGTAAAGAAAAACTTAAGAATATCTTAGGCGAAACCTCCTTCGACACATGGATCGCACCTTTGAATTTAAAGAAGATAGGTCATTCGTCTCTGACCTTAGAAGCGCCGGATAGTTTTTTTAAAAATTGGGTTGAAAGCCGCCATCTTCCCCAAATTAAACAAGCCTTAAAAGAAGTTACCCAGAGAGACTTTGAGGTCATTTTTGACGTAAACCCTAGCCTCTTAAAAAGAAAGACTAATAAAATTTTTAAAACAATCCAAAAGAGCTTTCGAGAAGAACCTCAAGACTCTTTACGCCTAAACCCTCGCTTTACCTTTGATAATTTTATTGAAGGTTCATCTAACCGAATGGCTCATGCTGCCTCGTTAGCTGTTGCCAATGCTCCCGGTAAATCTTACAACCCTCTTTTTATTTATGGAGGAGTGGGGTTAGGAAAAACTCACCTTATGCAAGCAATTGCTCAGCAGAGCCTTTCTCGCGGCCAGGGAGTAAAAGTAAAATATACTTCATCAGAAAAATTTACCAATGAGCTTATTTTTTCAATTCGTAATCGTTCCACTGAAAAGTTCCGTCAAAAGTATAGAGAAATTGACGTCCTCTTAATTGATGACATCCAATTTCTTGCTGGTAAAGAGGCCGCCCAGGAAGAATTTTTCCACACTTTTAACGTTTTATACGACTATCACAAACAAATTATTGTTTCCTCAGACAAACCACCAAAAGAGATTGCCAAGCTTGAAGAAAGACTGGTTTCTCGTTTTAATTGGGGCTTGGTAGTAGACATCCAACTCCCTGACTTTGAAACCAGAGTGGCAATTTTACAAAAAAAGTTAGAAAAGGACCCGATTAAAATAGACTCTGATGTTATCCACTTTATTGCCGAAAACATTACTACCAACATCCGAGAATTAGAAGGTGCCTTGGTTAGAATCATTGCTTACTCGCTTATAGAGAATAAACCAATTAGCCTAGAATTAGCAAAAGATATCTTAAAAGATATGGTAAAAGAAATTTACCGGAGGATAACTCCGGATAGTATTTTATCGAAAGTTAGTGACCACTTTTCCATATCTAAAGAAGAGCTAAAAAAGAAGAAAAGAAATAAAACTTTAGTTATGCCTCGCCAAATAGCAATGTATTTAACCCGAGAGCTAACTGATTTGTCTTTGCCTGAAATTGGTAGTTTTTTTGGAGCCAAGCATCACACAACCGTTCTCTATGCTTGCAAAAAGATTCGAGAAGATTTAAAGAATAATTCCAAGCTTAAATTAGAAGTTAACACCCTTACACAGGAAATTAAGAACTTGTAAAGAATTTTTGTGAATAAAATGTTTGTTTTTGCCCTTAGTTTTGGTAAACTAATCACCTCTTAACAAAATTCACAAGGTATACTACTAGTACTACTATGAAGTTTATTATTAATAGAGATATATTAGTCGAAAACCTCCAAAAGGTTTTAGGACCTACAACAACAAAGCAAAATTTCCCTATGTTGAGTAGTGTCCTTATAACTACCACAAAAAATAATTTAAAACTCACCACCACTGACCTAGACATAAGTATAATATCCTCACAAGAGCTCGAGGAAATAGAATCTGGCGAAGTAGCTATTCCAATGAAGAAATTTTTCTCTATCATCCGAGAGCTACCACCAGAAAAAATTACCATCGAAAAAATTAAAAACAACCTCTTAATAAGGTGTGAAAAAATTGAATTTAAAGTGAGTACACTAAATGCCGAGGAATTTCCTAAAATCCAAGAGAAAGGAGGGGTCTCTCTAATAAAATTAGACCCCCAGGAATTGGAGGAAATGATCAAACTGACTTCTTTTTGTGTTGGGCACGAAGACTCCAACTATGTGCTAGGGGGTATTCTTTTCGAGATAGACCAGAGCAAAATAAAGCTAGTTTCTACCGACGGGAAGAGACTCTCGTTTTCCCAGAAGAAACTACCACCTAAGCAACCAGAGCTAGCTTCAAAAATATCTTTTATTCTTCCACTAAAAGCGGTAACCGAACTACAGAAGCTGATAAAAGAAAAGGTGGGGGAGGCCTACTTATCTGTCGAGGAAAACAGAGTTAGTTTCGATTTTAAAGATACTCATTTTATTGCTCGTCCAATAGAAGGAGAGTTTCCTGATTACTCTCAATATATCCCCAAAGAGGGAAAAGATAAACTTGTGGTTAATCGGAAAAAACTCCTTTTTGCTCTAAAGAGAGCTAGTTTACTTTCAACAACTGATCACCAAGGAGTAAAAATAGAACTAAAAAAAGACTGCCTAAATATTTACAAAAACACACCTCAGTTAGGGGAGGTTCGAGAAACAGTTGATGCCTGTTACAGTGGGTCCCACTTGGAAATAGGGTTTAACCCCAACTACTTGATAGATGCTCTAAAGAATTTAGGGGATGAAGAAATATGTATTGATTTTTTTGGTGCTGATAAACCGGCAGTATTGAGAAAAGAGGGGTACATATACCTTCTTCTTCCAATGAAACAATAATAACCCATGGCTATCCACATAAAAGATTTAGTTGATAAGTTTTTAGCCAAAAAGAAAGAAGAGTTTAAAGATCAAGAAAAAATTCACCAAATAATTAGTAAGTTTATGAACCCAGCAGCTCGGGAAGGTATTTATTTTAAAGGTATTTTTAAAAAAGAGGTTGTGTTTAAATCAACATCTTCAAGTTTTAGTTATGACTTCGGGTTAAAAAAGGATAAGATACTTGCAGGGATTAAAGAAGTGTTCCCACAAATCAAAAACATAAGGGTGGAGATAGAATAAAGATGGCTAAAAACCAAAAATACGACGCTACAACTATTCAAGTTTTAGGGGGAATTGAAGCCGTAAGAAAGCGCCCGGCAATGTATATCGGAGATACTTCAGTAAGAGGGTTGCATCACTTAGTTTACGAAGTAGTTGATAATTCCATTGATGAGGCCTCGGGAGGATACTGTGACAAAATAGGAGTTACAATTCATACCGCCAATAGCGTCTCGGTTGAAGATAACGGGCGAGGCATCCCGGTAGGGATCCACAAGAAACTAAAAAAATCAGCCTTGGAAGTTGTTCTTACCACTCTCCATGCTGGGGGTAAGTTTGATCACCGAGTTTATAAGGTTAGCGGTGGTTTGCACGGGGTCGGAGTTAGTTGTGTTAATGCTTTAAGTGAATGGTTAGAGGCTGAAGTGAAAAGAGACGGGAAGGTTTATCACCAAAGTTTTGAGTGTGGTAAGGCTAAGACCAAGATGAAGACGATTGGTAAGGCAAAGACTACTGGGACTAAAATTACCTTTAAGCCTGACGGAGATATTTTCTCAGTTAATGAGTTCTCTTTTGATATTCTTTCTCAAAGATTAAGGGAACTGGCTTTTTTAAACAAAACCATAGAGATAACTCTTGATAACGAAAAGACAGATAAGAAAGCTGTCTTTAAGTTTAAGGGAGGTATTGTTTCCTTTGTTGAATATCTTAATCGGAACAAAGACCCTCTACATAAAAAGATAATCTACTTTCAAAAAGAAAAAGATGGTATAGCAGTTGAGGGGGCAATCCAATATAACGACGCCTATAAAGAGACCATTTATTCTTTTGCCAACAATATTAATACTATTGAAGGAGGAACTCACCTTAGTGGTTTCAAGACTGCTCTTACCAGAGCCCTTAACCAGTACGCTAAAGGAAGAAATCTTTTGAAGAATTTAAATAGTATGTCTGGGGATGATGCTCGAGAAGGAGTTTGTGCGGTTATAAGCGTGAAAATACCTAATCCACAATTTGAGGGACAGACCAAAACCAAACTCGGTAACTCCGAAGTAGATGGGTTGGTTAACTCGATTGCTTTTGAAGCATTGAGCACGTTTTTTGAAGAAACTCCTTCGGTAGCTAATAAAATAGTTCAAAAGGCAGTCTTAGCAACCCAGGCTCGAGAAGCTGCCCGAAAAGCTCGAGAGTTGACTCGGAGAAAAGGAGCCTTAGATGGGGCTAACTTGCCGGGAAAGCTTGCTGATTGTTCAGAGAAGAATCCTGAGTTTTGTGAGGTTTATATAGTTGAAGGAGAATCTGCCGGGGGTTCAGCAAAACAGGCGCGGGACAGAACTTTCCAAGCAATTCTACCAATAAAAGGAAAGATATTAAATGTCGAGAAAGCTCGTCTGGATAAAGTTTTAAGTAGCGAAGAAGTCCGGACAATTATCTCAGCCTTAGGGACTGGAGTCGGCAATGATTTTGATTCTTCCAAACTCCGCTATAATAAGGTAATTATTATGGCTGATGCTGACGTTGATGGTTCTCACATTAGAACTCTTATTTTAACTCTTTTTTATCGGCACATGCTTCCCTTGATAGAGGGGGGCCATATTTATATTGCTCAACCGCCACTTTATCGAATCAAAAAGAAAAGCTGGGAAGAATATATACACACTGAAAAAGAGATGAACGAAATCATTCTTTCTTTGGGAGCTAAATCAGCAAAGCTTCAGAAAGCCAAAAAGAGCGGTAAGGTTTTTACTCAAAAAGAACTAGAAAAAATTATTCAGAATATTATTGCGATTGAACAATTGGAATTATCTCTAGAGCGAAAAGGGGTTCCTTTTAAACAATACGTAAAGGCAATTGACCAGAAGAAAAAGAAATACCCGGCACACAAAATATCCGTGCATCAAAAACCAGTCTTTCTTTTTAAAGAGGGCCAGTTGGCATCTTTCGGAGAGATAGAGGAGCTAGATCATGTAGAAATTTACGAATCTCACCAGATAGGCAAGATTGACGAAAGCTTTGCTAAGATTGGGATCTCCTTAGAGAATTACCTACCCCAAGAAAAAGACTTATTTACTGTTAGCAGTGAAGATGGCGAGGAAGTAAGCTGTAATAATTTAAAGACAGTATTATCCGAAGTGCGTAAGATAGCTACCAAAGGAATGAATGTCCAGCGCTACAAAGGGCTAGGAGAGATGAACCCCGAACAGCTATGGGAAAGCACTATGGATCCTCAAAAACGAACCTTAATGAAGGTGGTTTTAGAAGACACCGTAGCAGCTGATAGTATTTTTACTATTTTAATGGGTGGGCAGGCTGAACCGAGAAGAGAATTTATTCAAGCCAATGCTCACGAAGTAAAAAATCTAGATGTGTAAAGGTAGACATTAGACTTTAGACAATAGACTACAGACTTTAAGGGATAAAAAGGATCCAGTCTGGAGTCTTCAGTCTAAGGCCTGTAGTCTGGAAAGATTATGACTGAAGGATTTAAAGAAAAAATTGTTGATCGGTATCTAGAAGAGGAGATGAAAGAGTCTTATCTCTCTTACGCGATGAGCGTAATTGTTGGCAGGGCTTTACCAGATATCCGAGATGGACTA
>Ga0208769_1000549_pt1 | contig 17658 bp, 22 predicted proteins | sample AntAceMetag02UKC_FD_184768 | JGI IMG/M metagenome (GOLD analysis project Ga0208769, IMG submission 184768) | Saline lake microbial communities from Ace Lake, Antarctica- Antarctic Ace Lake Metagenome 02UKC (SPAdes) (version 2) | ecosystem: Environmental > Aquatic > Non-marine Saline and Alkaline...
AACAATAGCTGCATATTTTGCTCGAGGAGTTTTGTAAACAATATCAGGATGATCATTTCTATCCATTGGCAAATTAGTCGGGATAACAAGGGTATCTAAACCATAAATCTTTCTAAATTCTTCTGCCTCTGTTGCAGCCGTTCCAGTCATACCAGCTAATTTTTCATACATCCTAAAATAGTTCTGAAAAGAAACAGTCGCTAGGGTAATCGATTCTTGTTGAATGGTAGTATTTTCTTTGGCCTCAATAGATTGATGTAATCCATCTGACCATCTTCTCCCCGGCATAAGACGACCGGTAAATTCATCAACAATAACAACTTGATTCTCTTTAACAACATAATCACGATCTCTTAAATATAATGTTTTTGCTTTTAAGGCGTTTTCAATATGATGTAGAGTATCAAAATCTTTTTCATATAAATTATCAACTCCTAACCATTTTTCTACTTTTTTAATTCCGTGTTCTGTTAAATTAGCTGTTTTTAGTTTTTCATCAATAGTATAATCAGTATCCCCAGATAAACCTTTAATTAAATTAGCAAAATCATAATACTTTTCTGTTGGTTCTGTGTCAGGAGCAGAAATAATAAGAGGGGTTCTTGCTTCGTCAATTAAAATAGAATCAACTTCATCAACAATGGCAAAATAATGAGAACGCTGAGTTTGATTTTCTGCTTTTTGAGCCATATTATCACGCAAATAATCAAAACCAAATTCGTTATTGGTTCCGTAAGTAACATCGGCTTCATAAGCATCTTTTCTTTCCACTAGACGTAAATGACGAAGCCTCTCATCCTCTTGTCCTTTTTCATCATGTTTCTTATCAAATAAGAATGATTGTTCGTGGATAATGCAACCTAAGGATAAGCCAGCAAAATCCAACGCCTGACCATACCAACCGGTATCTCTTCTGGCTAGATAATCATTGACAGTGACAATATGAACTCCTTTACCTGATAAACCATTTAAGTAAGCAGCGATAGTGGAAGCCAACGTTTTTCCTTCACCAGTTCTTTGTTCAGCTACATTGCCATGATGAAGAGCAATAGCGGCCATTAATTGAACATCATAAGCTCGTTCCCCAACAATTCTAAAAATTGCTTCTCTTATTAAGGCGAAAGCTTCAGGAAGTAGATCATCTAAAGTTTCTCCCTTGTTTAACCTTTTCTTAAAAGATTCTGTTTTTTTAGCAAAATCTTTAGTCTTGAACTTTTTCATTTGTGGTTCTAAAGAATTTACTTTTTCCACCAAAGGACGAAGCTGATTAAGCTCTTTTTCATTGAAATCCAATAAACGATTAAAGATTTTTAACATATATTAATTTTAACACAGGAAGCTAATTTAACTAAGAGTTATCGTCATCTCAAAGTCGGCTTTTTCTCCAGGAGATACTAAAAATTGCTGATCTTTCTTTAAAAAACCTCCAACTTCTGTCATCCAAGGTTCAAAACAAATATAATCCTCATTATCTGTCCAAACAGCTAATTTTGCTTGTAGTCTTTCAAAATAACCCCCATACTCTATTTCTAAATTACCTATCTCAGGGATAGAAACATTTAAATCTTTTAAAGGAAAGGTTAATGTTTTTCCCAATTTATAATATTTATTATTAAAACCATTAATATTTGTTTCAATACCAGCTAACTCTCCCTCTGGAATTTTGAAATAAGGATGGAAACCAGGAGCAATGGGTATAACTTTGGAATCTTTAACATCCTTTTTATCTTTGTTTAAAACAGTTAATTTATAAGACAAAGAATTTTCTTTTAAAGAAATATCTAAATTTGTTTCAAAATTATAGGGGAATATCTTTTTAGTTTCATCGTTAGCTTCTAGTTTTAATAAAGCCTTATCAGAAATTAATTCATTTCTTTCTTTTTCAGAAACTTCTTCCCACCTTAAATCTCTAGCAAATCCATGACGAGGTAAATTTGTTCCTTCTAATTCATCCATCCAAGGAAACTGAGAAAAAATACCTCCTCTTCTTTTTTCTTGATTATCAATTTTCAAAATACCATCAGGATAAATAATTTCTTTTCCTCCAATATTAAAAGAAGTTACATAACCTCCGTCTAGAGAGACAAAAGCTTGAGTATCAGCATAGCGTAATTCTATATCTTCAGTATTTTTTTCTTTAGAGGAAATTTTTTCTACCATTATTATTATTTAGGGCAGATCTTTTTAAAACCTGTGTATTTTTGAAGAACCTTAGGAACTAAAACACAACCATCTTTTTGTTGATAGTTCTCTAAAATAGCTAAAATTGGACGTTCCGAAAAAGCAGTTCCATTTAAAGTATGGACAAAATCTAATCCACCAACTTTTTTTCTATATTTAATATTCAATCTTCTTGATTGATAGTCAGTACAAGTACTAGAAGAATGAGTTTCTCTATATTTTTTCTCTGATGGAAACCAGGCTTCAATATCATATTTTCTAGTGGCTGGATCACCTAAATCACCACTACACATTTTGACAACTCTATAAGGAATTTCTAATTTTTGCATTAATTTTTCTTCTAAAGATAAAAGATATTCATGTTCTTTATCAGAATCTTTTGGATTAGCAAAAGAAAACATTTCTACTTTATTGAATTGATGAACTCGTAAAATTCCTTTGGTATCTTTACCATAACTGCCTGCTTCTCTTCTAAAACATGGAGAAAAACCGACATATCTTTTAGGCAAATCTTTTTCGTTTAAAACTTCATCTTTATGCATTGGGCCAATAGATTGTTCCGCTGTTCCAACTAAAACTAATTTATCTTTCTCCAAAACATACATCTCTCCAATTCCCTCATTTTCTAAATAACCCATGGCCTTCATTGAATCTAAAGAAATAAGAGCTGGTGGAATAACGGGAGAAAATCCTTCTTTTAATAAAATTTCAAAAGCAAAATTAATTAAAGCAAATTCCAACATCACCGCTTCATTTTTGAGATAGCTGAATCTTGCTCCAGAAACTTTTCCGGCTCTTTTAGTATCGACTAAATCTAAATCTTCTCCTAGTTCAAAATGAGATTTTATTTTAAAAGAAAATTTAGGAATTTCACCCCATTTTTTAATTTCTTTATTATCAAGCTCATCTTTTCCTGCATGAACATCTTTGGCCGGTAAATTAGGAATCTGATATAAGATCTTTTTAAACTCTTCTTCAACTGCTTTTAAATCAGGTTCTAAACGACGAAGGGTTTCTTTTATTTTCTTACCTTTTTGAATATCTTCTTTGGTAAGTTTATTTCTTTCTGCTCTTAATTTTTCAATATCGGTAATTAACTGCCTTCTTGTTTCGTCGACTTTTAAAAGTCGCTCAACAATTTTAGGATCATATCCTTTATCTTCAACACCTTTTCTAACTTTAGCTTTATTTTCTAAAATATAGTTTATATCTAACATACTATTTATATTATAACTCTAACTTACTACTAATTCTTTGCATTGCTTTTAAAGTAATCTCAGCAAAATCTTTTAAGGGAATATCTAATTTTTTCTCACACAAGAGAACATCTTCTCTTCTTGTCCCTCCAGCAAAAGATTTATTTTTAAACTTCTTTAAAATAGAATCCGTTTCTAAAGAAGCTAGTTTTTTATCTGGCCGAACTAAAGCACAAGCTACAATTAAACCAGTTAAACTATCTCCACAAAAAATAGCCCAATCTATTTTACTTTCTGGCTTTACCCCACTTTTGGCATTATGAGCTGCCATCGCCTGAGATACCTCTTTAGGAACAAAAATTCCTTCTTCTTCTAACCATTTACTTATCTCAATGCCCTGCTTTTCTTCAGGAACTTCATCAGAATAATCTCCATCATGTAAAAGACCGGTCATTGCCCAATCTGATTTTACTCCTAAATCCCCATCACCTCTATCTTTTAGAAAATCATAAAGATCTTCCATTAAGACTTCGGTTGCCAACATATGTTTAACGATATTCTTGTTCTTAACTTTTCTATTTAAAAAATCTAAAGCTTCTCCTCTATTCATTTTTTTATTTTAATTTCCTTGTCACCACGAATTCCGCTATCTTTAACTTTTCCTTCCGGCCTTAAAGTGGGAAACAAAATAACGTCTCTAATTGATGGCGAGTTTGTTAAAATCATTACTAGTCTATCTATAGAAGGACCCAAACCTGAAGTTGGTGGCATTCCATATTCTAAAGCTTCAACAAATCCAGTATCTGTCTGATGAGCTTCTTCATCTCCTAATCTTTCTTTCTTTCTTTCGTCCTTAAATCGATCTTCTAACTCTAACGGATTATTTAATTCACTATAATTGTTAGAACATTCCATGCCGGCTACATAATGCTCAAAACGTTGAACGAATAAAGGATTGTCTTCACACTTTTTAGCTAAAGGTGAAGTATCTATTGGAAAATCACATATAAAGGTTGGTTGAATTAATTTTTCTTCTACCTTTTCTTCAAAAATGGCAGCTAAAATTAAACCCTTATTTTTAGAAAGATAATCATCTAGTTTAACCCCTAAATCTTTGGCTATCTTCAAAGCTTCTTTAAGATCTTTAACTTTATCGAAATCAATACCTGTATATTCTTTAACTGCTTCTACCATTGTTAATCTTTTCCATGGAGTTTTAAAATCAATTTCTTGCTCCTGAAAACTAACTTTAGTTGAACCATTAACTTTCTTAACCACATATTCAATCATTTTTTCTGTAATTTCCATATTCTTTTTGTAGTCAATATAGGCCTCCATTGTTTCAAGAAGTGTAAATTCAGGGTTATGCTGTCTATCAATACCTTCATTCCTAAAAACCTTATTAACTTCAAAAACTTTTTCAAAACCGCCAACAATTAACCTTTTTAAATAAAGTTCTGTCGAAATCCTCATATATAAAGGAATGCCTAAAGCGTTATGATAAGTCTTAAAGGGGCGGGCTAAAGCTCCACCATATAGAGGATGTAAAACAGGAGTTTCCACTTCGTAATAACCATTTTCCAAAAGAAATTCCCTGAAAGACGCAATAACTAAAGATCTTTTTTCAAAAACACTTTTAACACCTGGATTTATTATCAAATCCAAATATCTTTTACGATATCTTTCCTCAACATCTTTTAAACCATACCATTTAGAAGGAAGAGGCCTTAATGATTTAGCCAAAAAATCAAAATTATTAACTAAAACAGAAATTTCGCCTGCTTTGGTTTTGAAAACTTCACCTTCAACATCAATAAAATCACCAATATCTAAAAGTTCAAAAAGCTCTTTCTTTTTACCTTTAAAGTTTTCAAATTTAAAAACAATTTGAATTTTTCCTGATTCATCCAAAAGATCAAAAAAATAAATTTTACCATGACCACGCATCGCCACAATTCTTCCTGCCACAGTTACTTTTTTACCCATCATTTTTAATGACTGAGCAATTTTTTGCTGTCTTTTAGATACAGCTGGAAAAGGATCAATACCTAATTTTTGAATCTTTTCTAATTTTTCTAAACGGATTTTTTTGAGTTCTTCGATAGGTTGCGCCATTTAAGAGAAGTTTACCATAAAACAAGAGGCTTCTTCAATCAATTTTAGTAATAATGTAGGTTATTTTCCCTGCAGGAGCTTCTACTTCTACCTTATCACCAAGAATCTTATCTAAAAGAGACTTCCCTAAAGGAGATTGATGAGAAATCTTAGCGTTAGCAGGATCAGCTTCCCATTCACCTACCAAATGAAAAACTGAATCTTTACCATTGTTTTTAACCGTAACCTTACAGCCTAATCCAACTTTTTTACAATCATCATGTCCTTTATCAATAATAAATGCATTGTTTATCACATCTTGTAACTCAGAGATACGACCATCGATGAATAAAAGTTTTTGTTTTGCCTGAGTTTCTTCATTATCTTCATCCATATCCCCAGACTTTCTAGAATCAACTAATCTTTCTATTGCTTCAGGACGTTCCTTTTGCACCAACTTATTCAACTCTTTTTGAAGTTGGTCAAGGCCTGCTTTAGTTAGGGGTATTTTTCCTTCTTTTGTCATAAAAAATGACTCTATAAGGAAAAAATGTTACTCCTTTAAAAAAGGCCTGTCAAGATATATAGAAAAATGAAGGAGAAAAAGGTATAATTACTCTCATCAAGGCCCCATCGTCTAGAGGCCCAGGACACTAGGTTCTCATCCTAGAAACTCCGGTTCAAATCCGGATGGGGTCACCGAGAAAAAATTTTCTGGTTGAGTATTTTTAAAAAATAGTTAAACCTATTATAAGAAAAATTATAAAGAAGATAAGCCAACCGGCAGTGTAACCGGCTATCTTTAAAGCTAAAATTCTTTCTTTTTTCTGCCAGAATAAATAGATTGGATAACCTAGGACAATTAAACCACAAATTAAGGCAGAAGCCGCGAACAAAACTAGAAATAATACCGGACCCCAAAAACTAGTCATCTTTCCAAATAGATTTTCACCTTGCCAAATAAGCAAAGCCACAATTCCACAATAAATAGATAGACCTAAAGCTTGAATAAAAGAAATGAAGCATGGACAAGTCACTTTTTTACAACACATCCTGAAGATATTATAACATGTCTTTATTTATTTAAAGCAAGTTTTATAACTTCATCCATATGAGAGACAAAGACAAACTTAATATCTTTTTTAACCTTGTAAGGAAGTTCTTCTAAATCTTTTTTATTATCTTTTGGTAAGATAATAGTTTTTAATCCTGCTCTGTGAGCGGCAATAATTTTTTCTTTAACTCCACCAATTTCTAAAGCTCGTCCTCTTAAAGTTATTTCTCCAGTCATTCCAACTTCTCTTTTACTTGATTTTTTGGTAAAGGCAGAAATTAAAGCAAGAGCAATAGCTAATCCTGCAGATGGACCATCTTTGGGAATCGCTCCCTCAGGAACATGGATATGAACATCTAAATATTTGTAAAAATCTTTTTTCAATCCTAGTTTTTTCCAACGACTTCTAACATAAGAAAAGGCTGCTTTGGCTGATTCTTGCATCACTTTGCCTAGTTTTCCTGTCAAAAGAAGATTCCCTTTTCCGGGCATTAAAAGAGCTTCAATAAACATTATTTCTCCACCAGCTTGAGTGTAAGCAAGCCCAGTTGAAATTCCAATTTCATCCTTTTTCTCAGCCAAAGTTTCCGAATATTTTCTTTGACCTAAATATTCAACAACATCTGCTTTAATAACTGTTCTTTTTATTCTTTTTCTTTCTGCTTTTTTCCTAGCAATCTTTCTCGCAATAGTAGCCAAAGTTCTTTCTAATTCCCTTACCCCTGCTTCTCTGGTATAACGATGAATAACTTCTAGAACAGCTACATCAGCAATTTTAATAGATTTTGATTTTAAACCATGAGCAACTAGTTGTTTATTCCATAAGAACTTTTTAGCAATTTGAAATTTTTCATCTTCGGTATAGCCAGCAAAATGAATAATCTCCATTCTGTCTCTTAAAGCAGGTGGAATAGTGTCTAAAATATTACCAGTGGTTATAAACATCACTTTTGATAAATCAAAGGGTACTTCTAGATAATGATCTGAGAATTCTGAATTTTGCTCTGGATCTAAAGCTTCAAGTAAGGCAGATGAAGGATCTCCTCTAAAATCAGATCCAATTTTATCAATTTCATCAAGCATAAAGACAGGGTTATTACTACCAGAATTTTTAATACCTTGAATAATCCTTCCTGGCATAGAACCAACATAAGTTCTTCTGTGCCCTCTTATTTCTGCTTCATCACGAACACCACCTAAACTAATTCTGATGAATTTTCTTCCTAAGGAGCGCGCGATAGATTTACCGATAGAAGTCTTTCCAACACCAGGAGGTCCAATGAAACATAAAATAGTTGGTCCGGCTACTTCCTTTGGCTCCCGACCATTCCTTTTCAAAAGACTTTTTCTTGACTGTTCCTTCAACTTCATAACCGCTAAATATTCGATGATTCTTTCTTTAATTTTTTTCAATCCATGATGATCTTCATTTAAAATTCTAGAGGCTTTCTGAATAGAAGTTTTATTAGGTGTACTTAGAGACCAAGGCATATCAAGTAAAACATCTAGGTAAGTACGGATATAACTAAACTCCGGATGGGCAGGATTTAAATTGGCCAATCTTTTTAATTCTTTTTGTGCTTTAGAAGATATTTCCTTAGGCATTTTGGCCTTTCTAATCCTTTCTTCTAGTTGTTTCGTTTCATTGTCTTCTCCACCTAATTCACCTAATTCTTCTTCAATCGCTTTTTTCTTTTCTCGTAAAACTGTTTCTCTCATTGATTTATCAAAACGACCTTGAGTTTTGGTCTCAATTTCTCGTTCCAAACTTAGAACTTTTAGTTCTTCAACCAAAAGTCTTAAAACTCTCTTTAAACGATCTTTAACAGATAATGTTTCTAATATTTTTTGTTTCTCTGAAGTCGGAATATTTAAAATATAGGCAACTTGATCAGCTAATTCATTAGGTGAACTTCCTTCCATTAACTTAGTGATCGTCAAAAAATCAATTGATTTTCCTAGATTAACTAATTTTTGGAAGTTGTCCATAACTCCTTTACTTAATAATTTAATTTCAGGAGAATCTTCAATTACTTCAGAAAGTTCATTAACCTTAGCCACTATAAATGGTCTTTGAGCTTCAATAGAATCTAATTCGATGCGACTAATTCCTTTAACCCAAGCATTCATCCCTGTTTTCCCAGAATAAATCAATTTTTCAACTCTTGCTAATATTCCAAATTGATAAAGATCACTTTCATCAGGATTGGCGGTATTAATCTTCTTTTGAGTAATAAAAGCAACAATCTTATCAGTCTTATAAGCGGCTTCTGTAGCAGCAATAGATCTAGGACGACCAATACTTAAAACGGTCTCTACGTGTGGGAAAACAACCCCTTCTCTTATAGGGACTAGAGGTACAATCTTTTGTTTATTCGTTCCAAGAATTACAGGCATAAAAGCAAGTAAGGAAATCTTATTTTTAGCAGTCTAACATAATATTTGCTAATTGTCAATCGTGGATGACAATTCTTGTTCCTGGATTATCCTTCGCAGAATAGGCTACCCAGCTTTTCTGTCCTACTAAAGGAGATGTCCAATAAAATAATTTTTCTGCATCAGGAATAGCCATATTAATACAACCATGGCTCATTGGATTTCCAAAATTACTATGCCAATAGGCTCCATGAATACCATATCCTCTATAAAAATATTGAACATAGGGAACATTAGATAAATAGTAATAGGTATTATTTTCTTTCTTACCACCTTCCATCTTAGTATATTTAAGTTTAACCCAAATCCTAAACTCACCCTTTGGTGTTGGGGCCCATTTCCCTCCGGATATTAAAAACTCATAATCAATATTATTACCATTATGGGCATATAATTTTTGATCAGATAGATCAACTTCAATCCAACGCTCATCACTTACCGCTCCTAACACAGCTCCTTCTTGAGAACTTAAAATATCTAAAGAAGGGGTCAACTCTGCCAATTTATAATCAACAACTTCATTATTAAAAATAGCTAGCTCTGGGGTAGGATTATATTTCCCAGTTTCTGAAGAATCTGGTGGACCACAACCACAAGACTCATCATCAATAATATCACGAGCTGAAAAGAATAAGACAAAAATAGACAAAGCTAATGACAATGGTATCAAAACCTTTAATGATCTCATTAGCCATAGTTTACTACAAAAGTTTTCTTGTTTCTAGGTTCAAAAGATGATAGAATCAAATCATCATTGCGGGATCGTCTAATGGCAGGACGCTTGATTCTGAATCAAGTAATCTTGGTTCGAGTCCAAGTCCCGCAGCTAGGGCAGGAAATGTTACAATAAAATATAATTATAAAGAACAGGAAGGAGGTGAAAATTAAATGAAAATGAATTTAAAGAATTATGGGATTTGTGATATAGGCCTAATTAAATTAGCGGTTTTCTTTGGAGCTTTATTTTTGGTCTCTGTTTGGAGCGGATTCGCAAATTGGGTAATAAGTGTTCATTGGGCCTGGTTTTTAGTAACTGGTTTAATCTTGTCAATTAAACCCTTAAAAACTACTTTTAAAAAGTAACTTTGTTAGCTCTCAGTGAACTTCCTTTGGATGAAGAATAATTTCATCCCATTTTAAGATCCAAAAATCGTTCTGGACTCCTAGCTAGAAATAGAACCATAATTATAAGATCTAAGAGGTCTAGACCCACCTGCTCAGCAGGATTGGTCTATGCCAACATAGACCGTATTCTCTCAAGATAATAAACTTTCATCATTATAGACATCTTCGTATGTTTTATAATCTTTTCAACATAATAGTAATTTTCATTTTAAATTCTTTTTCCTCCACCACCTCTACCACGACCCCTCCCATTACGAGAACCCTTTCCCAAACCTCTACTCATTCCTCTGCCTGATCCTCTTCCACTAAACGACGGAGATTGATAAGAAGACGAATTTGGAAAAGCTGGTTGAGATGGACTTTCTATTTCTGCTTTTTCTTCCTTGGCTATTTTTTCTATTGCTCCCATAGGACAAACAGTTTCTCCCCCACATTGTTCAAGTTTTTCCTGATTAATAATCTCCGCTTTACTATCTCTGCCTATCTTAGTTGCCCCAGGGCAAACCTGGACGCAAATCTGGCAACCAGTACATTTTTGTTTATTTATTTTAAATTTTTCCATAACATTAAAAACCCTAATCTTTTTCTGAATGAAATCACTAAGGGGCTATTTCTGATTCCAATTCCCGTTTAAAAATCTCTTTTGATCTTAAACCAACAAATTCCTTAATTACTTTACCTTTCTTGAAAAGTTTCATATTGGGAATAGCTTGAACTTGATATTGAACAGCCAATGACTGATGCTCAGAAAGTTCCATATTTAATTTACCTATTTTTAACCTGCCGTCAAATTCTTCTGAAAGCTCATCCAAAACAGGGGCCATCATCAAGCAGGGCTGACACCATGGCGCCCAGAAATCTACTAAAACAAGAATTTCTGATTGGAGAACCTCTTTCTCAAAATTTTGTTTTGTAAGTTCAATTGCTTTTGATTTCATTTTTTTTAATTATTTATTTTTAATTATTTCTTTCAATAAAAATTCAATTGTTCTTTTATCCTTACGGTTGACGGATTTTAAACAAGTAGTTAAATTTTCTTTAAAATACATCTCGATTGCCTTTTTTAGAGCAGCGTCGACAGCGCGAAATTGCTCCGCTACCTTGGAACAATTTTCTTTTTCTTCTATTAAGTTAACCAACCCATCAATTTGACCTCTTACAATATTTAAGCGCTGGACAACTGTATTTTTTCTCATATGTTTATTGATACCTAACAATAATAGACCCCCCAGGGGTATCTGTCAAGTACTATTGATTTACTCTTATCTATAGTGTTATTTATCTGGCCAATGGTAATAAACTAGTTTTCCTTTTTTATACTGTCTCATTTGTCTCACTTAGTCTCGGGATAATGTATTGAAAAAGCTGAGTTATAATAATAGAAAGGTCCTAAACCACGCTGCTCAACAGATAAGGATTACTTTAAAGTTCGCTTGCGCTTATACCAACATTTTTAACCCACTCTTTTTAATACATTTTTAACCAAGCTATAATGTAGCTTAAGTGATTATTACGAAATCCGAACCATTTACTAAAAATGAGATAGATAAGTTAAAAGAGTTTTTCGATGTATATATTAAAATAGTAATCGATATTAAAAATGAAGTTTGTTCGGCTGGGGCAGATAGGCATTTTGAATCAGAGAAAATCTTATTGGATAAAGACTCAAGTCAATCGGATTTATGGGGTGGAGGGGTTGACATTGCAACAAAGATTATTGATTGCAATTCATTTATCAATATTAGACCAAGAGATAATAATGCGAGTAATGAAATTCAAAACCAGATAATAAGAAAAAAGTTTGAAGATCTAGCCAAATATTTCTTTAAAAATATTTTATGAAAAATAAACAAATATTAGGAGCATTAGCAATGGATTTAAAAAGAGTAGCCTTGGGGTACTTTAGGGGTTCTCTCCCTATGGCAGAAAAATTCTATGAAGAAGCTCTAAAAACAAAAGGAGAAATAGATATAAAAAATGTTAGTCCCTACATAATAAAATTGTTGAGCAAAATAGATGATATAAAAAAAGAAGACAAAGCAAGAGCAGCAGAAGATGCACTTTTGTACAGTACACTCTTTCAAAATGCATCGTCAGTAATTCTTTAATCTATTTTATAAGATTCATTTGTCTTACTTCGATTTTCTCAGTGTAAATAGACATTTAGCCTTGAGTTATAAGCGGAACTTGAAACCTTCGGTTATAATGACAGAAAGGACCCAGACCGGCCTGCTCAGCCAAAACAATCACCTCTTATTAACCGTAGTGTCTAAGAAGACTAATGAATAAAAAATCTTTATCTATTATTTTTTCTTATTAGAAACTAAAGCAGCTATAAGAGTGGTAATTGGGACTGCAAGAATAAGCCCGATACTGCCAACTAAAGTCCTCACTATTTCATCAGCAATAATTTCATAGTTAATAACTTCAAAAAAAGGTTGAGGGTTATCAATAAAAAGAAGAAGAAGTGGCAAAGATGCGCCGGCATAAACCAAAACCAAAGTATTAACCATTGAAGAGATGTGATCTTGACCAACATTCATGGCTCTTTTGTAAAGTTCGTTAAATTTAAGTTTTTTATTGGCCTCTTTAAGCTGAAATACAATGGCTGATTGGGAAATTGTGATATCATCCAATATCCCTAAAACACCAATAATAATCCCTGCCAAAAGTAAACCCTTTATATTGATCATCTGTCTGGCAACCCGTAAAAATCCCGCCTCCTCTGAAGCAAATCCTGTTAGTCTGGCTGCTTCAACAAAGACACTTGAAAGGATACCTGTTATTATCAAAGCAATAAGCGTTCCCACTATGGCTACCATTGTTTTTTTATTGAACCCATGGGAAAGGAAAAATGAAACTGGAATGATAATCAGTGAACCTAAAATTGCAATTTCAACAGGATTGGAGCCTGATAAAATCTTGGGAAGAATAAAGAAGAAAATAACCAGAAAAGAAATACCCAACCCTATCAACGACAATATTCCACGCCATCTGGCAATAGCTGCTGCCACAACCACAAAAATAATAAATAACCAAATCAAAGAATCACGTCTTATATAGTCAGTGATATAAAAATAATCGTTCCCCTCAAAATTTTTACCGAAAGTTACTATCACTTTATCTCTTACCTTGTATTCCAAATTATTGGCAAGAGGAATATCTCCGTTTTCAACCACAATCTTTTTATCTTTCAAAGAACCTTTAGTTACCAGAAGTTCCAGTTTCTGATAAAGTTGTAAATCTTCTGAACCCATCGGTTTTATCTGCTTTTCCTCCAATATTGTTTCTACTATCGCTTCAAGGGTTTCTTCTTTGAACGATTCTCCTACTATTTCTGTCTGGGCAGAAACTGAAACACTCAAAAAGGAAAAAAAAACCAACAATAATAAGATGATAAAAAATATCTTTTTCATGTTATATTCCTACTTTTAGATTTAATCGTGTTCTTCAAATTTTTTGTCAAAAATCTTATCTTCTTTCCTCAAATACTCAATCAACATAACCGCATGTTCCTTTTCTTCATCACGATTATGAGTCAGTATTCTTTTAAGATCTTTATCATTACTGGCTTGAACTCTTTCTTCATACCAGTTAATAGCTTCTAATTCCTCAATTAAAGATTGTCTTGCTCTGGCTAAATTTTTAGCTTTTTTATCTTGCTTTTCAGCGTCAGACATTAAATTATAACTCACTTTTGTCACCTCCCCTCAATTATAATAGCCTTTCCTTTAATAATTGCCTCAGCAACCTTTTTATTAGCACTGCCCAATAGTCTAGCAAATGTTGGTTGTGATATTTTCATTTTCTTTGAAGCTTCAATCTGCTCTAATCCATCAACTTCATGTAATTTTAACGCTTCCAGTTCATCAGGCAATAAAACCACTTCTTCAAGTTCCCTTAACGGAATTCCTTGAGGTTTAAAGTAATGGACATTTGGCTTAAATCGTAAACAACGTGGTATTCTTGGTCTTGGCATATTATTTATAATAAATTTTCAAGCTATTTTCTTTCCAAGCTAATTTTACACTTAGGACATTGGATTGAAGCACACGGATCTCCCTTTTGATGTTTAACTTTATAACCACATTTAGAACAGATACACCAACCACCAGGGCCTTGGCCTTCTGCCTTTTTAAAGTCTTTTGTAAATTTCCCCCGCCTTTGCCAACCAAAACCTCTTCCTAATGTTGGTTTATAAAAACCAGTGGAAACTTCATGACTAGCAATCTGAATTTCCACATATTTTAGATTCTCAATGGCTTCCATAAGCTTTCCTCTCAAAATATTAGAAATTTTAGTGGCTTCCTCAACACTTAAAGTGTTAGTTAATTTTATTTCCAGATTAGCAGTAATTACTGAACCTTTTTTCTGTGTTTTTAATAAACCTAATTCAATATTTTGTTCTTTAACGATTAATTTTATCTTTTCTTCTGCTAACTCACCAGCAGAAACATCCAATAAGGAATCAACCGCTTCTTTCCCCAAAGAAAAAGATTCTTTAATAATATAAAGACCAATCAACAAAGCCAAAGATGAATCGGCATAAATCCAATATTTAGTTAAAAACAGCCCCACTAAAATCGCCAATGAAGCATAAACATCAACCTTGGAATGAACACCATCTGAAAGCAAGCTGATTGAATTTTCTTTTTTACCAAAATAAATTTTTAATCTAGCCATTACTTCATTAATAATCGCAGAAATTGCCATTACTCCAAAAGCTAAATAGTTAATCAAAATTTCTTCTGGATGGAAAAAACCCTTATAAGCTTCATAAACAATTCCCACTCCTGTCCCCAAAAGAATTAAAGTAATAATTACACCGCTCAAAACTTCAAATTTATAATGACCATAGGGATGTTTTTGATCACTAGGTTTTTTAGATATTTTAATACCAATATAACTAATAGCCGAAGATAAAATATCCATAAAAGAATGAATTCCTTCGGCTAAAATAGCGCTTGATTTTGAAATAATCCCAACAAAAATTTTGCCTATCGCCAAAAAAACATTAGCTAATATTGAAATCGCGGCAATTTTTTCTTTCATTTTATTTTTCTATTAACCTATAAATTTTGTATTTTAAACTAATATTTTTTATAAACATATTTTCTTTGCAATTTCTTGAAAAATATTTTGATATTTATGATTTACTTTTATTACCGGTTTCATCTTTACCATTGCCTCTATAAAATCTTTACTATAAGGAATTCTGCCGATAGCAGAAGCTCCTTTTTCTTTTATATATTTTTCTATCTTTATTGTAAATGGCTTATTTATATCCCACTTGTTGACAACAACACCATAAGAAATTTTAAAATGTTCGACTACCTGCAAAACTCTTTTTAAAGCACTAAACGCAACTGGCGTAGGTTCGGTCACGGCAATAATATAATCGCTTCCTCTGATAGAAGCGATTACTGGGCAACCAATTCCCGGCGCTGAATCAACTACTAAAAAATCAGCATTTATTTTTTTTGCCATTTTTTCAGCTCTCTCTTTTACTATATTAACCACATTTCCGCTTCCTGACTCGCCCATTTTTAGTTGGCCAGAAACAATGGGAAAGCCATAATCTGTCTCAGCTTCCCCGATGATAGCATTTTTAACTTTTTTTATAGTTATCCCTTCGGGACATAAAAGCTTACAAACACCACACCCTTCACATAAAAATTCATTTATTTTAGGTATTTGTCTTTTTTCATCCCAAGAAATTGCAGAAAAAACACAATTATTTATAATATTTTTGCATCGTTCAGCTTTTTTATTAACAAAGGCCTTATAATTTGTTGATATATTTTCTTTTTTACTTAAATTTTTAACACCAAGGAGCAAAGCAAGATTAGCCGCATCAACATCACAATCAACAGCCATAATTTTGTTTTTTTCAGCTAGAAGAACAGATAAAGAAGCAGCTAAACTACTTTTCCCAACTCCTCCTTTTCCTGATAAAATTGTTATTGTTTTCATTTTTTTATCACCTCAATTATTTTTTGAATTGCTTCATGTTCAATAGGCTTACCTTCAAAATATAATTTTTCTATTTCCTTGCTATAAGGTATCCTAGCAATAATTTCTGATTGATGTTCTTTGGCTACTTTTCCAACTATATTTTCTGAAGCAATATCCGCTCTATTTAAAATAATTTTTGTTTTTATTTTTAGTTTTTCCGTTAAGGTAAGAATAAGATTAAGATCATGAGCCCCCAAAGGAGTAGGCTCAGTAACTGCAAAAGCACAATCACTATTAAGTAAAGCAGCAATTACAGGACAGTGAGTACCAGCAGCTGTATCAACTATTACAAAATCATACTCTTTTTCTTTCTCTGTTATAAATTTTTTTACCGCATTAACAACCAAACTAGATTCTTCTATTCCTGGTTTCATCCTACCTGATACTAAAGTAAGATTTTTTTTATTGCCAATAAAAATTTCTCCTATTTTTTGCTTTGTTTCAGAAATTGCACCAACAGGACAAACTATTTTACAAGCCTTACATCCAGTACATTGATCATAAATAAAGATGGGATTTTTGTTTTTAACGAAAGCAATTGCATGTTCCCTACAAACTTGAGCACATTGACCACATTTTATACATTTATCTGAATCAAGCTTGGGAATCATATTTTCCACATCCCTTACTTTTTTTATTTTTAGACCAAGGAGCAAGTCGTCACCAGGACAATCCACATCCATATCAACTAACAAAACTTTTTTGTTTTTTGTAAGATTGTGGGCAAGAGCCACTGCAATCATGGATTTTCCTGTTCCACCTTTTCCTCCGGTAATAGCAATCTTCATCTCTTATGTTCTCCGCAAATATCTTCCAAACCTGCTTTTTTAATTTTTTTATTTTTCCACATCTCAAAAATATCCCTTACTGTTTTTGCCTGCCAAACATAAACACCAATTCCTAACTGTTGGCAAAGATCAAGAGCTCTTGGGCCAAGCTCTTTACACAATAAAATATCAGCTCCATGTTTTTTCATAAGCTCTGGTGGCAAACCAACGCCACCCATATGTTCACTGATATTATCTATTATCTTTAAAAGATTACCTTTTTCATCAAGAAGCGTGTAAGTTTGACAACGTCCAAAATGTTCGGCTACCATATCCTGCATTCCCTTTTTACCGTTCGTTGGAATAATTATCTTCATTCTCAAAATTATAATTTCTTCAACTTACCTTCGATAAATTTTTGTATATTTTCTTCTGCAGAACCACTACCATTAAAAATATCAACCTTAAACTGTTCTAAAACATCTAAAGCTCTTGGACCAACATTTTTTGTAATTAAAACATCAACGCCTTTTTCGACAATCATCTGAGCTACTGAAACACCAACTCCACCTGTTTGATTTCTAATTATATTTTCCACTACCTCCATTTTTTTTATTTCTTTATTCTCAATTTCAACAATAAGAAAATAAGGACAACGCCCAAATGTTTCACCAAGGTTACTATTAATACTTTTTCCTGAAGAACTTAAAGCTATTTTCATCTTATTATTTTTTTAACAACTTTCACTATCCAAATTATAAACAGTGGAATGTTTCCAATCTTAATATAA
>Ga0208769_1000552_pt1 | contig 17612 bp, 33 predicted proteins | sample AntAceMetag02UKC_FD_184768 | JGI IMG/M metagenome (GOLD analysis project Ga0208769, IMG submission 184768) | Saline lake microbial communities from Ace Lake, Antarctica- Antarctic Ace Lake Metagenome 02UKC (SPAdes) (version 2) | ecosystem: Environmental > Aquatic > Non-marine Saline and Alkaline...
AAAAATTAAGGTATATTAGTGTATAGGTCTCAATTTCTTGAACGTTTAAGATCGTTTAAAGGGTTAGAAGTGTCCGTAATTGTCCTTATTATCGTTTATATTTTTTTCTCTACTTAAATTTTCATCCTTACCAAAAGAATGAATTTTTTGACTCTCCAGATATGTAAAGACATCTTGGAGTCGATATAGGATGCTTTTACTGGTAGGTTTAATATGGTCAATGAACTTTCGTTTACCGTTTATATGACTGCTACGGAGATCACGAATTCTTTTGGTATCCACATTTAATAACTCTGATAATTCACTTTCAGTAATATACTGCATTCTGATTGTATCAATTCCATTCACGATTTATCCTCCCTAATTCTTTCAAAGTTTGCATGACGAAAGTTGCCTTTATCAGTCAGTTCCATATATGAAACTTCAATACATTGACCAATTAACAGTGATGGATTTTTCCAAAAAAATTCTCGTTGCTTATCGCTCCATCCACCACCTACTGAATTGCCACTATTAAAGTCAACAATTACCCCACCCATTTGACCTTTATATTTTCCTTTGCCTTCATAAAGGCCTGTAACAATTACATCCTTGTTTTCTTTTGGTTTCATTTTCATCCAATCATAGGAACGTGTACCTTTGTATTCATAGTCATAAGGTTTAATAACTGCTCCTTCATACCCAGCTGCTCTACAATCTGCATAAAATTCATGTACTCCATTTTCAGAATCCAAAAGCATATGTGGTACTTTAAGTATATGCGGGCCAATATAATGTAAATCATCCATCAGTATAAGACGTTCAATAAAAGAATCTTTACATAATGGAACTTCAAAAATTTGAAACGTAGCATTTGGAGTAGGGCTATTATCTCTTACTAGCCCTGAACTTACCTGAAATGTTACATTGGGAACTACAAGTTCTCCATCAAGTTCTCCACGGCATTTCAAAGAAAGGAGTTCCTCAGCTAAATGATTTAATCCGACATACTCATGGCCATTACGAGAGAAAAATTTTCCATTTTTAAATTTAGCTCTTACACCATCAATTTTAGGTGAGCCAAAGCATGGGTATTTTAATCGTTTATTTTCAAACAACTTTGCGAGCATTACATCATGAGTTGGTATAAGTCCCGGAAAAACTTTATTAATAGTTCTTGAACCCATACCCATTTTTAAATCTTTGTTTAGAATCATACGGAACAGATTACTTGATTTCTCTGTCATCTCCATTGTATGAACATTGACAATAGATTGAGCTTTGTCACCTGATAATTCACGAGTAGACAATCTACCTAAAATAGTCCAAGTGAGTTCATCAAATACTTGATGGCCCCGACCCCTAAAACATTTAGTCATATAGTACTTAGTAAAAGGGTCATAGGCAGCAAGTAAATATCTTTCAACAGTGTATTGCCCTAAAAGTGGTTTTTTAGCTGACCCACTAGTATTAGCAATTTTAACAAATAAGTCATAAGCACTATCACTTGATATCATTTTATCTCCTTTAGCCACATGCTTATCAGCATGTCAACTTTTTCTTTGGAATCCACGACAAATACCTCATTGCCAAGATCCCTAAGATATTTTATAGTTTTAGCTTGTAATGGTGTTGGTTTTTTACCTGTAGCTTTGCATTCAACAAACTTTATATTGCCATTTGGCAAACAGCAAAGCCGGTCAGGGACAGACCTATTTGATGGGGACGAAAATTTATAAGCCTTACCTTTAAGCCATACAACTCTCCTGACTAAATACTTTTCTATATCTCTTTCTAACATACTTACCACCCCAATCTTTTAGAAATTTCAGGAGTAAAACCCCCAAGTTTTATAAATCGTTCTTGGAATAGCTCATTATAAGGTTTGCTTTTATCAAAATATTTATGTCCGGAAGGAGCAAACCTAACTAATCTACACATTTCATACTGAGTTAAACCATTGATTTCTTTTTCAATTTGTGAGTTTTTAAATTCATCTAAGTCCATTATTACCTCCTTTAATAATTTGTATACTAGAAGAAACTTTTAAGTAAACTTCTTCTAAGCCAGATCTTTTCTTTACTTCTTGAACTTTGACTATACTACTAGACAAAACAGTAGGTAAGCCAACATGATCATTTTTTGATAAATCAAATAACTGTATTTGTTGGTTATCTCTTGCAACAACTATACAACCCTGTTTTACTTTATAAAACTTTTGCTTATAAAACTCATGTTCATCTTTTTCACGAATTATATAAGACGTTCCATCAGTCATAGAGATTTGGTATAACCTTGACATTTTATTACCTCCTTAGCCTTTGCGGTATCTTTTTTCTATAAAACCTTCCGATTTCAAAGGAAGGCCTTTTGCCCAAGTGGGCCCCTCACATATGATTTTATCAATATTTCCAAGAGTTTCTTTCTTATCACAATCTTCAGGAACTTCAAGAATTATTTCATCATAAACTGAACCAATGATTGTATATCCTTTATTTTCTAATTTTTCTTCAGCATCAAATAAAATATCTCTTGACATAGCTTGAACAATATTTTCAACAAGTCTTCCAGGAATTATCTTTAATCTCATCCATTTTTTAGTATATGGATTTATGCCAAATGCAGTAGGTTCAGGCCCAAACTTACCTTCTTTAATAAGTGGTTTATTATAATACATACATCTGCCAGAAGGTAAAGTTAATTGCAGCCATCGAGTCTTATTTCTATCATGAACCACTTTATAAGAAACATATGATACTTTAAAAGGTTTACCTGGATAAGTTATAGCATTCAATGCAGCATTCCTACACTTATACCATAATTTAACAACTTTATAATATTTTGTTCTCCAAGCATTAACTGCATCTTGTGCTTCCAAATCAGTAACTAATAAGTCATTTGCTTCAGCATAACCTATAAATCCTTTCCAACCAAGACCATAGCCACATCCTAGGACTAATTGTTTACCAAAATACCGTTGTTGACTATTAACATCTTCATAAGGTATTTTGTACAAATCAACAGCCATATCAATGTATTGATCAAGGTTATCCAGAAATAACTGTAAAGTCTTTTCATCTTGTGCAACCCATGCAAGACCTCGATTTTCTATTCCTGAGTAATCAACTGCACAAATAAGTTTTCCTTTGGGAGCCTTAATCATAGCTCTAACTAATGACTTTGCAGTACCTACAGGGCTTTTATCAATGACAGACAAATCAAAAAAGGATTGTATAAGTTCATCAGCTTCAGTTTCAGATTTAGCACCAACCTTTGATCGTGGTAAATTATATAATTGGAAACCCAAGCCTGCATCTCTACCTGTATTAGCTCCATAATAGCGGATATTATCATATATCCTACCTTTATGCTCCAATTCTATAATTTTTAAATATTTGGCAGTTGAAGACCTACCGAGTTCTTGCCTAAGTTCTAATACAGTTCTAACATCATCAGAAAGATCAAGTCTTTTCAATAATTTAATAACTGTATCAGCCTGTAAATTAGGAGTTATAACTCCTTTGGATTTTAACCATTTAACTATTCTTTGATTTTGAGTGGCTTTAGTTACTAAATCATCTGTTAAATTAGGCAATAACAGGTTTTGTTCTTCTTTATAAACCTCAGTTACTCGATAAATTTGTTTTGCAGAATTAATATCAATAGGCAATCCATAACTGTTTTTTCTAACTGTTCGTTCCCAGTACTTCTGTTCTTTAACTGAAAGTCTAGAAGCAGGTAAAGCATTAAGCATTTCATACATGGTATCAACATCACGTTTACAATATTCATGCAGTTCCATTAAATCAGAATGAGTATAAACAAAAGGCGGACAACATATAAGTTTAATCAGTGCTTTACCCCTTGGATTCTTTTGAATCTTGAGGTTCAAATCCTCACCTGCTTGAGCAAGAGACTGATGATAAGTAAAACGACCACAAAGAGCCATAACATCAATCCATTGTATAGCAGGATTGTGAGTAAACTCATACTTTATGCCAAGTGTATTCCACACTGCCATATCAAATTGTGCATTAAAAGCATAAAACTTATGCTGACAATTTGAATTTACAAAATCAGGGAGTGGGTCACCTGGAATCCACAGTTGTGTTGGCTCATTATCAATTTTGTATCCCATACAAATTATATCTGCTTCTTTACCAGCAAGATAATTCTTTCTACCATGTTTAATTAAATCAACTTCAGATTTAGTTTCAAAATCAATCCCAACTAGCGCCATTAGGCCTCCTTCCTTACTGTATGATAGTATTTTCTATCATAATCCCTATGACATTCTCTATGATAAGATTGATTATTTTTTGTGTATAGCCGTGCCATATGACCCTCCATTAAAAAGGGGCACCATATTGTGGTGCCCCTTTGATTAAAGGTTTATTTCATTATTCTAGATCACCTACAGGATTACTATCAGGTGACTCATCAGTTGATTCCTCAGTGAAGTCCTTAAAGGCATCTTCAGCCTTCTGACGGCCATCAAGACGTTCACCCTCCTTGACTAGCATAAGATTGTTGAGGCCAACTCCTATGCCACGGTTTCCCGCTTGATTGTAAGGAAAGAAATTAACATCTGCACGGCCATAACATCCACTAAAGAATTCATCAGGATCAAAAATAGGAACAGGTGATCCACCTGCCTGAGCTTTAACTACTCCAGGCTTATTGTTGGATGACGAATTTAAGAAAAAGCAACCCTGGTATTCTGCCCCACGAGTTCCATTGTCAAATTCTTCATCACCATCACGAAGTGGAAGCCGAAGTCCTGAGATTTGGGCTTTCGTGAATTTGTTAGTATCAAGACCTTTCTGAACCGCTGTATTGATTGCAACTTGAATAGCCTTAATCCCGGCTTTATCTTCCTTTTGGACAAGAATAGAAACAGAGAATTTAAGGTCACCTGAAGGATTGGCTTTTGCCTCGAAACAGTTCAAATAACTAAATCTTACTAAACTTGTAATCATGTCGTTTTGTCTCCTTATTCGTTTTGCAACGTTTCTGCAATTTTGTTTTTGACGTATTGTCTAAGTCCATTTGCCGTTTTATCAATCTCTTCCAATAGATTGTCACCATCTTTTAACGTCTTCTCTATGGCCACATCTAATCGAATGCTTTCATATGGAGCGGATTGACAAGTCCTGCCGTAAGATATTCTTACTCTTTTTGGCATATAGTATCACCTCCTCCCTTGGGGGTCATTATTATACCCGGATTCTATCCTAGTATAATTCCTTATAAAAGCTTCATCAAGAGCTTCATCAAGAGCTTTAGGAGAAATTTCAAGAGCTCCCCTAATTGACCCTAAAAAAAATATACAATCTATAATTTCTCTTGCAGCATTTTTACGATCATATATTTGGTCTTTAACTGATCTCCAAGGCTTCCATGGAGTTGAATCTACTAACTCCGCTACTTCTTGATAAAGTGCTAAAGCACTATGTCTAAGATTATTTATTCTTTCTTCAAAAGACATATTAGCATAATCATATCCCAATACTTTATGATATTTTTTTATGTCCTGAAATACTTCTATTAAACTCATAATGGATCCATTCTCCTCGCCACATTTTTCTTACTTCTAAATGTGAATGATGATGTAAAAATACAATTCTTTTACACGATGTGTTATTAATGATACGAATACAGTTTATACAGGGGCTTAGAGTAACATAAATTGTATGTATCTGTTCTGGAACTCTACATTGCATTAAAGCATTTTGTTCAGCATGAGCAGATGGACAAAGGTCTTTAGAACCATATTTTTCAACTAAGCATATGCCTGTATCTATGCAATGAATCCAACCTCGCGGAGCACCATTATAGCCAGTTGCAATTATTTCATTTTTAATGTTGGTTATTACACAACCAACTTGCTTATCCAAGCAAGTACTTCTCCAAGCTAAGGCTTCAGCCATTCGCAAATAGGCTTCATCTTTAGACATCCTTTGTATACTTGACATGCTTAAACTCCTTTCCACAACTCATGGAACCTTGATTACACTTACCATCTGTATAACAGGGAGGGCCAAGGATTTCTGCATATTCAGGCCACCATTGCTGTATCAAAGGAAAGATTTTATCACAAAAGACTCTTATCTCAGTGACATTGCGCAAACACATTCTTAGCCGCATGAAGTTATATAATGATCGGGCATTTATAGTCCATTTGAGATTAACAGCCATAGCATTCGGAAGGACTTGTCTAGCCTCTTCTTTTGGCATGCCCTTTTTAATAAGGTAAGTATAATGGCAAACAGAGTCAATTAAGCCATTTTCTGTACTTAAATGATTAATATAATCAGGATGAACTACACATGGATAGTCCTCATAGTTCTGGTAATGCTGACTTGAAGAAGTTATTGAAGCTATTCTATGACGTGTTATTTGAGCTAACCAAGACCTAGATGCTCCTTGAACCATAAAGCTTATTACTGCATGCTCAATAACAGAAGAATGTTCTGCTTTAAATAAAAAATGAAGCAGTTTTGAAGATACTGTTTCTTTTGGTTCATTGGCTAATACACTTATATCTGCCATTGTGTTTGTTAGAGCTTCACGAATTTCTTTCCCAGGATTTGGAGTAGCCCATTTGGTTTCAACTTGCATATCATTGTAAGACTTAATTGTCATTTGGGCCCTCCCATTTTATTGAAAATGAAACACATGTAGTGAGCAATTTTCAGTACGTCTCTTACCTGTTCTGTAACTCCTCTAACATTAGTGTTTCTACGATTAAAATATCTTTGAACATTTTTCCAGCAATCTTCAATGGAAAATTCATCAATTTGATCTGTATCAGAATCTCCATACTGAGGTAAAGTATAATTTTCAATATGATCAATAACCATATCAGAAAAATCTTTCCATTGTTCAACTCTAGAAAATTTATCTTTTATTATCGTTTTAGGCATTTTTTTTTCTCCAGTAATAAAAAAAGGCTATGCTTAAAGCATAGCCTTTTTATTATTGCAATTGGTAAGGTTTAGTCAAAATTGAGTTCATCGACCTCCTGATCCTCAACATCATCTTCAACATCAAGGGCATCATAAGGATTTCCAGAATCATCAGCATCAGCATCAGAATCAGAATCAGAATCAGAAGCATCAGTGGGGCTGGCTTCCATGAAGGCTTCAGTGGGGCCGGCTTCCATGAAGGCTTCTTCAGCTTTACCAAGTTCAATTTCTGCGATTTCGAGCTCAGCCTCAGCTTTAATGAATTTCAATTCATTCAGCCGATTGTCAGGATCAGCTTCTGTACGTTTCTTTGCACTGTCATAAGCAGAAGCCGCACGTTTTGAACGTTTTTCACTGCGCTCAACTCGCTCTTCTGGTGTAAGACTTGTGGAAGATCTTGAACCCGAAGTCGCTTTATGAGCTTCCCAGTCTTCGGCAGAAACGATTTTGAATGTTCCATCTTCCTGTTTCATAGGACAGTTGCCCATCATACGCATATATGTGAACTGTGAAGCTAGACCTTTTTCAGTTGTCCCAGTTAACTCCAATAACGACTCTCTTGTCGCCCCTCCTGCCTCAATCGCAACTTTGATTTCATCGCGCATTGCCATAATAAGTCCTCCTTTAATTAAGGTTAGAATTGATTTGATTGCCTTTTGCAATCTTTATTAAAATTATTATACTGATTTAGATGCCAAAAGTAAATAAATAATACCAGAATTTTACAAAATAACTTTGGAAAAAACATCTATAGCACCGGAATTGGTCTGAATGGCTGGACGCCCATCCGATTCAGGAACCATACTTATTTTTCCATCAGGTGTTTCATAAAGTTTTTTAAACCCTTCACTCTTTTTAAGAGTTCTAACTTCTTTCTCAAACTGACTTGGTGAACGAAGCGTGGATTTGAATAGTTCTTCAATGGATGTGTTTTTAGCTAACCAAGTAATAGTGTCATTTTCATTCACCCATTTTCTGTTAGCCCTTCCTCTAATAAGTTTAAGTCCAGGAATATTATGACCACTTTCCAATTCTTTCTGCAGATAAAGTCGTATACTTTTAATTGCACTTTCTACCAAAGGAGCTATTTCAACCAATTTAACTAAGTCCTCAATAGTTGGACATGTAGCAAGCTTTTCTTTGGCACTAAAGAGCTTAAGGGCTGTTTCCTGAACAAAAGTTGTTCGTGCTTCACAATGATTTTTTGCTTCACACCACCTACACTGTTCTATTCCAGGAACAAATTTATCAATTCCTGAAGAATGGCACTTGTTTATGGCTATTGCAAGAGTTCCATGTACCCAGCCATATAACTCATTAATTGAATATTCATATGCATCATAATGATCAATTGCTGGTTGTACTGCATGAATCGTTATATCTTGAACTACTGTAGGCCATTTAACTGCACCAGCTGCATATGCCAGTAATTGAGGATTCTCTTTGGCATACACTGTAACTCCTGATCCAAACTTCCAATCAAGAATATGAGCATGACAATTAACAAAATCAATGATTACATAGTCAAGAGTTCCATAAACATCAGGAATACCCCAAGACTCTAAACCAACAAATATTTCTGATCTTGTTATTAAATGGGAATGCTGTATGCTTTTAAATACCAAGTCTAAATATTCTGCAGCATCCAGAATAAGAGCTCTATCATCTACTTCAAGTCCATCAAGTGCCTTAACATCATAGGTTCCAGGACCAATATAGTATTTTTCCATGACTTTATGCAACAGTGTACCTTTAGCTGCATATGTGCTTGGTTCTGATTCTTGAATTGTAGATGTATTCATAAGATTTTCAATTAACTCAACAGAACCAGGACAAGCAATAATTCTAGATAACCTAGACGGACCATAATTTGAATGTTTTGCCATCAATTCCCTCCTTTCTTTAAGCCATAATGTCTTCTATGGCTCCCCAAATTAAAAGAATAAAAAACACAATAATAATAAGTTCTACCACTTAGTTGCCTCCTTTCACTAATTTATGATAATGCTGTTGAAGTTCTCCCCAAAACTCAAAATATGTATGTTTAGGGTCAACGTATATATAATACATTTTTTGTGCAATTACTTCATCTTCCATTATTCCTCTACCTACATAGAAATGAGCATTTACAGAAGTATCACAACCTATACTGCAATATTCTTCAAGTTTTTCCCTTAAATTATAAGTCATATTTTCCATTTGTTTTATAGAACAGTGTTTAGTGTCAAGTACTTTTTTCATGATTTAATCCTCCTTTCTCTTTTTTTTAAATGTGGGAGCCCCTGTTGCTTCTGTATTTGTAGCATTTCACTAACAATATCACAAGCACCAGATATCTGGTCTTGTAATTTGTATTGCTTTATGTTTTTAGAGTCTTTTGGGTCATGATTTATATGGCTATAAGGTCTAAAGTGGCGTTTCTCAACAAGTTCTTTAGCAATAAAGTATGTTTCTTGACTAACACCACCATTAAAAACATGGCAACTTTTGCAACCTTGCCAAAACGTAGGATCACCAGAGTTATCTACTGTTTCGATAGGTTCTAAGTGGCCTCCACATCGGGAGCATATACCACATATATTAGATTTGCATTGTTCATATGTTATTTTGTGAGTCATTCTTTTATTTCTCCTCCGTAATTTTATAATTATCTCTCATACCACCAAAATAATATTTAATTAATGAATGAGTGACATTTAATTTTTGTGAAAGTTTCCGTGTCATATAAAAGAATGCTTGAGATGATGAATAAGCTTTACGATAAAATTGATGAATTTCATTGTGGAAATTAAATGAGCCTTTATAAAGTTTAAGCATAATTTTACCTCTAGTATAACTCAATAAAAGGATAATCTACATCCCCAGAATTTTCATTAAATGCTTTAATTGATGGATAAAGCACAATGATATCTGAAGAAATGCCAATAACTCTACCATCTTCAAGGTAGAGTAAATCAACTATGCAACCTCCACCAGTATTCATAGTTTCTTTTTTGATTATATGACTAAGCATAAATTGGCCTCTCATTCACTTCATCAATTTTGGCTTGAAGTTTAGTAGCTCTTTTCAGTAATTTTGACCTCCTTATGGTTGCTAAAGGATTCTTTTCATACTCTTTTTCCAGCTTTCTCATTTTCTTTTCTAACTTGTTCATATGTGCCTCCTTTAAATTAGGATTATTAAGATTGCCCTTTGCAATCTTCATATACTAATTATATCAAGTTTTTAGCAAAATGTAAATAAGCAATGCCAAAGAAAAAGAAAATAAGTTTTTAATTTCCAGGTGTTGTTAAATTTATTATGTTAAGTTTGCAATCATATTTCTTTACAATATCAAAATTATAACTGAGTTTAATATAACTGAGTTTAACTTGGTCAGTTGGTAAAACTTTTCTTTCTCCAATTAGCTCTTGTAATTTTTCAATCAATTGCTCATACGTCATATTTCCTCCTTTACTGTTTAAAATTTTAATCAAAATCTGTTAATATGGGAGGTATTGTATACCTGGTCCATTGACCTTGCTTAACAATTCCACTATTAATGAATCCTTTTGAGTTATGGAGTTGATATGTTTTGTGTGTGGTTTGAGTATAACTTCCACATAAACGTTTAAGTAAGTGTTTTAGTTCTGCAGGCTTAATATTTAAACTGGGGTATCTTTGTTTCACAGTGCCCAAAATATCACTCATTTTTGAAAGATTTATATTACTTTGTATATTACCACTATCATAATTACAAACTTTTTTGTGGGTTTTCATATCAAAATCAAATGTTTCTCTAAGAATAATTTCTAGATTAGATTGACTTCTGAATTCTTCATTTACTTCATATTGTAGCTGTATGGTTTCATCAGATATTTTCCAGGAATGAATACCATTACGCATTGCTTTTTTACCTCTATCAATAAAATCTCTATAAAAGTGATGCCAATTGATGCATTCCATAGAAGATGTATCAATAAACTTTACATCAAGTATAGCAAGTCTCCTATTACTGTCCTGTTCAAAAGCTAAGCTTCTCTTATTTGTTGTTCCTGCTAAAACAGCATTTTTATATTCTTTTCGCATAGTTTTTTCATAAATAGGAACATAATCAACTACATCAGAAGTAACATAAGTTTTAAACAATGAGTCATTTTTCTTATTATAAAAGATTTCAAATTCATCAGAAACAACTAAAGCCGATGATACCAAAGAAGTAGAAAAGTCACGTATAGATTTGGCACCGCCTAAAGTTTCAGTTGAATTAGTAACAAATTGTCTTCTGAGATTGGCAGGAAATAACATTGAAAAAAATGTTGTTTTGCGACAATTTTCTGGACCTGTCATAACTAACATAAAACTTCGCTGAGAATATTTTCTTTTTAAATTATACAATGGCATCATCATTTCAAAAAAGAAAGTCTCAAGAAAGTTTCTAGCTAAATCTGCATTTTGTGTTTCCCTGAATTCAATACAAGATATAAGATGGTTTAAATTAGACTTTGATAAGTCAGTATTCTTTTCAACCATATCTTTAGGCAATTGGTCAGGAGGTGTATCTAACCAAGCTTTAAGCATATTTATTGGTTTTATACTTGTTTTAAAAAATTTATTAACTAAAGGATAAATAGTACCTGAAGCAATATTAATATATCCATTCTTTTGGGATAATTCCCAAAATATACCTTTAAGTGAATCAGAAGTAAAAGGACCGACCATACCAAAGAAACTTTCTGAAATCATTGTTAAAAAGTATTTATCTAGTACATCCTCGTCTGCTTTAACATATAAGCGTCCATCAAATATATCTCGATATATTTTGATATTGTAATAATCTATTAAGTATTGGAAATTTTCTAATGAATTTATAAGAGGTTTTCCTGTTGGGTTGCCATTTTTATCATAAGCTTCATCAGGCCACTGAAACTTTAACATTTTAGCAAATTTAAAAAGTGTGTGGAATGTTATTCCTGTTTCTGTTTCTGTTTCTGTTAATGAAGACCAATGTTTTATAACATCTTCCTCATTCTCATATGCTGCTTCATCAGTTTGTGACCATTCTACAACAGCTGGCATCATTCTGGTCATTTGGTTTGCTTTAAGTGCATAATCATGACATGCAGACATAATTTTCATCCAATAATCATAATGATTATACTCTTGATTAATTATAGTCTTATAAACCACCTTAACTCTGGTTCTTTGATCTAAAAAGCAAGTTCTTAAAGCTTCTAATACTAAATTTAATGATGGTAAACTATCTGAAAACTCTACTTTATCAATCTTTTCAATTTTTTCAGTGTTACTTATGTACCATTTCTTTAAGTCTTCAGGTTCTATAGTAGATATGGAAGTTCCAACTATATGATCACCTGTAATTGATACATAACCAGAGTTCATAAAAAGTTCTCCACCTATGCACAATTCTTTAGATAAATTAACTCTACCAAAGAGATTACTTTTATCTTTACATGACATTAATATTCTTAAACCACATTTTGATGGTGATAACTCAGTGTAAGAATCATGCTCAGCCATAAACTCTATAAACTCATCTGATAAATTTTTTAAATCAAAGGGTCGTTTCCCAAGTTTTGCTTCTTTATCATCAATATCAAAGGCTATCAAGTCAGTATGTTTATTTATCTTAATGCCAGGATACCCATCTTTAACAGCTTCCCAAAATGTCACACCTTCTTGGTCCTCTTCTACTGTATGGCCTTGCCGGGCACAAGGAGGCTTAGTATACGTCCCATCCTTTTTCTTTTGGAAATAATAAGCAAGCCAAATTTTTGAATCTAAAATATTCTTGGGGATGTTTGAAACAATTTTATCTATAAGTTCAGTTTTATCCAGCATTGATATTGGCATAGGCAAGTCTTCCCCCCACTATTAAGTCCATTCTATCATACTTTTCAATTTCAAAATCCTCAAAACTTCTCCACAAATTACGAAGAGTATGATAACCAAAGGGAAAGAATGTTACTGCTTCTTTAGCTGTGAAATGAGCTTTAAATAATTCTAAGGCAAAACTTTTTTCATCTTTAGACATCCGCAGTTTTTTCTTATTTTCCAATATAACACCTCCTTTTGCTCTTGCTTGTTTTTCATTCATAATTTATCTCCCTTTAAATAGATAATGTTTGGTTATTGAGCAATTTTATGCTCTTTGTGGCAATAGGGACACTCAGAAGTAATTGTACCATCAATCAGTGTATTGTCTTCAAGAATTTCATTAGCACAATCAAATACTGTTCCACATCTTTCACACTTAATTTTCATACCAACCTCCTTATATAAAGGTTAAGATTGATTTGCTTTAACAAAATCAATCCCCTTTTTGGTAAGCCACACCGTATTGTCTTTTTTTAAACCATTGTCATCAACATATCCCTTTTTAACAAGACTGCCAACAGTGCCACTTAGGGCCTTTCCGGTAATCCCAGAGCGTTTGTTTGTATCGTTAATACAATCTGACCAAACCTCACCATCAATATCTATTCCTTCACCATTATCAGGCTGATAATAATTGTAAGCAATGGCCATCAAAACTTTAATTTCATTTTCAGTTAATTTCATCTTTCGTCTCCTTTATATTTAAGGTTTAACCACTTACCTCCACTCTTGTACAGTACCACTACAGGGGTGATTAAGTTTATATATCGTTTTATGGTGTAAATTGTAAAATTCTTTCTCAATCATAATATTTCTTTTATCCTTTGTTACTATTTATTATAATGAACTAATTATAGAGTATTATATAACAAATGTAAATATGCAATGCTGGAAAAACAATAAATATATTTGGAAACCATTCAATAATGCTGGATAGAAGGTAATAAAAAAGGTGCCACAATATGGCACCTTTTTTATTTTAACCTAAAGTCGGCTATTTCATAAGTTCTTGATCGAGCAAGATTTGAGTCATTCGATCTTTTATTTCATCTATATCATGTAGAAAAAATCCATCCTCAGTGCGCTCCATTCTTTCTACATAATTGCTTTTCTCAAGCGCTTCTTTCCTCCATCTAGTCAAAGTTCTTTTTGTCAGAATCATTTTATCTATGCCCTCCTTCTTCCCCATCACTTCCTAATGGCTTAAGTAAATCTTTTGCTTCCATGTGTAAAATATCTAATCCACTTATAATGGTTCTACAAAAGTTTAACCAATTTAATGCATTTTCTCTTGTTATAGGATTGTTTAAAAGGATTGTAGATATGTTTTTGTCAATTTTTGCAGCTTCTTTATAACTATCCAATTTATACCTCCTTTAGTTTGTGGCGCATGTTTTGAATTGCTTGAACTGAACGACCAAGAAAAAAGTGAAGTTCTCGATCAGTATAATTCCATCCTTCAAGAAATTTAATCTCCCAAAGTGCCCAACGAGCTCGATGATTTCGATTCTTTTCTGGTCCTCCTGTTGAAGCATAATTCTTTTGGCGCTCAGTGGCCCGTTTCTCAGGATATTTAGCTCTATATTGCCTATCAGTCTCTGTTCTTGATCTGGCCATATTATCCTCCTTAATCTAGTTTAGTGCAATCCAACACCAGCCATAGCCCATTGCTATTCCGGCTAAGAATAAAAAGATAGCTATATCACCCCACAATTACCAAAGTTATATGTTTGTATGTCACCCCAGATTATAGTTGCCCACATTAGGCCATGCACGATTGCATGAGTTATAATTGCTGCCATTAGTTAATCACCTCTTTTCTTTTACCACACATTTATTTAACACCTCCATTATCTAACTGCTAATGGTTGACTGTTGACTGCAAACTCTGCATTAGGCAGAAACCTTGTGCCTCCGTTTGATGGGGCTTGGGAGTGCAGCTGATTGTCGAAAGCATCTTTGATTATCTCTTGGATGCTGTTTCTATCATCATTACCAATTCGGACAATCCCTGTACTGTGTACTTCTATGACTTGGGGAAAGTCAATAATAAATGTAATCCAGTCTCCTGCATATGGATTAGTGGTGTCTTCAAGTTTGTAGCTTTTCATTCTAACACCTCCCTATCATAACTAACATTCGTTTATCAATTAATTACCGAACTGTCTTTTATAGAATCTTACATGATTAGGGCTTGTGCAGAGTTTAGCCGTACAAGCATAACTACCACATTCAAGACACTTGATTCCCAATGGAGCAAGATACCTAGGAGTAAACAAAGGAGTTTCTTTGTTGATTCCTGGAGACTCATTTCCACTTGTGCAATTCCAAGTTTCTAGTCTCCATTCTCTCTTGTCAAGTTCAAAAGCATCTTCTTCCAAAAGAATTCGTCTTTCTTTGGTTTGACGATGTATTGCCAACCACACTACTTTCTTTTTCATGATGTTGCCTCCTTGTTTTTAGTTAAATACTACTCTCATTATTCTTATATTATAGCAAAAACTGTACCAAAGAGATACGTGCAATGCTAGAAATAGCTAAAATACAATTATAAAGTAACCCTATAGGGCTGGGTTTATTGCGAGGGAATATTATGGGTCGTTTAAGGCTCAAAAAGTGGGGTTTTTTATCGTTTTATGAAAACTGGGTCATTTGATAGGGCTGGATTTCTTGCACGAAATAGTGTTGTCATGCTGGGTTTCTTTACGTAACGTTCATGTTCTTTAATCGTCGTTTAGAGAGCTAAAAAGTGGAATAAATGGGCTGGGTCTTCCCATCTATTCTAGGTCAAATTTGCACAAAATTTTAATTTTCATTTTCCCTGGGGATTGGCTGGGCTGGGTAATGTGCGTAAGAAAATATGGCAAAATCGAAGTGAAAAAGTGAAGGTGGAAGTAGAAAACAAAGTGAAAAGTACTTTCATTTTATATAATAAAATCAAGTACTTACATCATTTTTGGGGGCCAATATGTGTCTAAAAGTGAAAAGTGAGAACGTTTGAAACATAATATATATAAAGTATATATAGTATGCTGGTGGTTGCTGGTGGCATTATTATTTGTACTTAATTTATTAATTTTTATATATATATCACTATTCACTTAAATATATATATAAGTACTTAATATAATTATATAAAACAATAAAATGATGGGTAAGTGGGGTAGTGATGGGAACCCGAGTCCGATTTAAACATCCTTTTGGTATTGAAACCATTCAGTCTTGCTGGATTTGCATGCCCAACTTAGCCATTCAATCCAGCATCAACAGCTTGTAATCATTTCATTTGGTGTGATTTTGATATAAAGATTGAGTCAATGATGCTGGAACTATAATGACTATAAAATTTTCTTTTGGTATTGCTGGGAATGGTATTGCTGGGAATAAGGGAAATAAAAAGGGTGCCACAATGTGGCACCCTTTTAATAGATTAGCTGACTTGACACCAGTCAGTCCATTGTTGTTCAGTGAAATTCAGTTGTCTGTACAGTTCAAGAGTAGTCTCGTTTAAGGAACCAAGTCCACAATCATTCCAGTGTAAGTTAAACAGCATAATGAAATAACAGTGAAACATATTACACCTCCATTGTTGGTTAAGGGTTATTGGTTATACAGATAGTCAATCATTGCTCCAGCAACTGTTCCGCCATAACTATCTAAGCAGCCTTGAATAAATGCTTCCTTGGTTTGGTCTTGCTTACTTACTCTATAAGCTAATTCTATTAATCGCTCAAACCTGTCCCCACAGTCAGTGTTGTGAGGGTACTTGTCCATATACTCATGAAAATCTTGCATATTCATTTTAATCTCCTCTCATTTTAAAGTTTGGGTGCCACAATGTGGCACCCATATTTACTTATTAATCCATCAAAACTTTTTTACCATGATTGTCTGTGAATATTCTGTATCCATCAGATCTCAGGTAAGTCAATTGACTGCTCACATTCTTAGCAGTGATGTCCAATTTCTTGGCAATATTGACAATTGAGATTGAAGAATTATTTCTCAAGATCTCAAGAACTTGAGCTTTGCGATTTGATCCATTTTGTGAACTTTCAAGTCTTGTTTGAAGTTCAAGAATAATTTGCATTTGATCTTCACATTCTTTAATCAACTCTTCTTTATTCATCTTTTTAAGAATACTCATTTTGTCACCTCCAAATTTTTTGATCAACTTAATTGTTGATCATAAATATAATATATAATAAATTTTTTGATTTGTAAACACTTATTTTTAATTATTTCTTAACGTGGTATATCACAATGTGGTACACTATAAATAATTATATTAGTACTACATTGTGGTACATTTAGTAATTAGTATTAGTAACTACTACTGATAACTAAGTACACTACATTGTGGTACACTACATTGTGGTACACTACATTGTGGTACACTACATTGTGGTACACTACATTGTGATACACTACATTGTGGTACACTACATTGTGATACACTACATTATGGTACACTACATTGTGGTACACTACATTGTGGTACACTACATTGTGGTACACTACATTGTGGTACACTACATTGTGGTACACTACATTGTGATACACTACATTATGGTACACTACATTGTGGTACACTACATTATAGTTGCTGTTGATATAACTACTACTGATATAACTACTACTGATATAACTACTACTGATATAACTACTACTGAAGTAGTTGCTGTTGAAGCAACTCACTCTCACTCTCAATCTCGAACCTGAGCTCGAGACTTTTCTTTTAGGGGCCCCTATGCCCCTTTTGGGTTTGCAATTGTATATTAAATATT
>Ga0208769_1000553_pt1 | contig 17611 bp, 13 predicted proteins | sample AntAceMetag02UKC_FD_184768 | JGI IMG/M metagenome (GOLD analysis project Ga0208769, IMG submission 184768) | Saline lake microbial communities from Ace Lake, Antarctica- Antarctic Ace Lake Metagenome 02UKC (SPAdes) (version 2) | ecosystem: Environmental > Aquatic > Non-marine Saline and Alkaline...
TCTAAATACAAATTGGAAGTTTCTAGGGCAACTCTGTCCCAGTTATAATTTTTTCTAACCCGTTCTCGAACTTGATTACCAAGTTCAAATATTTTCTCAGGGTTATCTAAGACTAATTGCATTTTATCTTTCAAATCTAAAATGCTTTTGTTAGCAAAAGGTAAACCATATTTACCAATAACCTCAAGATTAGCAGGAATATCTGAAGCAACAATTGGTAGGCCATAACTTGCAGCTTCCAGAACAGCCACTGGTAAACCTTCTGAAATAGAAGGGTGAACAAAAGCATAAGCATTTGAATAAAGTTCGGTCAGCATATCGCCTGATTGCCAATTTGTAAAAATAATATTAGGATTTTTCTTAGCTAATTCTTTTAGCTGAACAACATATTCAGTAGTAAATGAATCATCGCCAACAATCACTAGCTTTTTATCAGTTTTTAAATCTTGATAAGCTTTAACTAAAAAATGAATACCTTTATCTTCAATCAATCGAGCTACACTTAAAAAATAATTTCCTTCTACCAAACCAAATTCTCGAGTAATCATTGAAGATGGCAAATGCTGGGGTACAGGTACGCCCGAAGGAATATAATTTACTTCGCCTTTATAAGTATTTTTAATGTAGTTAACTAATGTTCTAGAAACCGTGATGGTTTGATGGGCAAATTTAACAGAGGTCCATTCTCCCAAATTTAAAGATAATTTAGCAAAAGCTCCCCACTTGGCTAAAACAGAATCTCGACAATGGAAAGTCGTAACTACCTTAGTCTTAGGTTTTAAAATCCGCGGGATAAAAGAAAGTAATGATGGCCCAACTCCCTGGTAATGGATAATATCGTAGTCTTGAAACAAAGCATGAATAGTTGCTAATAAAGTATGAGTAATTGCGTCTAAATGTTTACTTTTTACAGAAGGCAAAGAAGTTAAATTTACTCCCTTGTATTTTTTCAAGTCCCTAGGTGAGTAATATGGACGAGTATATACAAAAACTTCATGCCCTAGCCCCGCTAAACGCACGCTCAACTCCTCTACATGACGTTCAATGCCACCATAGAGAGTTGGGATTCCTTTTTGTCCAATAAAACCTAGTTTCATCTAAAAAAATTATTTTTAATACAATGGAATATTGTATCAAAAAAATAATGTTTTGTCAACCCTAAAAACAAACCCACTACAAAAAAACAAGCCTATATAATATATAAGCTTATTTTTAGCTAAAACTAGCTAAATTAATTAAAAACCAACCACTGCCTTATCTGTCCTAACTGAGTCAATCTGTTTAATTAAATTATTGTTGATATAAACAGAACTAGTTTCAATTAAATTAATTTGTTTACCTATTTGGAGCTGATTAGGAATAATCTCTACTTCAAACGAAGCTAAAGCCTGATCTCTTTCTTCAATAATTTTACCAACATGCCAAGATACTTTACGAGTAGCAGGATCATATTGCAAAGCATCCCCAGCTGTCGTAGAAATACGATTAGTCCAAGTCACTTGAGTTGGTAAAGTTGTAACAATAATTAAATTTTCCAACTTCGCGTCTATGCTAGTAAGGTTCCAAAAAACTCGATAAGCAGTAGTTTCATCAGCCATGGGTGGATTTGGCCCATAACCAACCTGGCCACCAAGATCATCATAATATCGTATGTAAGCTGAAAAACTAAACGAACCGCCAATTCTAACGCTCAACTCATCTCCTGTATCAGTCATTTGATAATTTGAAAAACCAACAGGCTGAGCACTAGCTGAGGCTTGTTCTTGTAAAAATATTTTAGTCAAATCATAGCCAGGATTGCTTTCTACGGTTTTAATACTATAACTTAAAGCAGTGGTTTGATTGGGATTAAGATTTAAAACTTGCCAAACAATCTCTTCACCACTAAAAACACCTCCAGCTGAAATCTCCAAAGAAGATTTGTTTAACAAAGGACTTTGAACGGTTGCTTTAACTTCAATATTTTCTAGAGCTACATCCCCTGAGTTGGTAAGTAAATATTGGTAATCAAGCTGATCACCTAACTTAGTAATAACTTGATCAGTAGCCTGATTAACCGTAGATTGCAAAGTTAGAGAAGGATGAACAACAATAGCTTGCAAAGGGATTTCTTGTTGTAAAAAATACTCTTCTCCATCTTCAATCAAAGCTTGCGCTATAAAATCAAGCCTTTTTTCAATTGACTGAAAACGACTAACTAAGCTCACTTCAACCGAAGATTCAGCTGCTAACTCTGTAAAATATAAAGTATTGTCAGAAATACTAGCACTTGCTGAACTAGTTGTAAAAGTCACAGGCAAATTTTCTAAGCCAATAGCTAGATTGCTTAATGAGTGCTGAGAATTATTTGTTAGCAATAATGACCAAGCAAAATCTTTTCCGGAAATAATAGTCTCCGGTAAAATTATATTTAGGTCTAAATTGCTCTCAGCAATGGTTAAAGTATTTTCAACAAGTTGTCTTAATGAAAATTCATCATGCTGATAACTAACATCAGCCTTAAGAATTTTTTCTTCACCAACTATGCCATAAAGCTTGCCAGAGATTTCAAGCTGACAAAGCTCTTTACTTTTTAAAATTTCAAATTCATAAGCCTTACCATCAGCATTTGTTGGCTCGATTGAAGCTGAACTAAAAACAAAACCTTTTGGAAAATCTAGATTAACCTTGACTTCTGAAAGTTCTTTATAATTATTATCAAAATCAATTGAATAAGTCACTTCTTCTCCGCCAACAACATTTTCAGTTTGAGAACTCAATTCAATATCAATTGAAGGATAAAAAAATTCTTGATACACCCAATAACTAATCATAATATTAGCAACCAATAGACACCAAATAATCAAGGCCAACAAAGAATCAAGTAAAAGATGGTGTAATTTTTTTTCGTATTTTTTATGATATATTTGAGACAAAGGTGGCACTAAAATACTAACCGAACCAATCACCAAGCGTTTACCTACTCGATAAATAAAATCACCTCGCCGCCGCAAATCTTTATCTTGATAAGCTAATTCGTGACGAGGATACTTATTCTTTTTTAATTTATGAGTCACCATACTAATTGCCATAAATTTATAAAATTTGAGTCATGGTTAAAATATCTTTTACTCCATTACAATCAATGTCTACCACCTGAACCCGCACACCGCTCCGATACGACGAATCATAAGCAAAAAACCCACCACTTAATAGTTTACCATCTTTATCAAAGATTCTCACATGAGGTCCACCACCTGGCCCAGCACCGGTTACAATCTCATAACTCCCATCATTATCAAGGTCTCCGACAGCAATATTAACCCCACCGCGAAAATGAGAGTCATAAGCAAAAAATCCTGGGTTAATTAATTTACCAAAACGATCAAAAACCCTGACATGTGGCCCACCACCATACCCTGCTCCCACCACGATCTCAAGCCAACCATCCCCATCTAAGTCAGCAATTGCTACTTGGGCCCCACCCCGAAAATGTGAAGCAAAGGCAAAAAAACCTGCGTGCTTGAGCTTGCCAGTGTGATCAAAAATCCGAATATGCGGACCACCGCCTAATTCTGTTCCTGTGACAATCTCTGCGTAACCATCTTTATCTAAATCACCAACTGCAATATTTATTCCTCGGTCATAGCTACAAGTATAAGGACAATAAGTATATTGTAATTTATCCTGATAATCATAAACCCAGACGTGGGTATAGTCAGCCATCACAGTTTCCTGCTGGCCATCATTGTTAATATCATAATGAACAACTTGGACTCCTCCAGGATAATTACTATCGTATGAATAAAAAGAGTTTCTAATTTCTCGACCCTGATTATCCCAAACTTTGGCATAAGCACCATTTTCAAAAGTCACACCTTCGACCTCACTTAATCTCTTCATAAGGACAATCCCATCATCAGGCTCCAAGCTAACTGCTGTTACCACCTCTCCATTATTCACAGCTGGATCTTGAAAACCAGTAATTTTTTCAAAAGGTCCGCCTAGTCGTACATAACGCGTTTGATCGGTGCTGTTAACTATAACAATTCCTTCGGTAAAATCTCGCCGCCAAACACCAGGCTGCAAAAAACTCGAGTTATTATTGAGAGTGTCATAAGCCTCGCTAGTTGGCTCGCCTAAAGCCACATTATATTCATCAAACCACCACAGCTGAACATGATTATCAATCGCATAATCATAACTAACAAAACCATCATCAAGCAAGGTTGAAGCAATGGTATAACGTAATTTTTGGTAATCATTCCCCTCACCCATTGCGTTAACAATAATCAAGCTCGGATCTTTTGAATTGTTACTAAATTCTTGATAACTTTTAATTCGTTCTGTCCAAGTATATTGACCAATCCCATCTTCAAAACCTTCCACAAAATTACCATTATTATAACTATAATAAGCTCCCCCGCCATTGCCGACGACATAATACTCGTCACCAATATTTTCACGGGTAAATCTAAAAAGACTTTCCATGCCAGTCTGCCAAGCACTATCCAAACTAACAGTAGAATCAGCCAAACCATCTAAATCAGCATCTATATCATTTTGCAACCAAGAAATATCATTCCAAACATTGTCATAAAATATCCCATCCCAATATCCAGTTGAGATGACCTCATTACTCATAAAATCAGCTAAATATTTATGCCAAGAACTACTATCATTTTCAGGACAATCAGAGGTGACATTGAGCATCTTGGTCCCTGACCAAAAAATCACATTATCTCCCTGAGAATCTTTTAAAAACCAACTGTCCGGAATCCCAGCATATAATTTATAATGCGGATGATTGTTGTCAACAATAACTGCATAACGGTCTTGAATCTCTTCAGAAGCCACGTAAGCTAAGATTATAATATCTGGATTATATTCCCGAAGCACTGAAAAAATATCCGGCCGCGAATATTGTAATTCTAGACCAATCACAATCACATCGTATCTAGCCAATTTTTCCAAATCTGTTGCAGAGATATTATCACTGTAAAAAACATTGCCAATCCGCGGATATTTATTTGGCAATTCCAAAGCTTGGACAGGCTTAATCAATAAAAATAAAAAGGCTAAAAATAGCCCTCCTAAAATATATTTACAAATCTTATTTTTTTGATAAAACACTTTCATAAACTGCTTTTATTTTACTCCAATATTTGTCAGAAGTTAAATTATTTTTCACAAAATCCTGGCCAATTTGACCCATCATTTGTAAATCGTATTTTCCAGCCACAATATCTTGAAAAATTAAGACTAATTGCTCAGGATTACCCGAATCATAGAGCCAACCAGTCTCCTTATCTTGAATCATCTCTGGAAGTCCACCTTGTCTCGTCGCCACCACCGGCACTCCATAAGCCAAGGATTCTAAAACAGTGAACGGATAATTTTCATACCACTTGGTTGGTAAAACAGTAGCCAGTGCCCCAGCCAAAACTTGGTTTAATTCTTGACCTTGTAAAAATCCTAAAAATTCAACCTTAGCTTGCAGATTATTTTCTAAAACAAATTTTTCCAAAACCACCCGACTCTCACCCTCGCCAGCCAACTTTAATTTAACTGGCAGATCAGCTTGTTGAAAAGCTTTTAACAATTCCAAAATATTCTTTTCCGGACTAAGACTCCCAAAATAAAAAAAATATTTTTCTGTTATTTTTAAATCTTTCTCAATAGGTAAATCTACAAAATTATTTATAACTTTAATCCTATTCTTGATTCCCCAGCTCTCAGCTTTATTTTTTAAAAATTCTGAAGGGCTAATAAAAACATCAATATTTTTTTCATAAATCTGCCATTTGTTATGCAACCATTTTTCTAAAGCAATAAAAGCACTCGCCATATAAGAATCCTTACTGCATTTATTTTTAAAAGCTTGGCAATAATGCCCGCCCTTACATCTTTCACAAACTTCACCCTGAGTAAACAACTTATAATTTGGACAAAGTAGCTTGTAGTCATGCAAGGTCATTACAGTTGGAATACCTGCTTTTTTTAAAACTGGCAAAATTGATGGCGAAAGCTGATGGTAAATATTGTGTAAATGCGCAATATCTGGCTGAAAATCAACAAGTAAAGCCTTAAGCCTTTTTTTAGCTTCTAACGAATAAATCATTCGACCTAAAACTCGAAAAGCGTATAAAGGATTATAATTCAAATTTTTAAATTCAAGTTGACTGACGAAATATTTAGTATATTTTGAAGGTTCATTTTGAGGATGTTGCATAGCAAAAATAGCCACCTCATGCCCAGCAGCTTCTAGCATTTTTTTTAACGCAAAAAAATTGGTTTCAGCACCTCGAAAACGATAATAAAATTTGTTGATCAATAATATTTTCATCTATCCATATTATAACTAATTTATTTAATTTTGTAAAGGAAAAATTATTTACAAAAACCATTATTTGTGGGAAGATATAAACATGAAAATCCTTTATTTAGCGGAAAAATACCCTTACCCAGCCACCACCGGCATAAGTTTAATTAGCTCTCAACTTTTAAAAAACTTATCACCAGCTGATTTTGAGATTGATTTATGGTATTTAGCTGAAAAAAAAGCTCCTGAATCCTCAGAGTTCCACTGTATTACTAAAAGTCTATTTTTTAAAATTGACAAAGCATCCCTAATTAAATACTATTTTTCAGATGAATCCCTGCCCTGGGGAATGCTTAAATACTATTCAGCTGGCTTAAAGCAAAAATTAGCAGTCACTGATTTGGCAAACAAATATGATTTTGTTTACCTAGACTCACCTTTTTTAGCCTTTTATAAAAAATATATCACTGACCTACCTATAATCTTAAACTCAGTTGATGACATCCAAGCTTGGTTTCAACAATCCAAAAAATCAGCTACTAGCGCTTTAAGACGTTGGCATTTTAAACAAGAAAATAAGAAATATGCAAACTTTGAAAAAAATTATTTTTCTAAATTTTCTAAATTAATTTTTGTAGCAGACAAAGACCGCTTAGGAGTAATTAATAGAGGCTTGGATGAAAACAAGACACTGACTATCCCCTTGGGTGTGGACACTGAATATTTTCAGCCTCAAGAGAATAAAACTCCCCCCGCAATTATTACCACAGGTAATATGGCTTATCTCCCTAACCAAGAAGGAGTTAGCTACTTTGCCAAAAATATCTGGTCCAAGCTTTCCCGAAGAAATCCTGAATTAAAATGGTACATCGTAGGTAAAGATCCTAGCCCCAAAATCCAGCAACTCATGAAAAATAAAAATATTATTGTGACTGGCTTTGTTGAAGATATGCGTGAGTATTTTGCCAAAGCTCAAATTGTAGTTTCCCCTCTTCAATCAGGGACTGGGACTAAAATTAAAATCTTAGAAGCTTTGGCTCTTGGAAAAGCTATTGTCGCCTCAAAACCAAGCATCGATGGAATACCCGAACTAACTGGTGAAGAATTATTAATCGCCAAAAATCCTGACGAATATATCAATTTTATAGAAAGACTTTTAACTGATGCTAGAATCCGCGCTGAATACCAAGCCCGAGCTAGACAATTTATTATAGAAAATTATTCTTGGAAAAAATCAATCAATCTTTATGAAGAAATATTTAAAAACTACGCTTAATTCAAAACAGACCATCTTTTTTATTAGCTATGTCTTTGTTGCTCTCGCAATTATGCTTTTTTTGGTTTTTTCACAAGCTGAACGGAATCTAGCCTTGGGTGTTTTAGGATTATTGGTTATCTTGCCTTTCTTTTTAATAAACGAAGTAGCTGGCTTAGCCGCCCTTTTTGTCGCTCGACCCATGCTAGATATTATTTCTGATTATGCTATTTTTAGTATCCAAAATATTTCTTTTAACCTAGCTTCAATCCTAGGAATTGGTATTTTTATCTGGGGAGTGATTATCATTCTCAAAAATAAAATTAAGCTTCAGCGAATTCCTCTTTTCTGGCCCTGGTTAGCCTTTTTTACTTTTGCTATTATTAGCTCATTTTTTGCCGAAAGCAAATCTCTAGCTCTAGCTGAAATAATCAAACTGGCTAATGTTTTTATTATTTATATCCTAGTTTATGACTGGATAAAATCTAAGGCTGACCTCTCAAAATTTATTCGTCTCATCCCCTTAACCATTATTGTCCCGAGCATTTTTGCCATTTACCAGCTTATTTTTGAAATGGGACTTAATTTTGGTGGTTTAAGTAATCGTCTGTATGGAACTTTTGGTCACCCTAATGGCTTTGCTTTTTATCTAGTGATAGTTATTTCACTTTTGCTCATATACTGGCTAGCTGACCCTTATTTTAAAAATAAAAAAACACTCATAACCAAACAAATTACTGATCGACATTGGCCAGTCCTACCCTTGATTATTTTTTTATTTATTCTCTTGCTTTTCACCTACACTCGCGGAGCTTGGGTTGGTATGATAATTTTTTTAGCTGTTTTAGGAATATTCCAATATCGCAAACTTCTTTTCATTGGGACTGTCATTGTAATTGGCACAGCGATCATCTTTCCCCTCCTAAATAATTTTACGATTAATCATTATGATCATGACCTCCAAACTGTACCGCTTGTCTCCAGACTTACAGAAAAAAATGAAGATGCTGATTCTTGGGATTGGCGAGTTGAAATGTACCAAGAGATGGCTCCCCTGGCCCTAGAAAGTCCTATCTTTGGCTCAGGCTTAGGATCTTTTGAGATAGTACGCTCCAGGACCACTGCCAATCCATATGAGGCTCTAGAGGCGCACAATGATTATCTCAGACTAGCTATTGAAACTGGTATTGTGGGATTAATTCTCTATATAATTTTAATTATATTTATCAGCATCAGAGCCCTGCAGTTACTTTTTTATGTGAAAAAAAATCAGCCTGATTATTATTTATATGCTGTTGGCTTGATAGGGCTTGTCGCTGCTATCTACTCCATGAGCTTTGCTGATAACTTACTCTCAGGGACTCCTGTCCAATGGATTTTTTGGGCTAGTATTGCTGCTATCTTGTCTATCAGGAAATTCTCTAAAAACTAACTTTTTTACCCCCTCCTCCGCTCAGCACGTTAAGTGCTGAGCTCCCCCTCCCCCTTAATTAAGGGGGAGGGGGCCGGGGGGTGGGGGTCACGAAACTCTCTAACAATTAGAAAAGCGTTCTCAACTGAGAACGCTTTTTTGGTTGTTACGGGAACCACCCGAAAAGATCATTTAGAATTGCGGTACACCGGAAGAATCGACCGTGTAGGTGATGGAGCCATCCGGCTCAACAGGAACCTGGACGCCATTTCCGATGCCGGTCACGCCATGAGCCAACGCGAATACGCTGGTCGAAACATTGTCCGAAAGACGAACGTGACACTCGGTGCCTTCGACGCACCAAGAGCTTTCGAGGTAGTAGATATAACTCTCCCACCCCTGATCGTACTCCCGGTACAACACCGACCGCGGATCGAGGTACCAGTCGCCGTCGATGGTCACACCCATCCAGTCTTCGTCGTAACGCGAGAAGAAAAACGTAGTTTCGTAGAGGTTGGTGTTGTCGTAGCTGGGGCAAAGATCGCCCGAGTTGTCGACGGAAAAACGATTGTAGATATCGCCGGAACCTGACTGGTGCCAATCGCGAAGCTTACGCCCGTTGATAGTCAACATGCCCGGAATCTGGTGATATTCACCGTCGACGCCCACGAACCAAGCCCGGATATAGTAATCATTTCCGGATTGGAAGGTGTACGGCAAGGTAAAATTGTTGGCCAGATCACCGTTGGCGGTCAGATATGCGACGTCCAGCATGTCGCCGGTGCCGATTTGAACGATCACGAACGGGTACTCGTCAAAGTCCCAGATACCCGGTTCGAGATTGAATTGCACGCCGGTCACATTGGATCCGTCGCCACAATCGTCGTCGTTGTTGTCGTCGTCGTTGTCGTCGTCGTCATCGTCGTCAAGCGGTGGCGGCGTGTCATCGTCGTCATCATCGAGCGGCGGTGGCGTCGAATCATCGTCGTCGCAAGCGTCGTCATCGTCGCAACTATCGTCATCGTCACTGGCGTTGTCTTCAGCGCCAGTGCCTTCGTCCACCGCGCAAGCGGTGAACACGAACATGGCGGCCATCAACAGGATGGCCAAGAGAACCAACGAATTCTTCATGGTTTTTCCCCTTTCGGAAAATTTGGCCTTTGTTTTTGGCCGTTTATCAATTTACTCGTTACTCGAGCACCAATTGCTCGGATATATTGATAAAAATCTTTATCAACATGTCTGAATGATTGGAAAAAAGAGTCACGTCCAGTCTCTTCCGAAGAAGAGACTGAACGGACAAAAGTACATTTGCGTTTTAGAACAAGAGCGAAACTCCAGCACGTACCAGGTACGAGGGAAGAATCACGGCGTTGTCGGAGTTGACATCGTAAGGTCGAACCTTACTCTGCCACCAATAGCCGAGGCCAATGCCCGGTTCGATGAAGCCCTTAACCGCAAAATTGCGACCGGGACTCATCCAACCAAGACCAAAGTTGAGACCGACGATTCCGCCGACGCCAACCTGACCAAATTGACCAGAGCTATCCATGGCACGACCGTTGTGAAAGACCGAGACCGTCGGCGTCAAGTCGAAGTAGCCAGCACGTTGATCGCTATCAACGCGCAAAGCGAGGATAGAAATCCCACCAAGGATGAAATCGTTGACCGACTGGATTTTATCCTCCGTTCGATCGCCGTTGGGGTAAACCGTCGGACCGGACATAGCACCCACGGCCAGAAACAATCCGACGCGCTGACCGAAAATTTCCGGGCCGATATAACCGACGCCAGGCCCGGCGTCACCGCGACCACCAAAGGGTCCGACGGCATAGGCAAACAAGGAGACCCCGTTCGCCGGTCGCTTGACCTTGTTGACCGCGTTGTCAGCGATTTCGCTAATCTTGTCATACGAAACGATCGGCGGATGAAAAACCGCTGTGAAACGACAATCGCCTGACGAACCTGTAACGGAGCTGTACTTGTAGCTCGCGGAATTCGCATCAGCGATCACACCCTCATCAACGAGGTTACTGGTGATCCGGTTCCGCAGGATCAATGCCGTGCGATCCGCGGCCGGTTTGGAAATCCCGAATCCCGCCGGATATGTGAAAATAATTTCCATCATATCCTGCGGATTTTCGGTCAGATGCTTTACGAGCGACGCCCGCCAGTAATGATAGTCGTCTTTGGTATAATTAACCACCTTGGCGTCCCCACTGGGAACGGCCTCGAGGTCATAACTATCCACACGGTCACCAGCCTGCACTAAAGAGACACAGGAGAGGACCAGAATGATCACTGTGATCAAGGAAACGAAATTTTTCATGATGTCCTCCCTTTTACTGAGTCTTGTGTGAATGGTAAGCCGGGACATCCGCGTCGCGGACGAACTTCTTCGGTTCCGGAGTCGGCTCCGAAGTCGGAGTCGACGCTTCAGCCTTTTTGGCCGGCGCTTTTTTCAGCGTGGTTTTGGCCACGCATGTCAGCGTGACCGACTTGCCGTCGGTGCGTTTTGTCATCAAATACCCCGAAGGGCACTGAATCATCTGACTCATGCCGATATCCAACACGTACGGATTCGGCATAACGCAATCAATGGCGTCGTCATTACCAGCATTATCGCTGGGATGGGTATAAAGATAATAACCACCCACCACGAATACTACCAGGATAACCAAGCCGATGAGAATATTCCGAATGGTCATGATTTTCCTCCTTGGAAATGTGATCCGGATTTACCCGGATTGTTATTCTGTTTATGTTCTATTACGCAAATTTTCAATATACACAGAGTGTAAACACTCAATTCTGTCTGCTTTCCTGTTTTACCCAGAAAACAGACAGCTTTTGAAAGTTTATTTAAACTTGTAAAAGATTTACTATTCTAACAAATTACTTTAACTTTATCAAGACCAATTTAACTAGCAAAATTATCTTGTAAAGTATACTCTTTTCTTATCTCAACAGGCTCTAGAGTTAAACCTGAATTTTTCAAATAATTAGTTACATCTAAGACTGAATATTTTTCCATAAAAATATCAGCTTGCTGTTCATCTATATTTTCTTCAACAACTTTTTTATCTTTTACAACTCCAGCTTGCTTTTTTTCATAAGTTTCCTTAATTGGAATAAAAATTACATACATAGCACTAATCAAAAATCCAATCACCAAACCAACAAACAAATTTATAAAAACATTAGGCTTGGTTGGATAATTTGAAGTTAGTGGCTCATTAACAATGGAGATGGTAATGTTATTATCTTTTCCATAAAAATCTTCGCTATTTTCTGAAAGTACACTCGCAATCCCAGTAACAATATTAGTTGCTTTTTGTTTATCAAAATTATAAGCAGTAACTTTAATAATTGCAGTTTGCGGGACAACCTCAGTCTCAATGGAATTATTCCATTCTTTTCTCTGTGTTCCTGGGTCACTAGCAAAATAACTCTCATCAATGTATTTAGTGTCTAAAACTCTTTCATAAAAAGAAGTTGTATAAATAACCCTTGATAAGCTAGTTCCCAATCTTTCAGCAGCTTTACTAGCAGTGTATAAGTCCCCTTCTACTTCATTTTGAATAATCATTAACTGAGCAGTTGACTCATATTTAAAAGGCATTAAGCTCGTCAAAAAAATAACTACTGAGATCACCGAAACAGTAATCAAAATAATAGCTTTGTATTTTTTTTGAATCAATTGAATATAATTTTGGCTCATAAATTTACTCTCGTTTTCTAAAATATCTTTTTAGTCAATGGATTATATTATCACAAAACCAAAAAAAAGTCAAGCCTAAATCTGGCTTAACTTTTATATTATTTTATTTTAGCTAAAATTAGCCTATTCTAGCACACCCAAAGTTAGATTAACCTGTTTTTCTTGGGCATTATGCCAATAAGTAATAATTACTTCTTGATTAGGCTGAAAACTCTGGATAACTTCATTTAAAGAATTTTCCAAGCTTAACTCAAGATCATTAACCTGAGTAATAATATCACCAACAACCACTTCAGTTTTAAAAATTGTCTGATCAACAGCTGACAGTAAAATCCCTGCAGTTTGACCAGCTGCTTCTTCACTAGACAAGCCAATAGCTTCAGATAAAGGCACATAGCTTATTCCTAAAGAATTTCTAACAATCCCTCCGTATGATAATTGTTTTTTTAGAGCTTGTGAAATATATTCAGCAGGAATTAATTCAACTGAATTTTCACTATTCAAAAGCCCTACTAATTCACCCTGATAATCAAAAGCCCACAAGCCACCAGCCTGAAAATTGTTTAACAAATATTTCTTTTCCAAGAAATCGCTTTGTTGATAAACCGGTTGCTGATTTTTATTAGCTAAAGAATTAAGATAGACTGAGCCATCAGCAGAAAGTTGAAAAATTTCTTGACCAACTGCCAAGGATGAATCTGTAGTAAAAGTTATTGATGGAAATGAATCTACTGAAATTTTAATTATTTCAATATCTAAAACTGGATCTAACCAATGATGAGTTATATCATATATTTGATTATCCTGAGAAACAACCACATAATTATCTTTATTATTAATCAACGAAGCTGGCACAACTATATAACCATCTTTTGTTAAAACAAGACCTTCGGTTATTCGATCAATTGAAGAATAAAAATCTGTAGTGTTAATAATTTCTTTTTTTTCATAAATACCGACCAATGAATTACCATAATTATTTTGAAGATTTGTAATGGCTTTATTTCTTTCAGTAATAAAATTATCAGTGCCCCTAACAATAACCTGACCAGAGAAAGGCTCTGCCTGAAGAAGAACACTCTTTAAAACAGGAATATGATCTGATAAATAATCTGAGCTAAAAACTGCTACCAAACCAGACAAAAAACCAAAAATTATACTCAAAACAATAGCTAAAAAAATATAATGTCCAGGCCTTTTTCGAGGACGCTCAAAAGTTTGATTTTCACCTCGCTGAGGATGATTTTGAGGAGAAGTTGGAATAGGTTTTGATTTCATAATTTAATTTTAAAACCACTGAGCTGTCAACAAAACGATCAGTAAAGCTCCACCAGTGATAGATATTTGTTTAATAACGTATTTTTTTTGCAATTGTGAACCAATAAACTGGGTAGCTAAATTTATTAAAGTAAAATAAATCACTGCTGCCACAAAACCTGCCACTATATTGCTAATCGGTAAATAACTAACCACCCAAAATAATTCCACAAAAATCAAACCAAAAACTACTGAATAAACTAATGATTTTTTAAAAGCTACTTTATGTGACCAAAATCGAGCTAAACTCAAAATAAACAAAGCAATCCCCACTCCTACCAAGGGGATCCACAAGGGCCAAGAAAGAAAAATTAAAAAATAAAAACCAGCAGTAAAAAAGAAAAAAAGTGACATTAAATTTACATAACTAGTAATATGCTCTAAAGCATTAGTTTGGTAATTTTCCGATTTGTACAAAAAGACATAGATATTTTTTAAATAAATAAAGGCAATCAAAGCCGTGATAAATACTACAAACTGGCTTAACCAATATGTCTCCAAAGTCATCAATATTAAAGAAGCGGCAAAAACAAGACTAATTAAAATTATCAGCCAAAACAAAAATTCCAACTTAAATATTTTCCCTCTTAATAAATGCACTAGCATCAAAAATAAAAATACAAAAACAACTAGGGCCTGCCAAATCCAATTAGCTGGCTGATGTAAAAACCATTCCCCTAAAGCAAATAATCCCAATCCTGTAAAATAAGGATTTATTTTGTTTAGAATTAAAGAAAAAGTTTTCATTTATTTTAATAACTAGCAACCCAAGAATATGTTTCCTGAAGCTCAACAAAAATCTTCTCAGCCTCAGCCTTGTAATTTTGGTAAGAGGTCAAAGCCTCAATATCTTCGTCATCAGCTAAATAATCTAAATAATTGCTATTAGCCTGAGCCAACATGCTGTAGGCAGAAAAAAGATTAATATGTAAATCTTTCCAAGAAGTTGGAACCTTTAATTCATATAAAGCCTCTAAAAGATCTGTTACAGAGCTTTGTTTGGCTAGATAAAATTCGTTTTCAGTCTGAGTAAAAAGTCCCGAAGTATAATCACCAAACAAAATTCCTTGATATGTTTCTTGAAGAACTAAAACATTATCTTGATAAGTTCGCTTTTGATCTAAATCAGAGACTTCCACTAAATAAACTTGTTCCTCATCAATTTTTTCTGTTTCTTGAGAATAATAAACTCCCAAATAAACATACAATGTCAACAAGGTTATAAAAATAATCACGCCGACTGAATTAACTAGCAGTAAAAGAAGCCTAACAAAAGAAAAAGTAACGTGTGGCTGAATATTTCCATGAGCAAGCTTTAGGGGCTTATCATTTTTAGCTGTGAAAGTTTTTGCTGGAATAGCAACCTTATTCTTTTTTGTAAGCAGCTGCTTTTTAACAACTTTTTTTGGGGCTGACTTCTTTTTTGCAGAAGACTTAGTTTGTTTTTTAATAGCTGCTTTCTTAGCAGTGATTTTTGGAGATGTTTTTTTTGTTACCATTGTAAAAATTTATTTTTGTCTTTATATATTTTTAAAAAAATTAACCTGCGCTAGATCCTCCGCCTCCGCCTCCGCCGCCAGAACAACCACCACTAAAACCAGAGGAACCTCCTCCAGATGATCCACCAGGAGTAGAAGAAAAAGACCCACCCACCTGAGTGGTAAATGAATTACCCAAGGAACTAGTAAAAGCATTTATTGAAAAAGTCTGCCCTGAGACAGTTGATTGATACCAATCTGGTGATTGTTTATAAATATCAACAAAACGCTCAGCCCATTCTTTTTCTACTCCTAATACTATAGCATAAGACAAATATTTCTCAAAAGTGTCAAGGACGACCTCTTTAAGTCTAAATCTCTCAGCAGTATGTAAATACAATTTAAATCCTTCTGCGTGCTCACGAGCCAAAACTCCCATACGAGTCTTTTGAGGCATAGCTCCAGCAAACAAAACAAATAAAATTCCAATTATAATTAACGGTGCTCCTAAAAGATAATAAAAACTTGCAAAAAATCCAACAATCGCCAAAAAAATTCCCCAACCATACCACCGCTTACGGACCTTGTCAGGGCCAATCTTAAAATATTCAAGCTCAACCATCTTAGAATAAAGCTCTTTTTTTATACTTGGCAAAGACCTATAAAATTTATTTTGCAATTTTTCTAAACTAACTTTTTCTCCTACTTCTTTATTTTTAAAAATACCTTTTAAAATTTCTTTCTCAAAATCAGCAAGTTTAGAAGACTTCGTATAGTTTTTTTTGAGAATAAATTCATAAGTTGTCCCGTGCTTTAAAAAACCTTTTTGTTCTTTTTCTACAATTTTTAAAAATCCCTGATACGCCAAATCAATAAGAGCGGCAGTAATATCTTTGATATCAACTTTTTCATCATACAAAGCACCCATGACTGCCGGAGAGACTTGACCTGGTGGATCATATTGAGGAATGATGGTCCCTCTACCCCTAGGGTCCCGACCGTATTTTTTCCAACGAAAAATAAAATAAACCAAGACAACAAAAGGGCATAAAATATAAATTAACAACAAAGCAAAGGCAACTCGCCGACCATTTCCATACCAAGCCTTTTCAGTCATATTGGCAACTAAGCTTGAATTACCACTCTCATACACCACTTTGGTTTCAGTAAGATCCTGATAACCCCACTTTTTTAAACTCACTTCATAAGGCCCTGGATCAATCTCATTACCCACCAAAAACCAAGCTGGAGTAACCTTATTAGTATCTATATCATTTAAAAATATTTCAACTTCATTAGGAATACTTTCTATATATAAATATTCTGGCTTAGCTACAATCTTCTTAGGCCAATCAGCTACAATAGTAAAATTTTCATAAGCTGCAATGTTTTGACCAACAAACAAAAAACTTCCATCATCTCTAATCTCAAATGATCCATTTTGATCAGAGTCCCCAGACTGACCAGTATAAAGAGTGGCTTGAAGCTCTTCGCTTATTAAATTTTCCGGTAAATAAACCTCGACCTCAACTTCATCTATAGCCACTTCTCGATCAGAAGAAACTGCATTCCAATACAACTCATCCCAATATTCATAAAAACCAACCCCTCCATAAACAGTGTATTCAAAAATCCAAGTAGCGCTCGTATCTATTAAATCAAAATTGACTGTAATATAAGCATAAGAGTCATCTTGAGTAATTTCGACTTCATCTTCTCCCAAAACCTGACCAGCTTGGTTATAAACTTTTATATCATCAATAGCATAAAAATCTTTTTTAGCAATTGATCTGGTTACAAAATGAAAATTGCCCACAAAATTAAAAGTTTGTTCTTCTTTGACCACAAAGCTCGAATCTGACTGAATATTTATCTCAACCTGCCACTTATCAAAATGCCAAGATTTTTCAGCTGCTTGAGATACTAGGGGTAAAAAAATTAAACACGCTAAAATAATAAATAAATATTTTTTTATATACATAACTATTTTTCAAACTTATTAATTATTTCAACTTTTTTACCATCCAGGATGGTATATAAAAATTTATCAGTAATATCTTTACGATATAAAAACTCTTCTTTGGTCATAACTGTATAATTTATTTCCCTCTCAAGACCATAAGACATT
>Ga0208769_1000561_pt1 | contig 17461 bp, 27 predicted proteins | sample AntAceMetag02UKC_FD_184768 | JGI IMG/M metagenome (GOLD analysis project Ga0208769, IMG submission 184768) | Saline lake microbial communities from Ace Lake, Antarctica- Antarctic Ace Lake Metagenome 02UKC (SPAdes) (version 2) | ecosystem: Environmental > Aquatic > Non-marine Saline and Alkaline...
GATCCAGGGATACGACCGAGGCCAGCTCATCGTTACCCTCGGCGGCTACAAGGCGGGCAAGACATGGTGGTTGATGAACCTCGCCCGTACCGCGCTATCCAAGGGGCTTCACGTACTTCACCTGAGCTTCGAGGTCTCGATGCGGCAGATGGAGGAGCGGTACGATATGATGCTGACCCGGAAGGGCAAGTGGAACGTCGGGGAGGTCCGGGAGTATACGCATTTTGACGGATCGAAGGAGGGCAACGACCGCTTCTCTAAGAAGGAGATCGTGATCGAATCGGTCCACGCCCCCTCCGCCGTTATCGCGGCGCGGCGGACACTCTCCCGTTTCGGTGGGCGGCTGATGATCAAGAAGTATCCGATGGGCCAGTGCTCCCCGTCGGAGGTCGAGCGGCTGTTAGCCTACCTCGAAACCTACGAGCACTTCGTACCGGACGTGATCCTACTCGACTACATCGATATCATGAGCCTCGGCGGCCTCGCCTCCGAACTCCGCCACCAGCTCAACGCCGGGTATATCTGGGCCAAGGGGCTGGCCGACGAGCGGAACGTACTGGTAGCGACGGTGAGCCAGGTTAACCGCGCGGCCCTCTACAAGCGGCACCTCACGCAGAAGGACGTAGCCGAGGACGCAAGGAAGGTCGGCAACTGCGATCTCATGCAGGTAATCGGGCGAGACAAGAATGACCTCAAGCGGGGACTGGCGGGGATGGGCGTAATTGCGAACCGCGACGGACCGCAGGACTGCTACTGTACCTTCGTCCCGCTCTTTGACGTGGGGCAATTTTGCCTCTCCTCTTGGTCCAGCCGCTATGATAAAGAGATGAACGACTGGGCAAAGCCGCCCGACGAAGATGGAGAGGATGAAGAATGAGCATCAAGGACATCATCGAGACGTACACGGCGGGGGCCGGGAATGATGATTGGTCGTATGGAGCGATGAGGAAGCTGCTCACCGCCGTCGCCGCCGCCGTCCGCAAGGCGGTGCTGGAAGAGGCGGCAGTAGTGGCCGAATCTCATGGGAAGTGCCCGCCCAGTGACACATACAATATTGGACACAACGGCGCGTGCGGAGAGGTTGCCGCCGAACTCCGCCGCATGAAGGAGAGCAACGATGATTAAGCCCGTGGCAGTTATCGCATCGGAGATACAACGTGGAATCACGGAAGCACGGGAAAAGAGGCAAGAGATGGATGACCTATCCCCCAGAGAGCTAGACGCAAGAGTTGCGGTTGATGTTATGGGGTGGACGCTTGACTGTGCAGGAACGGACCCGATCACGACACACTGGAAATCTGCGGACGAGAAACTGGGAATTCTAGTTATGAGTTGGAGCCCTTCCTCTGACTGGTCCTGCATGAAGCTGGTGGTGGAGAGGATGCATCACTTGGGCTGGTGCCTCGGCATGATCGAATACGACGATGCGAGGTGGCAAGTCACAGCATACGAACTGCACGGAAAGAAGCGTTCCTTCAATGTCGTCGCTGACACTCTCCCCCGTGTAGTAAGCCTTGCGGCGTTGAAGGCGGTGGCGAAATGAATAAGTCAGAAGAAACCAAAATCGGATGCTGCCATTGCTGCGGGTTCGAGACACGAGTCACGTCCTATAGGGTCTGCGTGGCCGCAGATCGGCGAGAGGACCAATGGCTATGCAATCTCTGCGCCTCCACCGACGCGGCTATGGCCTCCCCCCAAGATCGGCACATATTCCGCTCGATGGCATTTATGGCCAACACGATTCTTAAGGCCATTGCCGAGCTGAAGCCCATACCGAACACGGACGGGAGGCCACGATGATCCTTGTATTCGAGCAAGACAGTCGCACGCGGCGCGGGCGTCGGCTCACGCTGAGACCGGTACTATTCCGGGGCCGATGGAATGGACAGAGGACGTGGCGACTTTGTTGGGGGATGTGGAGCGTCTCGGCGTACCCGTCACCGGGGCTCCGGGAGTTCTTCGAGACGGCGGGGCGGGGCTGCTGGCACGCCGTCGATACGCGGAACCGAGGCGAATGAGATGGGCAAGAAGCTAGAGCCGATGACGCGGAATGGTAAGGTGGACCAGTACCTATTCCACTGTCCGGGATGTGACAACCTTCACGCTTTGTGGGTACGTCCACAGGCAGGCCGCCCGTGTTGGACGTTCAACGGCGATCTGGAGCGGCCTACCTTCTCCCCCTCACTGCTTGTGAGACCGGTTGGAAAGCAGGGGACTGGGCCAAACCGAACGATGCGGTGCCACTCCTACATTCGAGACGGCCAGATTCAGTTCTTAGCGGACTGTGAGCACGACCTCGCGGGCCAGACTATAGAAATACCGGACTGGGAAGAGTGAGATGGACGATCCTATTCGATATTCCGCCTACATCGTCGGAACTAGCCGCCGGAACGTGGCAGAGGTCACGGGCGTACTCGCCGCCCAAGGCGAACCGGACGTGATCTATTCTCTGTACACCCAAGCGCAACGCAACGGGCGGCGGCTACCGTGGTGGCAATATCGTCGGAAGGGCCGATGCCGTCTATCAACATGGAAGCGGTGGGCGAAGGATGCTATCGTAATCCCATGACTTGGCCCAAGGATATCCCGGACGCCGAGGTAGCCGAGCTACTCGCGGGTATTCACTTCAAGACGGAGCCGCGCCGCCATCAGGCGATCTCCCTCATCTGGGCCTCCGTCGCCGGGCGTCGCCTCGCCCTCTGGCACGATATCGGCACTGGCAAATCATGGACCGCCCTTAACACGCACCGCATCTGGAACTCCAAACGCATCCTCATCGTCTGCCCCGCCTCGGTCGTCGAGAGCTGGGAGGAGCAAATAGCTACCCATACCGACGCTATCTGCTGCGCGCTTACGGGTAGCGCCGCAGATCGGCAGGCGGATTTAGAAAACGCCCCGGCTCGGTTCTTCGTCCTGAACTACGAGGGGCTGCAGGTCCTCTTCGGACGGCGGACGAAGGCCAAGGCCGACAAGCGGAGCAAGTGGACGCTCGACCGGGACGCGATCCGGGCGGCGGGATTTGACGGGCTCGTATTCGATGAGTGCCACTACCTCTCGAATCCCAAGAGCCAGCGGAGCCGGGTAGCCTACGAATTAAGCCGCGTAGCCCGCCAGGTTATCATCATGACCGGCACATCAATCTCGACCGGCGAGGCGAATCTCTGGGGGCAGTTCAATGTACTGGACGGCGGCGTTAGCCTCTCCCCATCTCAGCACGCCTTCCACAAGGCGCACTTCAAGCAAGACTTCTTTGGCAAGTGGACGGTCCGCGAAGGTGAGAGCGAGGCGATCCTCGCCCGCATCGAGCCGCACACCCTCTACTATGATAAGAGCGAGTGCGGGGATTTGCCGCCCCGGATATACGAGGAGCGACGCACGGACCCGTCAGCGGAGTTCCGGCGGATAGAGAGGTCGATTATCGAGGGGGAGGTTGTCCGCCTCGATGGGGGGACGCTCGGGGCCGTCGACGCCCAGCAGGTAGCGAACAAGCTAAGCCAACTATCGGACGGATTCCTGAAATTAGATGACGGGACTACCGCTCCGCTCGACGTAAACCCGAAGGCTGACCTGCTGATGGAGACGCTCGGGGAGGTCCGGGGCAAGGTGATCGTGTTCCATTCGTATATCGCCTCCGGCCGCCTCATCGAAGCCCGCCTGGAGGCCGCCCGCATTCCCTACGCATCACAAAGAGGTGAGGTGAAGCAGGTCCAGCGATTCATGAAAGACCCAGAGTGCCGCGTACTCGTCGCGCACCCGCTCTCCGGCGGGATCGGCCTGAATCTCCAAATGGCCTCCTGCGTAATCTTCTACGGCAACGGAACGCAGGGCGCTACCGTCCGTGCGCAGGCCGAGGGGCGTATCTGGCGGATGGGCCAGACGCAACGGTGCCTGATCTTTGACCTGCTTCTCCGTGGCACGCTGGACGAGCAACGCCTCGAACGTACCCAAAGTCTCGCCGAGGTCGCGGAAAAGGTGCGGGACTACTTCCGGAGCCGCAGCTGAGAAACTCCCTTTAAGATACTCTCCGGCCCGCTTTTCAAGAGTAGATAAAAAACTTAGAAACCGTAGATTTTATCCTAGCTTCTAACCGATACGTTCCGTATACTTCTTATAGTATGAGAACGAAAGAAACAAGGAGACACACCATGTCTTTGACACCGAAGCAACGCATCGACGGAATTCAGCACAACCACAACTTTAGTGTTGTCGTCTACCCGGGCGACCGGTATCAATATCTTCGGGGTGATTGGCGAGGCGTTCACAGCGACGGCATCGACCCATGCGAGTTTGTGTCCGGCCATTCGACGGGTGAGGAATCGCGGACGATCGCCGAACGGTATCGTGAGGCCGACCACCGCGAGGACGTATCATGCTGAACGCACAAGAGAAGATCGTCGTAAGGCAGATTGCGCGGGAGCTTGACACCATGCATGATCAGTTGAGCGCTGATGTTCGCCCCGGACACCCAGACTACGTTAGCAAGCTAGTCGCTGCCGAACGGGCGGCTGTCCTGGGTATCCGGCTCGAAAAGCTGTTCCCGGAAGCTGCGCTCGTTAGATAGCCGCCCCCCGCCCGCGTGCTCCAGGACTATGCGGCTCGGACCCGCAGCGGGCAGTTACGATACCTCTTGAGGAAAGGAAGTAGATCATGGGACAGTCAAAAGGACTCAGGGAAGCAGTGGCGCGCGGATACCGGCTGGGGCAGTCTGACAATGAGGCGGGCCTATGCCGCCCCTCGCTCGCTGTTGAGGCTATCGAGATTGATTTCAAGAAGGAGATGGCCGCGCCGGAACTGCTGGGGGCGATGAAAAATGCCTTGGGCGATTTGTCTCATATCCCAGCAGAGTGTGTGCCCGACGCAACGGACCGAGAACGGCTTATCACTGCCGCGTCGGGCCTTCGCGCCGCCATCGCCAAGGCAACAACGTAGCACCCCTGTCCCTCTATCCTTAGCGGGTGGAGGGGCTTTATCGAACTGTGTCTCTATTGGAAAGGGTTGAATGATGAGCGGGATAGACCTTGAGTCAGCAGCACGCAATGCGAGAGACGTTCTGGGGCTCGTTCTTGATCCACTGGCTAACGGTGGCAAACTTGATGCAAGAAGCCAACCGCTCGGAGAACGGCGCAGGTTTGTCACAATCATCCGAGAGGCGATAAAAGAGCTTGACGGCGCAATCTCCGAATAATCGGCTTGCGACGTTGCCCCAGGATGGACTTGGAGCAGCGCGGACATAGTAGAGTACCTTGGAAATAGATGGAAAGGATGACACTGTGAAACGAATACTCTGTTGGCATTTCGCCGCCGATGATCTGAAGCTAGGTTATCGAGACGGGCGGAAGATTCAAGCGGGGCGCATCTTGTCGGTTGAGGGTACGCCGGAACTTTGCCTACACGGAATGCACGGATCGCGAACGCTGCTGAACGCTTTGGACTACGCGAATGGGTCGCAGATTTGCCGCTGTGAGGTATGGGGGCAGGTGGACAAAGGAAGTGCCAAGCTGTGCGGAACCCATCGCAAAACGCTTTGGATTATTGACGGCACGAATCTGCTGCACGAGTTCGCCTGCCGTTGCGCGGAAGACGCTCTCGCGCTTGCCGATAATCCAGACTCACGAAGCGTTCGCGCTATCGAGGTCAAGCGGCTGTGGGTACGCGGCCTAGCGACCCGCGCAGAATTGGCTGCTGCGCGGGATGCGGCGCGGGATGCGGCGTGGGATGCTGCGCGGGCTGCTGCGCGGGATGCGGCGTGGGATGCGGCGTGGGCTGTGCAATCCCGCCGCCTTGCCGCGATGGTGTCCGCAGAGCATAAAAGAGCAAAATGACCCCGAGTACCTTGGAAAGGAAAGAGATATGAACGGGAAAGAGCCAAACATCTGTGCGGACGTAGACATAAAGAAGTTCATCATGGTAGGCCAGCGGTGCTATGAAGTTCCGCAAGACGTTGCCGACGATCTGGCATCAACGCGGGCACATCGCACTGCACTGCTAGAAGCGTTACAGGAGCTTCTGTCGTTTCATAAGGCGTGGACCGCAGCGGACCTCACAGAGCATAACTGGAACAAGCTCCCATGCGTAAACAAGGCCCGTGCTGCTATCAAACAAGCCAACGTGTAAGCATTACTTACAAGCTGAAAGGATGTGGAATTATGTTTCTGCACGCGAACAAAGAGGTTAGAGTCACGTTTATGCAAGCCGTCGTCGGGTGGATGATCGAGGTGTCGTTCAATGTCTCGTTGGCTTGCGGATTGTTCTACGTCGGAGTCAAGATGCTGTGCTGGGCGCTGCCGTTGGTCAAGGCCGCGTGGATGCTCAACAGGGGCTAAAGCCCAAATAACCTGCCCCGCTATAATATAGAGACCGCCGCGCCGGACCCGGAGAGGGACCGACGCCCAACCGAAGGAGAGCCCCATGGCTCCCACCGCAACAACGACATCCGTCGACGCGAAGAAGATACCTCCGTTAGCCGACCTGTCCGGCTTGATTCATCGGCAGGCGAGCTACTGCTGGAAGCGCCTCCCCCACCCGGCTCCCCTGGAGTTCGAGGAGCTGCTTCAGGAAGGCGCTGTCTGCTACCTGATGTTCCGGGATAAGTTCCGTCCGGGGGAGGGCACTAAGTTCATCACCCCCTTCTTCACCGCCCTCCAGCGACACCTCGCCAAAGTCCTCCACCGCGCCTACCGCTGCCGCCGGGTGATGCTCGTCGACTCGGAGCCCGGCCCGGAGGGCGAGACTTCGATGGACCCCGTGACGCAGGCGGAGGCCCGGCCGGAGGCGCGTATCCGCATTCAAGATATCACGGTCAAGCGGCTATCCCGCCATGCCTTCCTCCTGTGCCGAGAGATACTGACGCCCTCCGACGGCTTCATGCTCTGGTGCAAGGGCCGGTACATCTACTGGGATACCAAGTCCCCCCGTCTGCTGAAGGACCGGGCGGCCCGGTATCTCGGATTTGACGCCGAGACGACCACTCGCCTCGGCGCGGAGATCGCCTCCAAGCTGGAGCCGTCCGAGGAGAGTGTAGCGTGAGCGAACAATGCCCAAAATGCGGATTCATCGGACCGGAAGAGGACGGGCGATATTGCCGGAAGTGCGGAATGAGCTGCGCCGGAACCCTCCAAGAGCAGCTCGCCGAAGCGAGGAACGAGATCGCCCGACTTCAGGCGCAGCTTCTGGCCGCTCCGTCCGGCACCGCCCTCCAGAACCGACTGAAGCGCCGGAACGCCGGGCAGAATCGAACTCGAAAGCTCAAGAAGCAATTATATACCCTCCTCCAGTGCGGCTCCAACGGGCGGATCATCGAGGAGGTTACGCGACTGCTCGCCCGCTGCGTCCGGCTAGAGGACCTCGCCGGTGTAATTCAGAAGCGGATGCCGTTACTAAAGCAGGTCGCCCAGCTACTTCCCCGAGGCCCGGAATGCGGCGATCTCACTGAGCTGAACACAATCCTAGAGCCCCTCCTCGCTGAGGAGTACGGGGATACGACACGGGTACTCCGGCAACTCTGCGAGGAGGTCCCCCACCTCCGAAATACTACCAGGGCGCTGCGGATGATTATCAAGCGGCTGGTCGACCTATGCCGATACGTAGGCCCGCCGAAACCCGATCACGTCTGCGGCGCGGAGAGTAACTGCGACATGGGCTGCGCCGCCTACGTCGCGTGGGAGGAGATACTCTGCGAATGCGAGGATGCGGCTAAGGTGGTGCCTTTCGATCAACGGCCGAAGAAGAAGGAGCCGACTGATGAGTATTGAAACATGGAGAGCCGAGTTCATGCCAACCCCCGCCCGCGTAGCGGCGCAAGCATCGTTAGCGGAACAGCTCGCATGGTGCTTACGGAAGTGGACCGGAGGCCGATTCGAGAACTTAGAGAAGCACGGGCTATTCGTACTCAATCCCCAAAAGCCCCACGCCCTCCGAACGAGGGGGGAGGCAGCTTTTACCGACCCCCACGATCTCCACGTATTCTCCGAGTCCGCTTGCCCGCTCTGCTTCAACTTCCGCTCGGAGGTCGAACGGTACTGCGACGGATGCCCGCTGGTAGAGACCTCCGACATGCTGCGCTGCGGACTCTCCGCCTCGGCCTACACCCAGTGGTTCAAGAAGCAGGACCCCGAGCCGATGATCATCGCTCTCGGCGAAGCTCTGGCGAGGGAGACGCTGCGGGCCGAGCGGACGGCCAAGGACAGCGCGGGCCAGCTGATCGTAGTTCCGGCGGGAATGGACGTGAGCGAGGTAGTAGCCGTCAAGACGACGGGTTGCGACAAGTCCACCGTTCTTTACCCCGACACCGACGCGAGGGGTTGGCCGCAATACACTATAGTCAAAAAGAAGGAACTGGGACCCGATTCCTACGCCTACGCGAAATGGTCGGGACCCCGGCCTACCGATGCCGTCTACTTCCGCACGGACGGAACATTCAGTAACGTAGACCCGGTAGTCTGGCGAGATTACTCTCACCACGTCGCCAGTTTTTCCGTCTGGCGAGCCGCGACCCACGACGAGGCTATGTACCGCCTCCGTCCTCCCGATACGGATCAATACACCGTGGCGAAGTCTATCCAGATCGTCCGGGACGGAGAGGCTTATCTCACCATGAACGGTGTCTCCGGCAAACTAGTCGCAGTTACCTCCCGCGATGGGCAGAGGTTTGACCCGAGCCCGAATTTCGGCGACGGCCTGCGGTGGACGGTGGTAATGAAAACGAGCGAGGATAAGCTGGACGCCACGGACTTCTGCGACGATCAGCCCGTGCACGTCTCGAAGAAGGACGGCGGCCCGAAGCTGTGGGCCGAGCCTCGGTACATGGTGTACAAAAACTTCCGCAAGAGACCGGGAGATAACAATATTGCGTACCTGAAGTTCACCGGCCCGAAAGATACCGCTGCTATGGTAGTGGTCTCGGGCAAGGGCTCCGGGAAACGCGGGCGGACTTGGGGCTACTACAGCAACCACGAGAAATGGGAAGAGGCCCCAAAAGAACTGGCGCTCGCCCGCGTCCGCCCCGCGTTCGCGCGGGAGTACCGCGTACCTTGTACTGAGTGCCGCGAGCGGTACATTAACACGTGGGATGGCGGGGCGGAGGTCTGCGTGGCTGTTACGGCGGGAAGGAAGAATAGGGACGGCGGACGCCGCTGGATATATGAGCCGAGCCGCTGTAGCAAATGCGGCAAGACGCTACGTGCGGACGAGGAGAAGTTACTTGGGCCGAGTAGAGACCGAAAAATCCCTCTCACGCGAAGGAGCCGAACGATGAAGATGAACACCACGATGAAAGCGCTAGACGGCACCCAGGCCCGCCCCGAGGTTACGCTCGTCGGCGAGGACGGGAATACCTTTGCGATCATGGGCGCGTGCTCGAAGTCCGCCCGGAAGGCCGGATGGAGTGATACGCAGATTGAGGAGATGGCGAACGAGATGCAGAGCGGGGACTACGATCACCTTCTCCAAGTCGCCCAGGAGCTATTCGACGTATCGTAGCCGAGATGCTCCGACGGGGCCGGGCGGTCCGAATAGACTACCCGGCCCCGTTCGTCGCTTAGGCAGCTGCGTACGGCCCCGAGCGGCCCACTACAGGGACCACCGGCCCGCCGGGCACTCCTTCGCAGGGTTTGCCAGTATCCGCCTTTGCGAGCAGGCGGATTGATGGGCGATGAAGCACGCTTCCTTCACTTCCCCGGAACACTCCCCGCAAGCTCGCCGCCGGGCGGCGATATCCCCGGTCTCCGGCGCGCGCTCGGGCCGCCGGTCGTGCGTTCGCCACGGCGCGCCGAAGGGGCACTCGAAGTCGATTACTCCGCCGGGCAGCGTAAACCGCTCGGCCCACTTCTCCCGATCCGCAGTACGCTCCGGGTCGCGGCAGCGGGCGCAGTGAGCGCGGCTGCGACAATGGTAGGAATCGACCCAACGGCCCTTACTCGCCTTCTTCATGAGCACGTCACCGTAATGGTACAGGCGTGGCAGTTAGCCTCGTCGTCCGCCTCCCCATCGCACAGCCCCCCATCCAACGTGAACGTCCCGATAAACTCGCCGCCGTTTGTATCGGAGCAGACGAGATCGCCGGTGATATCCTTCATGAATTTAAGGTACTGCTCGCCATCGCCGGTCGTATTCGACGGATCGCCGTAGTAGTCTCCCGGCTCGGTCGCGCCGGAAGCGAAATACGCATCCGAGTTCCACTGATAGAAATGCGGAAGGATGCCGGAGTAGTTCAGCGCGGCGTACATCTTCTGCGTCGCCTTCCAGTAGACCAACTGGACGAAAGGCCCGGAGGTATCCGGACCGGCTACCCACCAGCACATATCACTATCTTCGTAGTGCGATTCGGAAATGTCGAGGTCGTTAGACTGGTAGGTCCCAATAACATCGTGACAGAAGGAACAGGGCTGGTTAGGATTGACCGTTCCGTCGAAACAATCTGAGTCACCGGCGACTGCGAAACTAACCTCGGCGCCAAGGGCCGAGACCACAGCACATCCTAAGCACGCCGGGCAGCAGCAGTCGGAGTCCACGCTAAACTTCCCATCCGTCGCGTTGAAGCCCCCGCCGAGCTGAAACTTGCCGCTATCAAGTAGTCTGAATTTCCCTGACTGTCCCATCGTCGTCTCCTACGGGCAATCGCTCGTGACGAGATACTCATTCGCATCCCATAACGCCACAGTCATATCCGAATCGAAGAAGGCGAGCCCCCACGAACTATCCGACGGGGCTCCTATCTGGCCGGTCTGCGGACGGTTCTTGACGGGGGCCATATCCGAACCATATACCAGATCGCTCATTCGGTCGGTCACCAGATAGGTGTAGGAGCATTGATCACTCGCGTTACCTTCCTTACCGGCGGGGTCCCCCCACACCGATACCTTGACGGGGAAGAGTAACTGCGTCGGCGGCACCATCGTCACGTACCGCGCCTCGGGGGGTACGCTATTGTCCGTGATGCGGAATACGACCATCTCCACGCCGTCCGACAGCAGGTGGTTCGCATTATTCGGTAGCTGCGTCTCCCATAGGTTCGTCACGGTAATCGCGTCGGAGTCGGGGTAGGTCTCATCCTCCCACGCCAGTACAATGTCCGAGGAGAGGAGCTTTTGCCGCTTCACGAAGTATTTGGCGTCCGAGTAATCGCTCGGCTGATCGCCAGAGTCGATCTCTCCCACGAAGAAAAAGTCCCCCTCCCCGTCGAGGGAGATATAGACGGTATTGCCCTGCTCGGTAACAACGATAGGGGCCTGCCCCGAGACGTTCTTAATCCCGTCCACCACTTGGTTGAGGTGCCCGGCGGAGATCGACGGCCCCGGCTTGAAAGGCTCGATGGGATTGAAGTCAGCCATAACCTACCACCCGCTCGGGTCGAGCGCACTGAAGGAGGTATCGCTGTACGGGGATTCGCCGTTAGCGGCGACCACGGCCGTCCACGTCGGCGAGTCGGCCCGCTTATCTAGAAAGGTGTTCCACGTATTCGCGTGTTTGTAGGAGAACTTGTAGGCGATTGAGTAGATCGTATTACCGTCGCCGTCGGTGCCCTCGCTAAGATCGGCCCCAAGCAGTAGTAGCTTCTCCGCCCCGTAGGAAAAGCCCTTGATCGTCGTCGCCCCGGAGTTTACCTTCCCCTGCGCGTTCAGAATCGTCGTCTTGTCGCCAGCCGCCAAGTTCGCCGTGCGGCCCGAGAGAATGATGGTAGCGGTAGGCGCCACGATCACCGATGACACATCCTGATTGAGCACTACGTCACCGGTAACGGTCCCCCATCGCCACGTACCCTCACCAAGAGTGATCGCGTCGCCTCCGGCGCTCCATCGCTCTTTCCATTTACTCCAATCCTCGTTGACTTGGCCCTCGTTCGTGAACGGGCGGAAGTCCGCCGAGAGCAGGGCGGTCTGTGGGCCACCCGCGCTAGCGTCGGCATCGCCGAGCGGCTCGATCCCGACCTGATGGCACACGAGGTTTGATAGGTCCGAATGCTGGGAGCCTAATAGGGCGTTTTTACATCCGTTCCGCAACGCCCAAGAGCACGTGTATTGGATCGTCGACTGGGCGTCATCGGTAGTGAAGTTCTCCCCGTACCCGGCCCACTTTTGAGTTACGTCGCTTATTACTCCGGCCATATTTCTACTCCGTTACAACAGGCGTCTTTCCCTGTGCCCTGATATCCCGCAGGAGAAGCTCGATACGAAGCGACGCCGCTAACGCATCCTTCGAGAGCTTGAACTCCGGCGTCATCACCGCACCTTGAAGCTGCCTATGAAGTTCCGTAATACCCTGCGTCTGCCCGCCCTTAGTTTTGGCATCGTGCGCGGCCTTTTTCTTCATCGCCTCGGCGATTACGTCGGCAGACTTTTGGACCTCCGGTGGCACCTTACCACCAAAGGCTTTTTCTAGGCGAGCCTGCCGCTCGCGACGCTCCCACTTCTCCCTCATCTCCGGGGGCATCAAGCTTCGGGCCGACTGCGACATAGAGGCGATCACGCCCATGCGCTGCTGGAGCTGCGAGCGGCGGGCCTGCGCCGCCTTCGTCGCCGTCTCCTTCGCCGTCCGCTCCGCCTCCTCCGTATCCCGCTTGTTCCAGTCGGCGTTGACGGCGAACTGCTCGGCGCGGTGCTTCTCCAAGATAGCCGTCTTAGCCGCTTCGGTGCCATCGAAGGCGCGTAGCTCCTCCGTCTGCTCCAGCTTCAGTAGCTTCAACGTCCGCTCCCGCCCCTCCGCCTCGGCGGAGAGCCGGGCCTTCGCGGTCTCCAGCTGGATACGCACGAGAATGTCTTTCTTCTTTCGGGCGGTCTGCGCGTCCTCGGCGGCCCAGACCTCGCGCAACGCCCCCATCTCCCGATTGAAGTTCTCCTCAATCCCTCGCCGGGCCTTCCCATCCTCCCCACCAAAGCCAAGCGGACCCAACGCCTTTTGCTTACTAGATCGGAGCTTCCCCGCCGCCTTCTCCCGCTCTATCCCAATCGCCTCGGCCTCGCTCCCGGCGATGCGGGACGCCTCGGCCTTCAGCGCAGCGATGCGCTCGTTAGCCTCTATATTGACGAGGCTTCTGGCGTTCCGCCCCGCAGCGGCCTTCTCTCGACTCAGCGCCGCTGCCCGCAACTCCCCAGCGTCGGCGATATCTTGCTTGAGAGCGTTCTGCTTCTGGATAGACGCCGCCCGTAATACACCCGCCACATTCCCCTGAAGCGTCCCCTCAGTCGCCGTATTCTCCAACCGGATGAGGTCCTTCTCGTTAGCCTGTTCCTTCTCCAGCCGCTTCTTAAAAAGGGCCACCCGGTTGGCCTGTCGGGCAGAATCGCTTATGGAGGAGGTTTCCTTACCCCGCACGCCCCTTAGCTTCTCGATCTCTTTTCTCAGCTGCTGCATTCGACCCGTCAGCCGCATCGCCTCCTCGCCCTCCTTCTTCAAGATAGCGTTGGCGGCGGCGGTCTTGGCGGCCATGATACCAACTACAGCTCCTAGCCCCACTATAGCTACGGCAAGACCAGCAATAGCTATAGCCGCGAGAGGAAACGCCGCTACTAACACTCCGATTCCCGCGAGTAGACCCGTAACCTTTACCGCACCGCCCGCCAGAATAGTACCGAGCCACAAGAACTTAGCGCCGACCGCCGCGATCGCGCCGGTAACGGCGCTCCCGAGCCCGCCCGCGAGCGCGAGTTTCAAGCTCGTCAGCCAGCCGTAGTTCGCGGCCGTCGCCGTAGTAGCCGCGAGGGCCTGGCCCAGCATCGCGATCTTCAGCGCAATGATCGGCTTGATCAGGGCGGCGGCTACGATAGTCCCGGCGCTCAGCACCGCCGTAAGGAGTAGCACCTGCCCGATCACACTCTTGAACGGACCCAGTATCTTGAGCAGTGCGGAGAATAGCTCGCTAATCACCTTAATAGTGGGCATAATCGCCTCGCCGACCTCAGTGAAGAACCGCTTGACCTCCTGCGTGATCTGCTTAAAGCGGAAGGCTACCTCCGCCGACGCCTTCTCGAACTGCTCCATAGCCCGACCCGCCGAGTTAGCTACCAACCCGATGTCCTTCGTCACGCCCGCCATATCCCCCATCGACGCGAGTACGGCCTTCATACCCCGGATGTTCGGGAAGAGCACGGCCACGTCGGCGGCGTCGAGTCCCTGCATCTTCTTGAACACGCCCACGAGCCCGTCCGCTCGAAGGGTAGCGGTACTTAGCTCGAAGCCCAACTCCTTCGCCCGCTTCGCTCCCTCCTCGGAGGGCTTGAGGAAGGAACGAATAGCGCCAACTACGGCCGTCATCGCCTGATCGGCGGAAATACCGGCGCGGGTAGTCGTGGCGATTACGGCCAATAGCTCATCAAGATTGACGCCCGACTGGGCCGCCGTCGCCGCGACCTTACCGATACTAGACGCCAGCTCCTCCATCGTGATCGTACCGCGAAGGACGGTGGCGGAGAGCTTATCGGTAATAGACACGGCCTCGGATACGTCCATCTGGTAGGAGTTCAGAATCGTAGTCACGGCGTCAGCTACCGTCGCTACGTCCGTGAAGCCGCCGACCGCCGCGATAGCCGAGGCCCTCAATACGTCGAGCGCCTGTGACGTATCTACACTCGCCGAGAGGATATCGTAGAGCCCCTTGGCGAGGGTGGCGGTACTCTGGCCGAACTCTACGGCCATATCCTTAACCGCCGCCGTATACTCCTCCATGAGCGGGAGCGTCTGCGTATCCAGCATCGTACTGACCATCGCCATCTGATTAGAGAACTTCGCCGCCGATACGGTGGCCACGCCGATAGCCGCGCCGGAGATGAGGAACGCCTTTTTGGCCACAGCCGCGATCTTGATCAATCGGGCATTCGTCGCCTGCAGGTGCTTCTTCATCGTCTCCAGCTGAGTAAGGGACGTACCCATACCCCGCAGGCCGATTTCGGCATATAGGTCGGCGATCTTCTTAGCCATGCGCCATGCCTTTCCGCTCCGCTACTCGGAGGGTAGCCCTCTACTTGGCGAACACGCGAGCCGGGGTTACTCCCTTCGAGTAGTCCCGGCGTGTCCTCGTGATCCGCCCCTTACTCGTGCCGTTCAGATACGCGGGTATCTCGCTGCAATCCTTCACCCTCGCGTTGAACTGCGTCACGGACCAATCCAAAATCTGCTCGACGCTCACCGAGTAAGTGAACATGAGGAGGGATATTACGAAGTCCCATCTGAATCGGTCCCCTCCGCCGGGGGGCTTGCGTCCCCTCCCTCGTCAGCCTTGGTGAGGGAGTCGGCGAGGGCCTTCAGCTCGTCCCTCTCCACCTCGGTCAGCAGGTCCGGAACGTCCTCCAGCTTAATCTTCGGGTCGGTCTTGATCATCGTCCGCCAGAGCATATAGACCAGGCCCTCGGGGGACTCGGACTCCTGCGTCAGCTCAAACGCGCTGATGGTCGTATTGGTGATATTCGTCAAGACGGCTACGCGATCCACGGAGTCCATATCCTTCCCAGCGCCCGCCGAGAAGTCCCGAATGCGGGTAGACTTGATATAGCTCTTGAACGCTAGATAGTCTCCCACCGTCAGGGGACGTACCTTCCACTCCCGGCCGCCCAGCGTAACCATCGGCCCGGTCCCAACCGCCTTCTCTAAGCTATCCGTCGTCATCTCGCCTCTCCTTCTTCTCGCGCTCCGCCGTTAGTTAGGCGATATCGCTGTGGAACAGATCACTCGTACCCTGGAATGTCAGGGTCTGCGTTTCGATCCCGTCTACCGTTACCGACGGGCTCTGCCCGATACAGTGGGCCTCGCCCTTCAGTACCTGATTGGCGTTGAGGAATAGCCGAAGGTAGGCTTGCCCGCCCACGTCGGATTCCTGAATCTGGGTATCCGAGTCTACGTACATCTCGATAGTCCCGGTCCAGCTCTTCAGCCCGGCCTTAAACTCACGCCAGCCCTCCGAAGTGAAGTCGGTTGTGTCTAGGGTATCGGCTCCCACATCCATGCCCCATGCGTGGGTGCGATACCCTACGTCACTCAAGATGCCGTCCCAGAAATCGCTGGTGACATCCGAGTAGTAGGTGCCCCAGAGCACCGCGCCGTCAAATCCCGCAATCGGCATGATCTCCTCCTCCCGCCCGTGCGCGCACGCACGCGGACAATTCAGTTGTTAGACCGCGAACAGATCGCTCGTGCCCTGGAAGCCGAGGCTCTGCGTCTCGACGCCATCGACGGTGACGGCCGGATTCCAGGAGGTAACGAACGCCTTGCCGGTCAGCTTACTCGTACCGTCAAGGTCTAGCGTAATCGTCGCCAACGTGCTGTTGCCCACGTCGCTCGGAACGATCCGGTTGGTCGAGTCTACGTACATCTCGACGGTGCCGGACCAGCTCTTCAGCCCGGCGATGAATTCGCGCCAGCCCTCGCTCGTGAAGTCCGTCGTATCAAGCGCGTCCGCCGAGATGTCCGTGCTCCACGCGTGAGTGCGGTACGCCACATCGCTATCGACGATATCGCCGAAGTCGACTTGTCCGTTGTAACCAGCAATGGGTGCCATAAGTCCCTACCTCCTCGGTAGTTAGAACAGAGCCCGCTCTGTCCATACGTTGAACTGCGCGTATCCATTCAACTCGGCGAAGGCCCGCGCAGCTCGGAACTTCGCAACATTCTTCTCATCCGAAAGCAATGCCTTCGGCTTGATTTCTACCAACCGCTTCTCCCCGCCTACAAACTCTACTTCGAGGTCGGGAAGATAGACCCGACTGACCCCACCGAACAAATACGGAATCGTAAAAGGCTCCGCCCGGAACGCCTTAATGATCGGGCTGGCGTCCAACATCTCATACGCCTTCTTCTCGTAGCTGGATCGATACCAGATTTTCCGTCCCATCTTCGTGGAGAAGAACCAACCGCGTTTATACGCCCTAGCTGGCAATAACTCCGGATTCGCCCGTAGGTAAGCAGTTTGAGCAGCGCTCAGCTTCGCCTTCGCCTCGGCGGTATGCTTTATACCGGGCCTACCCCTACGAGCAGTACTCATGTTTGCGCGGGCTTCGGACGTAGCCTTTCGGCCCTTACCTGAAGCGCTCATCTTCGCCCGCGACTCAGGTGTATGTTTCATACCTGTCATACCTACATGGTTAGCGCTGATCTTCGCTCGCGCCTCGGGCGTATGTTTATTGCCCATATGAGCAGCGCTCATATTTGCGCGCGACCTAGCAGTATGCTTCCGTCCTAGCATACTTACGTGGTTAGCGCTAATCTTCGCCTTCGATTCCTCGGTATGTTTCGAGCCCTTATTCACTACTGAACCTCACCCGGTAGTCCGCCGTGCGCTGCCACACATTATCATCCAATCGTGTGGGTCCCGTTGCCGACTCACGCTGGCAAGAGATAAAATCAAGCGTATCGAACGCCAGCGTGCCGCGATGGAACACCGCGTCCAGCTTATCGAAGATGCCCTCAATGTCAGCAATGCTCGAACGCTTATCGTAGATGCTGAACTGGATCAATGACTCCTCAAAGCCCTCGCCCT
>Ga0208769_1000565_pt1 | contig 17420 bp, 24 predicted proteins | sample AntAceMetag02UKC_FD_184768 | JGI IMG/M metagenome (GOLD analysis project Ga0208769, IMG submission 184768) | Saline lake microbial communities from Ace Lake, Antarctica- Antarctic Ace Lake Metagenome 02UKC (SPAdes) (version 2) | ecosystem: Environmental > Aquatic > Non-marine Saline and Alkaline...
CCTATAAGATAACCAACTAAACATTATGAAATTTAAAGACGACAATGGTAAAGAGCTACCTAAGAAAGTTCAAAAACGTGTGAATGAGTTCATTGATTCACTTGAAAAGGTTAGTTGGTTCAAGCCTTCACCCGACCTAAAGAAAGCAGACGTTGAAAAACAAGCTAAATTCACACTTGATTGCTTTGGGATTAAGGCGAAGATTGAATATAGACATCTAAGGACAGAAAAGGACTGGGCTTCTGCTAGGGATTCTGCTTGGGATTCTGCTAGGGCTTCTGCTTGGGATTCTGCTTGGGATTCTGCTTGGGCTTCGCAAGAAATATTATTAGAAGATAATAAAGACTTTAAAGAGGAATATCCAAATGGAGCATTTAAACAATTAATGAAGCTATGGGAAATGGGATTATATCCTGTTGGTGTATTAAAGAATAAAAAGTTTGTAATTTATGTACCACCTTGCAAAATGGAATTTCCTTTTAAAATTAATATTTAACCTATAAGATAACCAATAATAACATTATGAATATAGAAAAACTATCAAACGAAGCTGAAAAACTTCGTGATGAAGTCCTTGAAAGGAGAGATCATCTTATGCGAACTCTTGGAATAATCGATCAACATAAGATTTTAACCGAACAGAATGACCAACTAAACGAATTGGCTCAAATTGTAACTTACACTAGATCAGGAATAGATTGCGAACTCCTAAATGAAGAAGTTACGGAAAGGCTAAAGGCATTAAGATTCGGAAAACTGCATCCTAAAAATTTAAGACCATCAACTTATAACTAAAGAACTATGAATGGGCCAAACATCAAACCTAATCATTAGGAATGACAGTATCGTAAGCGATATTATAAAACAAAGGGATCCATTGTGTATATTAAAACTAACAGGCTGTACACACTACACGGACGACCCGGCTCATGTGTGGGGAAGGGGTAATATGGCGACAAGGTGGGATTTAAGAGCAATTTATGGAGGTTGTAGGAGTTGCCACAGTTACATAGATACGCACCCAAAGCACAAGAAAGAGATATTTCATGTGATAATGGGAGAGGATATGTACAATGAAATCAAAAAACTATCCAATACAAATGCAAAATACCTTCCGTATGAACTAAAACAAATTTATAAAGACTTAAAGACTAAGCTATGCGAAATACAAAACACTTAGATGTCAGGTTACTAAAAATAGGGTGCGGCCATTACGTTACCGTGCCTAAAGATACAATCATTGAGAGAAAAGACGTACCAATTTGTCAGATATGCGCTCAAAGAAAAAACGAAAAGGCCGACATTGACCATGCTCGGGCTACTTTTGTAGGTAATTTACCTTCGTATTTTAAGGAAAAAACCTTGCAAAAAGAACAAATAATTGATACAATTAAGGCCTAAACAAAGCTGTATGAGTGAAGATAAAGACAATTGGGAACACCGAGGAGCGAACATGCGTTGTAAAACGTGTATGTTTTATGTTCCAAAGCATAATGGAAAGCTTGGAAGATGTAGGCAAACTTCTCCATCGATTAAAGGTTTTCCTACTGTTTTTTCTGATGATTGGTGCGGAGCGCATAAGCTAGACGAGGATAAACTTTAACGTGTTATTCACTTTCAAGAGTGCGATAGATCGCAATCCCTGTATAATAGCGGGGAGCCTACGGGATAGTAAAATATTCTAAACTTGGTTCTATTACACTTCGATCAGACATAGTTCATAGAATTATTGACGTTCGGACGCAATCAAAGGTCGACGGCATGTAGGGTGTAAAAACGTATCATGTACGGAACAAGCCCCTACCTTGCAAGTGAATAACTATTGAAATTTATTAAAAAATCAAATGAATAAAATAATCACATTCCAAAACAGAACAGTAGTAGTGGCCCACATAACTAGCTTCTACAAAGAAGCCGACGACACAATCTACATAACATTATCAAGCGGAGAAACCCTTAAAGAGCAATTTAACGAGCAAGAAAGAGATGTAATGATAAGCAACTTAGTTTCAATACTTTCTGAAACAGCACATATTTAATGAAAGAAATTTTTAAAGACATCAATGGTTATGAGAACCTTTACCAAATTAGCAATATGGGCAGAGTGCGTAGTATGGGAAACGGAAAATCAAATAATTCAAAACCAAGATATTTAAGTCCAGGATTAACAGGAGGTTATTTAATGGTTGTATTATGTAAAAATTCTACTTCTAAAACTTTTTCAGTTGCCAACTTGGTAGCCAATGCCTTCTTATTGAACCCAAACAATAAGCCACAAATCAATCATATTAGCGGCATTAAGACTGATAACAAAGTAAAAAATCTTGAAAGGTGTACAGCTAGTGAAAATATGAAACACGCATTTAAAATAGGTCTAGTAAATATGCCAAATATTAGTGGAGTAAAAAATTATCAATCTAAATTCAATGAAAAACAAGTAAAAGTTATTAAACACCTAAAAAACATTAAACCTAAAATGAAACAATGGGAAATTGCTAAATTATTTAAAGTAAGCCAAAGCCAAATTTCAAGAATATGGAATATAAAAAGATATAAAAATATTTTAATACCCCAAATAAATGATTATCAACATTAAAATGCCTAAAGGTTTTTTGAGAGTAGATATACTACCTTTAAGAGATGAAATGCAACCAACATGCAGATCATGTAAGAAAGAAATCAGATTCGCTAAAACCCCACGGGGAAAAACAATGCCCATAAGTCAAATAGACGGAGAGTGGGTAAGTCATTTTATGGATTGTCCGAATTATGTAAATAAATAATTATGGAAGTTATTATATTAATAGTGTTACTACTTCATATTTGGAATGATGAAAGGCACTTAAAAGATTAAAGCAATTATAATTAAAGAACATGCCAAGACTTAAAAATCCATGCTGGGAAGCATTTTGTGTACTATTCATGGGTAAGCATAGAGGGAACAGAACACTAGCTTATTCAGAAGCATTTGATAAAAAGATAACAAACACAAAGACTTATCATGTATGTCAGACAGCAGGCTCAAGACTGTTGTTAAATGTTGTTATTATAGAACGTTGCAGGGAATTGATGGATAAGAGCGGAATAACAGCAGAAAAATTAGACTCGAAACTATTGTTCCTTTTGGACCAAATGGAGGATTATAAGACAAGTATGTTAGCAATTAAAGAGGGTAATGTATTATTAGGACGAACCAATCAAAATAAAGTTCAAGTAAATATCTTAAATTATGAACAACTCCTTATTAACGCAGGAGCAATTACAAGTCAAGACGGTGGAACACCTGAAGGACATGGCGCAGTATTACCACGAGTACAGAAAGCATTACCTGAAGATCAAAGACAAGAACAGCCAGCTTATAACTTTTGCCCCAAACCTAGCACAAAGGAAGTTGGAAAGGATAATGACGGACCTATCATTGAAGGGGAAGCCATTGAGGTTGATAGTTCTGAAAGCTAGGCAAGAGGGTGTTACAACGGACGTGGCGGGCATGATAACGTGGAACACTACTACACAAAGGAATCGTAAGAGTACGATCATCTCGCATGAGCCTGATAGTACAGAAGCTATTTTTGAGATATACAAAACATATTTAGAGAACCTTCCACCCGAAGTAAGACCAATGAAGCGTTACGATAACAAGAAGGCGCTTACCTTTGAAAATACAGATGATGAAGCTAAGTTTGAGAACCCTGGACTAAAATCATCTATCAGAGTATTTACGGCCAATAAAAAAGGGGGAGGACGTTCACAGACAATAAACAACCTTCATTTATCAGAGGTTGCCTTTTGGGAAGGAGATGTAAACGCATTAATGCTAGGATTAAAACAAGCTGTACCGAAGAAACCTAACACCATGATAATTATGGAAAGCACAGCAAATGGTACTTCCGGGTATTTCCATGATGAATATTGGAAGGCAAAGAAGGGGAAATCAGATTACACGGCTGTATTCTTGCCATGGTTTATACATGAGGAGTACGAAATGACTGGAGAGTGGGACGGAGAAATGGACGAACTTGAAGAACAACTATACAATTTCCACCTTGTAGACTATCCAAAAGAACAAAGGATCCGCAAATTAGTATGGCGGCGAGATACTATCAGAAATGAGTGTGGGGGCTTAGTAAAATCATTCATGCAGGAATACCCCAGCACAGACAAGGAAGCCTTTCAGAAGAAAGAGGGGAGAGTTTACTACGCTTTTGATAAAGATGTTCATGTTGTACCTCATTATGAGCCTGACCCTGAAACAAATGTATTCTTTGGTGGGTACGATTTCGGAGCAGAACACCCGACAGCATACGGATTATTCGCAATTGATAAGTTTGGAACTATTTATAAGTTCAGAGAGTTTAAAGAGATCGGAACTACATTCAAGCAACAAGCTGAAAAGTTTAAGACAATGGAGAAACATAGGGATACTGGCATACCTTTTAAAGTTTTACGTCGCTATAGGGGGCAGGATTCAGGGGCAAAACAGGCAGAAACGGAATTAAAGAGGTTAGGAATACGATTATCAGAGGGAATTGTTAAACGTGAGTTAGGAATAACAACGCTCAATGGATTGTTTATTCAACAGAAATACTACATATCAGATGAGTGTGTGAATACTATATATGAAGCAGAGAATCATGTTTACAAGAATAAATACGAAGCAGAGGTTGAGGACGGAATACTCAAACTCAAAGGAGATGAACACAAAGACGCTGATGTTATCAAGGAACTGGACGATTGTTTAGACGGAGATCGTTACGGAATTACAACATTCATGCACAAAAGACCGAAGGAAACTAAAGACACACTTCAAAAGGTAAAGGAGAGAATTAGTAAAGACACAAGGATTGCCAAGCATGGCACTGGTACTAACTGGTAAAAAGCTTGCAATAAAGATGTAAGTATGCTTATTATATTTATATATATTCTAACTAAAAACGCTATGGCTACAACACCTAAGAAAGAGGAAAAACCCGAGGAAGTTATGATTGATGTAACAGTTACACAAGCAATGATTGACTCAAACCCTGAAGCATTTAAAGGTATTAAAGTTGGAGATACTATTCAAGTATCTGAAGCAGAACTAAAAGATGAAGACGACAAAGCTGAACTAGAAGCAAAAGAACTAGCCGACAAAAAGGATAAAGAGGACGAAGAAGCAGAACAGGCAAGAATTGATGAAGAAGACGCAAAGACAATGCCTGACCAAGCTACTGTTGTTTACGGTGGTCCAGTTATCAAGAAGGTTAAAATGCCTTTTGGATTTACTGTTCTTAAAGAGTTAACAGATGAGGAGTGCGAAAGATACAATGCAGAACTTCACAGCACAATAGATAACCCTCAAGCCAAGAGATATACATACAAAATCAATTACTAAACGTTTAATTTTTATTTCTTAATCTTTTTCTATGCAAGAAGATACACCACAATCAGTAGGTACGGTTGGTACCGACGCTGATTTAAAACCTAAAGAAGCTGTAATGTCCCCAAACATGCAACTTGATAACAAATATTGTAAAGGGGACGAAGTATGGGCTGTTTTCTCAATAGGCCCTAATATTAAAGTTGGTAAGTTTACCATAAAGTCATTTAATGCCGAAGTGATGAAAGACAAGCCGTTGAGGTATATGTACGGTTTTTCAATAGCCGGCGACGGACACGACGACGGTGTTAATCTATCAATCCTTATGGAAGAAATGGTATTCTTCGATAAAAATAAAGCCAAAGAAAAGGCTGTTCAAATGGTTGGCGACATAGTGTCAGAGTACAGCCATGAGATAGATAGAATGACAAAAGAGTACAACACAGCCATGGAAGTAAACAAAGCCAAATATGAAGGCATTTTAGAAACCATGACACAAGAAAAAAGCAAATGTAATGCTAAAAACCTTGATGTTGCGCCTCGTGAAGCAGTTGTACCACCACAAGAAAAAGTGGCAGAAGGTTTTGCAACAAAACCAATAGGAGAAAACAAAGAAGTTGAAACTAATGAACCAGTAGAAGCTACTGATGAACCAGTTAATGCAGACCCAGTTACTCCACCAATGACACCTGATAATGAACAGACTAACCCTGAATCAGATGTCAACGAAACAGATAACGGTAGAACCGAAGAAAGCGAAGCAGTTAAAAGCGACGAAGAAGCTTAATTTTACTGACGCACAAGTTCGGATTCACAACAAAGCCTACAATTATAAGCAGGTTTTAGTTGTGGCGATTAAAGACCTATTTCCTTACATCGACAGGATTCGCAAAGAAGCAAAAGACTCACACGGCCGTCCAAGCTGGGAGAAGTTTACTCATCTCCCCTTGGTGGCCTTTGTTGATCCCGATGAAAAAGAGGAGGTTGTTTTTGTTAAGGAAGAAGACTTACCTACAAAACCCACAGAGATTAGAACTAAAGGTGGAACTTTAATTGCTAGAATTACCGAATGAAAAAATTTGATTACCCTGTACAAAAGAACGGCTCAAAAGACACAAGACATACTGGCATAGGCGAGTACGTTTTAGGTGAATGTCAAAAAATGCGCTTATCAAGGGAATACAAAGAGCGAGAATGGGAGGAAGCTAATCATGCTTACCAAACTGTAATAGATCATTACGACCGCTCATTCGACCCTGACAAGGCCCCTGAACTTCAATTCAGAGATAAAAAGATGTCAGACATTAAATTACCTCTTGAATTTGCAGTTATACAGCGTAAGTTAACATTCATACTATCGAATGTACCAAAGCCTAAGTGGCTATCTCTTAGTAGAAAGAAAAACGATAGTGAGCGTCAAATACAAGGTAAGCAGTTCGGATATATATTCGATTATGTTTGGTATTTATGTGATGGAGATTGGGAATTGTTTAAGGCAGTTATCTCCTCATTGATTTATAGTATCGGATATATTAGTTGGTTCCACGAGTATTATGTTCAAAAGGTAGAAACTCCTGACAGCTTCGAGAACGGGGAGGTTACATACAAAACCGTTGATAAGGTAGTATCACGAACAAAAATAAGAAACGAGGACGTAAGGCACGTTCTACTTGATTATAATGCTAGTGATCTCCGAGATGTACACAAGGCGGGTATATTCCGTCATTACGACAAAGCTACCTTTCAAAAGCTATTCAAGCACTTTGATATAGAGCATATACAACCTATTCAACCGATAGAGTGTTTTCAGAAGGTAGGCGAGGAAAAAAGCGGACAACAAAAGGAAATATACGAAACAATCTATTATTACGACGATAGTTTAGATCGATACGCAATTGTATCAAATGGTTTTCACATCAACCCGTATCGTAAAAAAAGAATCAATGACGAAAATGAGAAATGGTCCCCGATTCCTAGTGAGGATAAACAAATCCCTATTGCCTTTTGGATTGACCATTATTTAGATAGTGAGTTGTACGCTATGGGAGAATGTACACTTGCGAAGCCTTTCCGTGAGATAAAGAACAAAACTCGTAACATGGTATTTGATGTTATGAAGAAGATAGCCTTTCAGACTATCATCATTGACCCTCTTTCAGACTTTGACGAAGATGAGTACGAATTTGGTCAACCCTTTATCAGAGCCAATATTGACGAGGTTAAGGTAATGCCAGTAAGCGCAAACCTTGATTTCACAGTAAGAATGGACGAAGGCACAAACAATGATATTGCAATGTTCACAGGTATTAATATTACTGATACTGCAAACCCTGAAATGGGAGAAACAGCTACCAAAACGGCGGCAAGACGTGAAAGTCAATTTGCAATCATTGAGAACTACATTAAACAAAACATGACGAATGGCTGGAAGCGTCTATGGCTTGGTATGAAGAACACTATTAAACTTGGTGGACGTGTACCTGAAATAGATGAAGAAGGCAATCAACATGGATTTATGATAAGAACTGACGGGGTAAAACTATTCCGTGCAGGAGGTAAGCTAAAAGAAGAAGAACAAGAAGGTTCTTTTATGTTTGAAACTAAACCCGAAGACTTTGACGACGAATTTGAAATAATCCCTGAAATGAGCAACGTGGCTTATACAAAGGAATTGGAAGATGAAAAGAAGCGTGAGGGCCTAGTTAGATTAAAAGAATATCAAGCTGGGGAAGTTAATACATTTAAACTCGCCGCTTACGAAGCTGAACTTGATGGATTACCTAAAGACCTTATTAATCCTGACCCTAATGTAAAAGAGGGAGATGTCAATTTAGACCAAACTCCTGAAAACGTAACAAAGAACTTAGATTTACTTGCTAAACCACCACAACATGATGAACTTATGGCAAAAGCTAATGCACAAAAAGAAAACCCCGAAGGCGAAACCCCTTCAAAGCGAATTACTAATGCAGGAACGTTGCCCGGCATACAAGCAACCGAACAAGGCAATCCTGCTATCGTAGCATAATGAAACAATGTACAAAATGTAATCAAAGGTTAGATAAGTCAAACTTTACAGTAGATTTATACAAGAAAAGTGGATTAAGTAGTTGGTGTAAAAAATGTCGCAGGATATGGGCTAGAACAAAAATAGGGAGTGAAGCTAAAAGATTACAACAGAAGAAATATAGGCAGACAGAAAAAGGGAAGCTAACAAGGAAGATTTGCCAAAAGGTATGGGAACAATCTGAAAAAGGGAAGGAATCAAAGAGGATAATGGCTAAAAGAATGAGGGAAAAATATCCACTTAAAAGTTGGAGCAGGAAAGAACTTCAATTGGCTATACTAAGAGGTGATATAATAAAACGAAACTCTTGCGAAATTTGTTACAATGGCCATATTCAATGCCACCACGAAGACTACTCGAAACCACTTGAATTTATTGAACTATGTACAAAGTGTCATGTTGTATTACATAAGCAGTATAAAGAACAAAATATTTTAATAACCTAAACTATGATTAAAGAATACTTAAATAAGAGAAAATATGGGAAAAAACTAAAAACCACACTTCTTAATGAATATAATTCATTATTACAGGCTAATAAGCAGTTGTCGCCTAATAAGAAGGTAGCAGTAGTGGCCCTTACAAAATCAGCAGAGTGGCCAAGTTTTATAGAAATGCTGGACAATTTCAAATATATGCTGACTGCTCGTTGTATTCAAACGGGTACAGGTAAAGAAGATTTACTCACGTTACAGGCGCAATGCCGTACTATCGCTGTTCTCAAAACCTTTCAGAACCAGTATAAAGCTAATCATACTAAGCCTGATATTGAAAACACCGAAGATCCCCTAACAGTACCAATTTAATGCTATGCCCTTCCTATGGGGCAAGACCTTGCTAGTTTACTGGCATAGCGTATACAGCACGCTTCTTGCTCCATAGGAGGGAATTTAATTCTTAATCCTTTCATAATATGTCAGATGTCAACTTAGAGCAGGACCCACAAGATTTTATGGGTCAGGCCAAATCTGAAGAAGTTCCCGCAGACCCTAACGGGCAACCAAAGGAACAAGACCCTGCTGAAGAAAAACCAGCGGAGGAGAAACCAGCGGAGGAAACTCCAAAGGTAGAACCTGAAACAAAACTTACTCCCGAACCTGCTCCCGAAGACCCTAAAGGGCAACCGACGAAGACGGTAGAGGAATTGACCAAAGATCAGGAACATGCCAATAAAAAGATAAGTGAGTTAGGACAAGCGAAAGCTAAACTCCTTAAAACTAATCTTGATATGGTTAATAAAAACCCTGACCTTATAAAGGACATTCACGAGTCCGACCCTGAAACTGCTTTACACATTGTAAAGGAGAAATGGGGATATGATTCTTACGAGGAATTGATGGCGCACGCACGCATTGATGAATTGAAAGAAACAGATCCCGACGGTGCTAAACGTGAAGAACAGTTGCTAAAGGTTACTAAGGACAACGCAACCATTCTGAAACAATTGCACACAGGGGTAGAGAAAAGCTTTTACGATGGTAAGGGCATTCTCGACAATCCTTTTGACCCAAAGTACCAAGCGGTACAGGAAGGCCTTAAAAAGGTAAGTAAGGACCTCGTTAAAGACAATTATGCAGAAGCACTTGAATTGGCCCACACTATTGCATTTCCTGCTCGTACTGACGCAGAAATACAAGAGGACCAAAAAAAGATACTTCTTGCTACTGGTAATTCAACACCCGAAGCAAAAGGAGCGGGAGGCTCATCTCCTTCAAGTCCTTCTACGTTATCAGAATCCCAAGCTGGATTTGCTAACTTAGTAGGCGCAAAAGTTTAATTCATAATTTTCTAGCTTATGTATGGTGCAAAACTATCCCGCCCAGTAGGCGGATTCGCACAACCATTAGGCCATAGAATCGGTACAAATTCCGAGGTATTCGCTATTGGCGACCTTGTGGACATCACTTCAGGTTTTCTTGAAGTACAAGACCACGTAACTGCTGACCGCATAATTGGAATTTGTAAAATCGCTAAGACTATGGAATCTGATAATCAGACCGCAGACAAATATGAGGTTCCTTATATCAAATTATCTATTGATGATGAATTTGAAATGGACTTTGACGATGATGCTGCTGAAGCAAATGTTGGACAATTCTTTCAGCTATTAACTGCTGGAACAGGCGCTCAACAAGTTGATTTCAGTACCGCTTCCGATACTGTTGGTCAAGTTGTGCTAAAGAAGCTCGACCCTAGAGGGGAAGGAAGTGTAGTTAGAGGGCTATTCTCAATAGCTTTACCTGAACTTGCTTTCGAACCTGAAACTTAAACTTCATTATATTTATATAACAACCAATTAAAATGGCTGATATTAAGACCTTAAATGATCTTGTTACCCCATCGGTTGTCGCAATCCATGATGAAGCCAATGCTCAACTTTCTAAAGAGTTGAAGTATAAGAAATTAGGTTTCTCGGATTACGAGCCAACTTTCGATAATCCTTCATTTAGTTCAATTTCTTCTGTTGCTGAAGCGGTATTAACGCTTGAACAACAAAGTTATGACTCTGATGATGTTATCCAAGGGTACGACGTATCTGTAAAATTAAAGAAATATACAAAGCAAATTCCTATTTCTGAAGAATGTATCCATTGGATACAGAAAGGAAACAAGGAAAAAGCACAAGAGTTCCGTGGTGTAGTAACGGCTTGTACTAACGCTTTGAATTTAATTGTAGACCAATTAGCCGCAAAGCTAATTTATCTATGTCATACTACAACTTTTCAAACTGGTGGCGATGGTGTGTCTTTGGCCGCTTACAATCACGCTAGCCCTGATTCAAGTGTAAGTAATCAGCGTAATATTTTCGCTACTACTGAAACTCATCTTGCTTTAAGCACAGGTGCAATTGAAAAGGCTCGTCAAAGAATGGACCGTTTTTACGATCTTCGTGGTGTTCAGTTAATGAAAGCACGAGATTTAGTATTGCTTATTGCTACTGAAAAGGAGGAAGAAGCAAAACGCATTCTTTATTCAACAGGTGGACCTCACACTCCAAACTTGGGTGTAAACCCAATTGCTACTACTTATAGTGGCATTAAGTATGAAGTTGTAGACTACCAACCAGTAGCTTATAAAGACTATTGGGCGCTAGCTTCTCGAGATCGTATGAAACAAAGTGTTTATATGGTTTGGGGTTGGCGTGCAAAAATCAATGCTGAACATGAGTATCGTAATGGTACTTTGCTTAAATTAGGTTCAGTATATTTCCAGCCTGTATTTACAGATTGGAAGTGGATTTTCGCTTCTAAAGGAGATGGTTCCGTTATCTCTAACTAATATTTAAAACTTAACAAATTTATTCTTATGGAATATTCACAAAAATTAGGTTTAGGTGTTGGTGGACTTGGATTAGGTAATCCTGCAAAGGTTTTTCTAGTTTATAGTGGAATCACTTCAGATGTTCGTGGTCTTGCTGAAAGATTTGGTATTGACGAAGTTGACTATTCAACCTTAATTTTCTCTACTATTGAGGAAGCTGTAAATGCTTCTATTACTGCTAGAGGAGATCATATTATGGTTGCCCCTGGTCATGCTGAAACATTATCAAGTGCTACTGCTCTTGCATTAGATAAGGCAGGTATCACAATTGTTGGTATTGGGGCTGGAAACAACCGTCCTATTATCACTTTTGATACTGCTACAACTGCTACTATTGCAGTAAGCAAGGCAGACATTGAGATTTACAACATCATCTTTACCGCAAATTTCGCTGACATTGTTAGCGTATTTACTCTTACAACTGCTAATAACTTCGGTGTATATGGTTGTGCTTTCAGGGCAACCGCCGTAAATATGAACTTTTTGTACATTGTAGATACCAACGATACTGCTAGCGACGCAGACGGCTTAACATTAATCGGAAACGAATGGATTGATGTTGATACTGTGTGTGAAACTATGGTAAAGATGGACGAAGATAACTATCGTGTAACCATTAGCGACAACTTTGTGCAATTAGGTGCGCATAACAACACAGCAACTTTGCTTGTAATCGCCGATGGATTTAGCGTGTTCAATTTAAGAATGGAAGGCAATCGTGTTTTCCGTCTTAATACTGACACAGCTACGGGTGCAATTCTTTTACATACTAATCAATCCGATAATTCGGGTGTAGTTGCAGACAATAGAGTTCAAATGGCTGATACAGGGAGCGAACTTTTGATTACTGCTTCTTCAGGTTTAGGTACGTTTGAGAATTACTCATCAGGTGTAGCCGGTGCTTCAGGGTACCTTCTACCCGCCGCCGATGCTTAAACAGCTAAACTGTTCAAACTGCTCCCGAACACTCGGGGGCAGAAATGAATAATTTAACCCAAACACCTATGCTACCAAAAAAATACTTCACGCATGACGAGATTTTAGCTTTATTATCTCCTTATGCTGATAAACGCTGGATTTCAAGATTCAATGATGTAAAGAACAAAGGTCAAACATATTGGCTTTATGTAGTACGAGATTTTAATATTCAACACCCAAAGGTTGAGTATATTGTTGATGATATTGTAAGATCACTTGAAAACTTAAAACCTCGTGTATCTCTTGTAAGGGCTGAAATGGAAAAGCTAGACGCACAAGGTAAATTAAACATTGATAATCCCGAAGAAGAACAAAAATGGGAAGATCGATTACAAAAAGAACGTGAAGAACACGACGATTGGGCCGAACAAGACGCAATGGCAAGAGCGGAACAACGTAAGTTAGACGAGGAATTTTTAGCAAAGAAAGCACTTAAAGGAGAGGAAATACTACCAGTTACAAACATAAAGCAAGACCCTGCTCATAATCCTGCCATGGTTACACCTGAAGTAAAAAGCGAAGAAGAACCTATTGAAGAACCCATTGCTGGGCCAGTTACAACAAGGCCTGCAACGGAAGAAGAAAAGACTGAAGTATCAAATACAGAATTAACAGAAGCAGAGAAGGAAGCAAACGCATTTGTACCGAAGCCACCACCTGAAGAAGCGCCTGAAGTTTTACCCCCTGTATTAAAAACAGTTGAAACTAACGGGGAAAAAGTATACGATAAAGACGAACAAGTGGAAGTGAAGCCTAAAGTTGATACAATTGGACTACCCGAGGACGCTGTAAAGAGATTAAAAGACATCGGGGTCATAACGGTAGCACAGTTCGAGAAAATGGACAGAGGGCAGGCTAAACAAGTTCTAGGGCAAGCTGTATATGCCAAATACGAAGATACTTTAACATCATAGGGAAAGAGCGTGCTGTACTATTTTTATTTCATAATATAATCTATTATGCAACAACACGATGGTAGCGGAAAACCCGTTACACCAAATACACCTTGGTTCGTCGACAACGTCTATCAAGGTTTTAGTACAGAAGATATTTCAGAAACACTTAACCTTGTTGAGTACGAGAAAGATCTTGCAGGCTCTACTGTAATTGTAGAACTATCAAGCCGACGCATATTCGACCGAAAGGGCGGATTGCTTGGTTCTTATTGGGGTAATATGGAGAATTTACAATATGAAACTCCTGTTCTTACTCCCGAAGGAAGTGCAAACAACCTTATTAGTGGTGTAGTTTTAACTGACGGAAGTGCCGCAGTTGCTATTACCGATACGACTTTCGACTTAGAAAAGATATTTGAGTCTTCAACAAAGGCCCGATATGTATTAAAGCTAACCGATTCGACTGGCTTATCTTACTATGGGTTTATTGAAGGTGTGGCTACTTCAGGAAATGTTTATACATTCAGTATATTCAGCGAAGTTGACCTAGCAAATCAAAATTGGGTAAAGACTTGGGGTTCAGGTATTGCCGGGCCATATCAGAAAGCTGAAATATTTGCTTACTCTACTTCAGTTGAGTTTGCTGACGCTAGCACTTTCTCACAAGAATTACCATATTCAGAGTTTTCTACTGACTTTAATCAGGTAAAAGACCTTGCAAATGGTCAATATCGTATTGATTACCGCAGAGGTAGATTACTTGGTAGAAAGAAAAATGACGATGATACAAAGGTTATTACTTATATAGGGCTGAAATCAGCCGATTCACTCACAGCAGATGTAGACATTACAAAGGTCGGTGGAACCTCTACCAATAACGGCGGTGTAGCTGGCTCATTAGGAGTTGGTGGAAATACCGCTCACGATGCCGTAGATGCTGGAAATCCAATATCAATAGGTGGTATTGCGAAATCTGCTCAACAAACAGCAGTAGCAACCGCAGATAGAGTAAAAGCAGTATTCAACCTATTCGGTGAGCAAGTAATGGCTGGTTATACATGGGCTACAAATTCTCTTAGAACAGAGGAAATAGACCCATTATCACAGCATTATGTAAATACAAGTCTTGTAGATACTACTAATGTAAGTGCGGCTACTCATTATTACCCTTCTTCAACAGGGGGAACAATGGATGGCTACGCACATCAATCCTTAACAGGTAAGTTTATAGACGCAGATGAAACTTTGACTCTTACTCTCGAAGTAACTAATGATGAAGATACAGCAGGGGATTGGAATCCAATATATTTTTATGATGATGAGTTGAACGCTACTGTAACAAATAAGACTGTAACTAACGGTACAGAGTTATTTAGCCTATCAGTTAATAATAACAACTTTAGACGTTACAGATGGGTTGTAGTTGCTGGCGGTGATACAAATACAGTTATTCTAAAGGAGAGAAAGAAAGCACTTTAACCAAACAATTATGTTACCACAATTACCTAATGTCAGACGTGTTAGTCAATCAGCAGAACCTACACCAAAAGCTTAATAACTAATTTTAATATTATGAAAATAATACCCGAAGGAACAGAAGCGGAAGTTGAAACAAAACCGCTTGAAATCACAGACAAGAAGCGAACAGAAATGGTCGCAAAAGCTAAAGAGCTATTAATTAAACCTATGGAAACAAATGAGTTAATGGACGCTTTAGAACAATACTATGTGTTTGATAAAAATGAACACTACACATCAGCACAGCTTAAAGATGTAGCTGTACAAGTATATACAGACTTAAACCCTATTAAAGATGAGCCTATTAACGAAGAATAGTCAATTCGCAGAACGTGCCGTAGGTTGTGTATTTGCAGAGAACTTTGTTTCTCAAGCAGATGTAGAACTGAATGGCGGTACTGTAACAGGCGACCCAACTATTGATTTTGGTGCTACTTTTGATGGTACGAATGATTATATTACTTATGCCTTAGAAGGGAATGAATTTGATAGTGCTGAAATAAGTTTTGTAATAGAATTTACTCCAGATTTTGCTTATAACGAGGATACTATAAGGAATATCTTTGGTACTTCAAATTATTATATCCTTAAAAGAAACAATATCAATGATAATGAATTAAGATTGGTACTTGGTGGAACTGTAATAGCTGATATAGCAGAAGGAACATATTCATCTTATTGGAAGGTTAATGAAAGAAATGTATTGGTTGTTTCAGGGACAACAGGTAATACTTCTGTGTGGCTTAACGGAAATAATATTTTAGATGAAGATGATACTGCGTGGACACAAAATAGTGATACGACTCTGAATATAGGAGCTTCCTCTGGTGGTGCTGGGTTTTTTGATGGAAAAATGAACTCTTTCAAAATATTCAAATCACTATTAACAGCTCAAGACGCTCTAAACTTTTACAACAACTCAACTTATAATTATCGTAATAAGGCTATTTTAGATTTTCCTATGGGAATGGCACAACATGACCCTACAAACGTAAGGTGTTTAGATGTATCAGGTAATGGTAAACATGCTCAATTCGGAGATGGTTCTACACCAACAACTTATCCAACTAAGCTTTCAAAACGTGGGTATTCAGGTGCGGGAGATTACATGATTACTGATTCAGGAATAGTAAGTAGTACACCAGCAACTATAACTATGGTAATTGTTACTAGAGGCTCATCTCTTACAACTGATCAAATGCCATTCGGTTTTGAAGCTAATGGTGGTGCTGATATTGGAGGATTATTCCAGTTTAAAGATGATGAAATGATATTTTATTGTGGAAGTGCTGGTGCAACTGCTTCATCTAAAACAGCAATTAATTTTGCTTCACTAAACGTGTCTGTAGGCGTAAATGACGGTACAAACACTAATGTATATGTTAATGGAACTAAGGGTGCAAATGCAACTTCCCCTATTGCTACTAACGCTTCAAGTGATTCTTATGCATCAATATTCAATAGGCAAGGTTCTATTTCTGGTGGACTAGCAGGAGATATGCTTTGTTGCATAGTTTTTGATTTTGGTCTAACACCATTACAAATACAGGATTTAACAATCAATTTAATGAAACAAATTAACGACGTTTAAATGATTATAGACAAACTTAAAGCAGAAGGAGTATTAAAACTCTATCACGATTACCGAGCAGGTCATGTTCAGGATTTATCAGGAAACGGTAATGATGGTACTTTTAATGCGACAGGTACTTTTTCAAGAGATGGTCTTAGTACAGAAGATATTTCAGATTACGTTCGAGTGGCTGATAATGCAGGCTTGCAAGTAACACAGAATTTTGTGTTAGGTGCTTTTGTTCAGACTAATGATAATGGTCAGATTTTAATACAAAAATGGGTTACTACATTAAATCAAAGAAGTTATGAATTAAGTATTTTAGGTGGAAAAATATCATTAAGAATAAGTAGCGATGGTACTAATTTTGAGAGGGAAACATCTGGTATTGCTGAGTGCTCTGATGGTCAACTTCATTTTGTAGCAATTAGATATAATGATGATAATACAGTGGATTATTTTCTTGATGGTCTTTATACAGATAGTGCTACCTTTACTACTGCTACTGGTGGTGTGGCTCAAAAAACATCCCCAATTGATTTATGTATAGGTGATGCAAATTATGTGAGAGTACAGTCAAATTCAGTTATTATTGATAAGGCATTAAGTGATACTGAGATTTCAGAGCTATACGCAGAACTAGAAAGCATACAGTACCCTACAAAACCAAGTACAAGAGAAAAGGATTTTAGACCTGATGAATTAGTT
>Ga0208769_1000570_pt1 | contig 17360 bp, 19 predicted proteins | sample AntAceMetag02UKC_FD_184768 | JGI IMG/M metagenome (GOLD analysis project Ga0208769, IMG submission 184768) | Saline lake microbial communities from Ace Lake, Antarctica- Antarctic Ace Lake Metagenome 02UKC (SPAdes) (version 2) | ecosystem: Environmental > Aquatic > Non-marine Saline and Alkaline...
AGTACCATCTGAATTTTCAATAGTACTTAATATAAATTCATTATGTGGATTTAACTTATATTTATTAGCTAATTCAATTCTGATATCAGCTACAGCATCAGACTTTGCTGTCTCAAGTTTCTTTTCCTCCTCCTTTAATTTCTTAGCAGCTGCCTTAGCAACTTTCTTTTCCTCTTTTAATTTAAGTTTATTATCAGCTTCCAATTTATCAGCTTCTAATTTAGTAGTATCTACTTCATCAATCACTACAGGTTTCTTTTTCTCAGTAACCTTTTCCTCCTTTACTTTCACCTGACCTTTCTCAGCTGCCTTTACCTGATATGTATTAGTAACCTTCTTCCCCTTACTATCATACCACACCCCATCTTTCTTCTCATACTTATTACCTTTCTTACTGGTAAATGTAGCAGTTACCTCTCCCTCAACTTTTGTAGTAATATCCTCAGGAATATCCTCTTCTTCTTTTTTACTCTCACGAGTTACAAGTTCCTCTTTCGCAAGGTCTACCCCACGCCTAGCATCATCCTCTACTTTTTTAAGAGACATTTTACTATAAGGATTAGTCCCACTCTCATCCTTCTTTAAATCACCATCAATATTAAGTTTCTTTGCTAAATTAGCTATATCAGGGTCATCCATCTTTTCTATCATCTCAGCTTCCAAACCTTTAAATACATCTGGTAAACCATGAAGTAAAAAGAAACTATCTATTATTGTATGAGTTAACTCCTCCTGAATACCATGCCACTGACTTGGGTCACCTCTTAACGTTCGCATAGCTAATATACCATAAGCCATACGTTTAAGTCTATCCTTTGATTCTTTCCAAAATGCACTTCTTGCACCAGCAAAGACACCACCCATAAGAGCACCACTCTTAGCAGCATCTTTTAGAATTTCCCACGCATGCTCTGGAGTATCAGCTTGATGTGCATCTATAGCAGAAGCTACTGTTGAAGCTGTAGATAATGCCGGAACTTCTTTAGCCGCTGATTTAAGAAATCTAGCAATCCCACCTTCATGACCAAATAATGTAAGAGCAGGAAATGCTTTAGTTATTCCTTTAGTAACTCCTTTAACTATTCCTACTGGAGCACCAGTAATAAATCCACCTGCACCAGCAATACCTACAGGAAGTTTCTCCCATCCATAAGGTGTCTCTTCTTTATATCCTGGCATGAGTTTAGGAGCACCAAGACTTGCTTCAGTTAAATAGGACTGAATAGCTTTTTGTGATGCACCACTTAATGAAGCAAAGTCTTGTTCATTACCTTGATAAATACCAGGAGGTCTTTGAAGACCAGGCTGCTCAGGCATTTGGTTTAACTCTGTAGGACCACCTATAACACCACCTACGTAACTTCTATCAGGTTGAAAACCTTCCACAGGAGGAGCTTGAACTCCTTGCGACTGAGCTAACAGTTTATTAGCATCAAACATCTGGGTATATGTTCCAGACGGTTTAGGTTCTTGCTGAATATCAATAGGCATACCACTACTATCTTTCTCATCAGCAAATACATCAAAGAATTCTTCCTTTACATTAGGTGCATCAACTATTGAAGGTGTAGGTTTCTCGTCAGCAAAGATATCAAAGTAATCAGTATTCATTACATCTCTCCCATACCTAAATCATAAACTACATTAGGATTCTTTTCTGATTCCATAGCTTCCTTTTCTGCAATAGACATGGCAATTACCTTACTCACCGCATCTTGGAAAGTCTTACCTGGCATACCCTGTAAGCTTTTATTTATATCTCCAACTGTAATCTGCCTACCGTTAAGTTTAGGAAGCTTAATTTTTTGTGCTCCCTCATTTTTAGATCTTGTACTCCAAGTAGGAGGTACCCAAACATATACTATAGAGGAACTGTTAGGTGCCGTACGATTAGCTTCATCAACAGCAACTTGTGCTTCTCCACTTACATGGTCTTCCGCAACAACTCCTATCGCTGTAGTATGTCGCCGTGCTATAGACTCATCCTGCTTTTCTCTGCCAGAAACTTTTCCTGGGTCACTTAGACTACCACCACTACCTTTTATATGAGTCCTAAAACTGTTAGGATCAGAAGTAGTAACTTCGTGATATTCTCCTTTGGCATCCCAGTACTTAATCGTATGAGACTTCGTTGCACCAGGTACATGATAAACAGGGATTTCTGTTTTAGTGAGTTCGCCAGTCTTATTATCCCTAATCCACTGATAGTTTGCACCTTCGATTACCTGATCGTCAGGCTTATCTCTAGCAAATTGAGTGTCACTCATAGTATTTCTCAGCTTAGCAATATCTAACATTTGATTACCACCAGCTAGTTGTTGGGTCAGTAAGGCGTTAACCTCCTGTGATGATAGCCCTAACAGGTCTTGTGCTGACAGTCCCGTAGAGCCTTGACTAAAATTCTGGAGCGCATTTGTATCACTTACTTGAGGAATCATATTAGTAGGTTCCAATTCTGATTTGGTAGAAAATGGCCCTTGGTCTACATCAGCACCATAATCACCTGTAATAGAAAAGTCACCATTCTTTCCCATTTTAAAACTAGTCCCACCCTTCATACCAGCAGGAGTCATACCACCACCTAATGCCGCAAGAGCATCTGCTAACATATCTTGCTGTTGACTTACTTTAGAACCAGCCTCAGCAACTTTACCACTCTTACCCATGCCAGCTGCAAGACCACCTAATTGACTTTGCCACGAGTTAGGATGCCCTGCTGAAAACGCCTGACCAGCTCCACCTAGTAACATAGCTAAATTGTTAGGGTCTTTAACCCAAGGGGAAGCTTTAGTAGCATCCCACGCCCCACCTAGTTTATCCATTGCCCCGCCCCAAAAACCAGGCTGTCCACCACCACTACCTATACTTGCCGCATTAGGTGCATAACCACCTGCGGGCATACCACCAAAAAAGTCCATAATATCCTCCTTAACTTAAGAGTCCACCTATTCCACCAAGTACTCCACCAACTAAAGCACCAGGCCCACCACCTACTGTTGCTCCAATAGCAGCCCCACTAAATGCCCCACTAAGAGCAGACTGACCCTTACTCATTTGAGCATCACCACCTGGAGAAACAGAACCTCCACCTATACCAGCTAACATATTAGCCCCATATTGGTAAACGTCCATATCCCATCTAGCATCTAAATCAATGATATTAAAATCTTGGTCAGCCTGTTCCTTCAGTGCCACGATACCCATTCGCTGATTTTCGATAGTCTGTGAAGATACTGCCTGACTCAACTCAACTCTCTTAATCAAATTCTGAAGCATTGTGTTAGTACACTGAATGATAGCATCATTCCTTTGAAGATTAAACTTCATTCTAAGGTCAGTACCATACTTGGTAACATCCTTAGTTTTCTTTGCATAGATTAACGCCTCACCCATTACGAAAGCTGAGGAGTAAACTGCATTAACATCTCTCATTCCTGTTTGATATGCTGGAAGTATTACATCAGTAATATCATCCTCTAACAAATCCTCAAATGCTTCTATATCTGCATTGATATAAGTATCATCAAACACTGCGGCATCGAGTTTCGTCTTAGCTGAGTCAATACCAGCTTCCCAATCAGCATCATAATCTAATGCTTCAACAGCAGTTTTAAACGTACATACTGCACTTTCCATAGTGGTAATTCTAGTAGCTGGGTCATACGCTGCTTCCGCCGCAAAGGGACTTACGCCAGTTGTAGCAGCAGAAATAAATGCCGAGATTTCAGTTAACCATGTACTATGAGCCGTCTCCATATATGCTGGATAACTAACAGCACCACTACTTCCACCACCACTACTACCTCCCTTACAATTCACCAAATTAGAGATTGGTTCTATCATTGGATTATAAGGGTCATACCTCGAAGTAAACATAACCACCTCCATTAAAAAGGCATATCTAAGAATGTATAACTTACCACCCCACCAACCTTTTTAGCTTGCTCAATAATAAAAGGGACGTCAGTGTAAGCTGTCATCCTCTTACATCCTACACTCATTCCATACTTCCTCATAGCTTCCCAACCATCTGCCCAAATTTGAGGAGTTACATTTGAGTAAGTATGTAAACAGTACATCAAGAGACTTCTAACTTCTGTTATACCATCTTCAATTACTTTAGTAATAAACAACCCATTAGTTTTTTTCTCCTCACCATCAAAGGTAACCCAAAGAATCATTGTACCCATAAGTAATTCCGATAGGATATTATTCAACTTATTACTAGACTCACCATATACATTAGGTATTGCTTCCTCCACTAAATTTTTAGCAGCTTCCCAAAACTTAGGAACTTGTTCAGGCATTATCTGTTGTACCATTAGTATTCCCCTTTCTCTATGGTAAATTTTTAACCACAGGATTATCCCTCATCCTTAGTGTATAATCCCCTAATCATTCTCTTATCTACAACTTTCACACTTGCGTTAATATAGTCAACGTTCATACCTGCATAAGTATCTGACTCTAAACATAACCTAAACTCTGGTGCAGTTTGAATAATAGCAGCTCCACCACGAGCGTTAGTTACTTTCCACCCACTCCTTGTAAATGCATCATTCTTATTATAACGATAGTCGACCGCCACGCTTACATCACCATCTGAATCACATCCTACTTCCATCATCTCTATAGTTTTCATTCCCCTAATTTTAAAATCAGTAGTATCACTTACTAAACGATACTTACTATCATTTCCTGTTAAGAAAAACCCACACAGAGTTTGACCTCTGTAATTTCCTATTGAGGTAACAAACTGATTGGTTGAGTAAAGTCCCTGCTGAGTAAGTACATATCCCTCAACACCATTACTAATATAAAAACGTTTACTATTAGGTTCATAAGAAACCTTCGTATCAGCAACAGTAATTAACCCTTTCATAAACTCTCTGTAACCTAATTTTTCAAACTTGTAATCCTCACTAACAGACCACAAATCGTAATTAGTATCTATAAACACATGAACAGTATCATTACCATCTATATGCCAACCAGATCTTACACCTGCACTAGCTGCCCTTTCAAACCCATAACCACTAACAGGTGAGCTTATAGGGTTAAGAAATCCTACCCCACCATCACCATAAACTATAACTCTATTACCTAACTTTTTTATCTTATAAACTATCCCGTTCTTATATTCCCCCCAAGGCATGTTCATATAGCCAGCGGTTTTAGTAACGTCATTATCTATTCTAAACTCCACTCTACCAATCTGACTCCACATAACTGTATTCAATCCAGCATCACCGAATTTACTACTATCACCATGTAGTACTCCACCAATAATAAACTGACCATTATAGTTACACACCGTAATACTCTTTGGAATGTAAGCCGCTGGTAACTGAGTAATTAAAGGAGTTCCTGTTCCAGGGTTACGAATGTAGGAGTCAATAGTAATTGTCCCACCTGGTCTACCAAATACTGTGAGTAAATAAAAGTTACCTGACTCTGCTACATCTATCTGGTCAATGTTAGTATAAACTCCAAGGTCTTGCACCGCAGTAGCTATCCATACATTACTAGTATTACAATACATCTCGTATAACCATAAGTTGGAATCTATAAGAGCAAACCCCAATGTATAGTATTCAAGGAATTTAACTTGTGGCCAAGGCCATGTTACTGTATCCCATACTCCAGTTCCTGTAATAGACATAATTTACCTCTTCTTTAACTTACTAATAGCTTTTTCTAAAGTATCTTTAGTTATATGTTTAAAGCCACATTTCTTACATACCCATTGATTCTTTTTGCCCTTACAGGCACTGCATGAACCTTCCCAAAATAGGGTTGCCCCGCATTTTTTACATTTTGGTCTTTCATATTCATCAGATATAACAGAAGGCTTGTTGTCATATCCGCATAGGCATTCTAAGTAATCTTCTGCCTGTCCACAACAAGCCGCCTTAAATCTAAGATTCTTTCCGCATACCGGACATTTCTCTTTCGAGATATTAGTCTTTAGCTTTATCGTTTTGTTTCCCAGCTTCACTTAGTTCCTCCATCCATTCTCGTACTGTCTTATCTGAATAATACTCTATTCCACATTCGCATACCCAAGCTGTAGGGTGATTGATTCCCGCCTCGTCTTTAGCGTTTATCTTCAGTCCAAGTTCTTTACCGCACTCATCACAGGTCGGTCTTTCATAATCGTCGAATGGAGTCATCGGTTTATTGCCGCCCTCTAAGGTGCTGATAAAGACCTCCATCTTTTCTTCAGCTAAAACTTTCTGGTACAGTTCAAAGGCTATTGAGATATTCTTTGTGATATGAGGAATGAATATCTTACGGGCTTTTGCAACTTCGCTCATACGATTCTGAAACTCTTTATATTTCATCTTTTCCATATTTTTTTCCTTTACAACAATGCAGATGGGCAGCACCCTCCGGCCTTCTTCGCATCTGATCGCAAATCATACGTTCCCCATACCTTTCCATACCCACACCTTTGATTCCCTGCATAAGTGTAACAGCCGATACTACCAGGATAGTTGTCATGCGGGATTGTCATATGGCAAAAGTAAGAGCCACACCAACGCAACATTTCTCCCGTGCATCCGTATATTTTACAGGTGTACTCCGTCTTCGGTCCGCAATATTGTACTGCAGGACATGGAGGATAATTCGGCGGGGGTCCACAAGAAAAGGGAGCATAAGAGCAACACTCACTGGGTTCGGCATCAAGTGATACAACCTCATATGCATAATCTGTCGCACGGTACGCATTTACCGCTATTTGCAACGTATCACATTGATAAAACTGTCCTTCTCCGTAAACACTTAACGTAATTGTAGCATTATTGGTACAATTCGCATTAGTACTTGGTGCTGTATATGTTGTTACTGTTCCAGTTACAGTCGATAATTCCCCACCACCATAAGATATCGCCCATCTATATGTGCATCCACTTACCGCATCTGTTACTGAAAGAGTCTGCTCTTCATCTACTGCCATCTGCTGTGTTGTGTAATCGATTGATACTCCAGTACAATCACAAACATGGGCAACAAAAGTATTTTGAGCACAGTTATGATGCTCAACTCCACCTGATAGAATAACAAATCCAATCCCTGTAGTACTACCGGCGGTATAAGTAACACTGTTACCTTCTTGGGCAGATAGTGAACCTTCCCCAGCCATAAACCAATAATAAGTTACTCCATCTTGAGCACCTACAGCTGTTAATGTTTGTGTAAAACCAAAACCAGGTGTAAGAGTCTCAACTCCCATAGTAACTCCGGTACAGTCATCATGGATAGGAGTATCATCACTACCATACGGACAGGCTCTTAACTTAGTCGTAATAATAGTACCACAACTATCTTCCACTGTTAATGTAGCTTCGTCATTTAATTCTACTGTGTCATCTGTACTTACTGCATTAGTACGTGCGGAAGTAGTTTCAGTAGTCAAGCTAAAACCATCACCTACTATTGACCAAGTAAAATTACCTACACCACCTTCTACTTCCACAGGTAAAAAGTCACTTCCATAAAAACACTCATGTACAGGAACTAATCTAAAATAATATTCAGGGTCATCACAAGTACCATCCCAGTCTTGGATTATTGAAACGTGATAAGGAAACCCACTATTAGTTCTTTTTAATTCCTTCTCAACAGTAAACTCAGGATTCCACTCAGTGTAATCATCAGTAGTTTTCTTTATCTTAAACTTCTTAACATCACCATCCATCTTATGTTACCACCAAATAGTCATTAAGTAAAGTATCATCTTCTGAATCAACATAACCTGTTTTAGTAATCTTTAACGTATGAGTACCTATTGCCACATCTGTAAGATTAATCTCACCATTAACATCTGTCGTACCTTGAAGTGTTCCATCTAAATAAACCGATGCAGTTGCTACATCAGCAGCACTTACATAATCCGTGATATTAATAGTAATCGACCTAGTGGGACTGTAAGCAGTAAGCTTACCTTCACCGCCCCAACTAATATCATCTGCATCTAATGAAATTACCGTTTCATGTGGGACTAACCCATCCTCATTTGGCATAGCATTATGACATTCAGTTAAACTCTGCTTATTACGTGGGTTAGAGGAAAACCTTCTTAATCCACCACCTAACCCCTCATTAAAGATGTATTGAAAAGCTCTCATTATTCATCTCCATCAACACTGATTACTTCATCTTCAACCATACGTTCTAATTCACTCAGTATGAACTCCTTCTGATTCATTTCACTCAATGCAATTTCATAAGTAAACCCTATCCAAATCCCCTTTACTTCCTCACCCTCTTCAGGAGTAATCGAGACAGTAATCTTATCCCCTGCTTTAATCTCAAAATCAGCTGTGATTACTTGAGCAAATCTCTTTATCATATATGAGTTAGAAAATGACCTAAGTTCTAAACTATTCTCCACATTAAATGCCACCTTAACAGGCTTCTTTCCTTTTTCATCAAAGGCTATTCCTATTTTAGTAATTCGCCCTGATGCTGGAAATAACCTTCTCATCACAACACCTTCATTATCAGGTACGTAGGCAAACTCGAAGACTGGTGAGACAGGTAATACCCCTATAATTTTACCATTCATTTTCTTACTCATTCTTTGAAGGATAAGTTCTATATTCTTAAACCTCTCATCAACTGAGTTACCCTTAACTTTCAATTCTCTCTTCACGATAACCTCCTTACCCTTCTATTTGAGTAACACCAGCAATGTCACTTTCTACTTGGTCTTTATCTATTCCATCCAACTCAAGTTTAATAGCGTTCATCCAATCATTAGCCCCCTCAGTGTTACGATAGGAAACTTCTATATGATACAACGCAGCCATTAAGAGTAGTTCAGGATGATTAACTGACCACGAACTTTCATCACTATCAACAGTAAGTGGAGGTGAATAGAATAAACCTAACACTTCAATTAGTGCTACTTTATCTGTCGGCGGAAGAACTATTATTCCAGTATATTCATAATCACTTGTATCCGCAATAGATAACTTACTACCAACAAAATAATCTATAATAATATCATCGTCATCAGGGTAAGTTCTTAGAGGAGTAATACAATAATGAAGTGGAAAACCATTAGTTATGTCAGCAGGAGTTTCACCATACAACTCTCTCATTTCTTCAAGTGACACCTTTTCAATTTTAACTCTCCCATCGGAATTAGAGAACCACACACCCTTAATTGCCCTACAACCTTTGAACGTTGAGTAGTAATCCCCAATGGCCATATCTTTAAATGACCTAGCCCATGACTTATTTATTCCAACAAGTCTATCCAACGTACGTTGACCAGATTGGATAAAGAAGTTAGCACCATTATCTGCATTACCAACAACGGTTACAACTAAATCCGCACGTCCACTTCTTTCAATAAGCAAAGTTCTTATTTCGCCTAGATTCATATCATCACCTTAGTAAATCAAATCCAAATCCATATTAACTTCGACATTTATAATAGGGCCTTTTATAGTCGGAGATACTTCTTCAGGATACTCATCTTTATCCCTTTTCCTTTTCAAATTTATATAAGAAGCATATACTCCACAATCTTTTTCAAAGTCCCTAATCAATTTAAGAATGTCTAGTTCCATTTTATTCTTCTTATCTTTAACATCTTTAATAGTTATATTCTTAGTCATTTTACCACCTACGATTAATAATTTACCACAGGAGCGGAATGCCCCACTCCTATGGTAAGTTAATTAAACTACTTAATTGGTAAGACTAAACAGCATTATCTTTACCAACACCATTGAGATATCCCCAACCAGTTGGGAAATGGAACTCCATACCGGCTTCAGTCAGGAACTCCTCACTCGTACCATCCCTCCGTGTCCAGCCAGTGTTCTGTTTATCTGGGTCTGCATAGAATTTGGTATCAGTAATATAACGATACTTCAATTCTTCAGGCTCAAACACTACCATAGAATATTGGTTAGTTGTTTCATAACTAAACAACGGATGGGTCTTGAGATAGATTTTGCCAAACGGGGTTTGCCACGTAGTGACGTTAATCCCATATGCCATAGTCTGAGCAGTAAGGGTAAACTGACCACTTGATTTCGCAAGTCTATTTATCGCCAGTAGAGCACCATCACCACAGAAGACCATCTTCTCATTCCTACCATACCTGAACATCAACCTCAAACGGTTATCTAGCCATTCCTCACCACCTGCCAACCAAGTCTCACCAGAGAAATCAGTATCAAGAGAATAGTCAGAAACATTCTCAGAAGCATACGTCCTGATAATGTTAATCAAGCCACGAGTCGTACGCTCGATTTTACCATTATCTCCAGTGTTCTCAGTCATGATTCCCCAGATAAAAGCCTTCTCCATTTCAATAGAATGCATTTCAAGAGCTTCACGTTTTACCTCTTTATATGCATCACCAGTACGCAATCTCGTGAGACGTGCAGTTCTAGTAATCTCCAGAGGCGAACGGAATATCTGGGTCTTGTTGTAAATTTTAGTGGGGTCATACTGAATCGAATCAGGCATGGCGCCACCTTCAGGATTCAAGTTACCAATAATCAAAATCCTATCAACATCACTAATACCATGAGTAGCACTATTATCATCATCCTCAAGGAGTTTGACAGTAATACAACTCGAAGCACCATTCTTCTGAACCGCAACTACTTTAACATTAACATCGACATCATAGTCAGAAGTGTCCCTCAACATAGCTTGATGACCAGCACGGAAATGATCTGCCACAGATTCGGCTACCTTCACATACTTAATATCCCCAGCAACTCCAGCATCACCAGCCGCAGCACTCATCAATGCATCAGTATAAATCTCACCGGCAGTTACACCACCACCTTGAACCGGCAAGGACTTAGTCCACCAGTAAAATTCAGGGTCATCCACAGAACTTTCTTTCATCATACTCATCATAGCCGTCAACGGAGCGCTACCATTAGGGTATTCATAAAGTATACCCTCCCGCCAGTTCTTGGGTCGCTGGTCATCTGCCCAATCGCCAGTTCCTCTCATTCCTAAAAATGCACTCATATTCATTTACCTCCTACGTAATTGGTTAGTTAATCAGCTATACTTGGGATGTTATGAGAATCATCACCAAAAGTTATATGATTGTCAACAGCGAATGTAGGGTCGATAACATAGGCATCACCAGCCGCAGCTTCCGCACTTATCCCTCTGTTTCCCATAATGTTATACACACTCACTGCACGAGCATCAATAACCTTGTCAGCAACCTGAATAAAGTTATCCTTTATCAGACCACGACTTGTCGCACCAACTACCGTTGCAACTCCAGTAACAACGATACCATTATCAGCTCCACCAATAATATTGTTACCAACTATCTTCATACCAGAAGCATCCCCAGCGCCGACATCAATTACGTCACCACTAAATGCTCCCTCAAATTCGCAACCTATTATCTTCGCCATTGGATGAGCTGTTATGTCAATAGCACTTGGGGCTGTAAAAGCTCCCCACACTCCAACAAAACGACATCCAATAAACTGGAGACCTGAACCAGAGCTTGTAATTGTCATTATATCCCCTGATGCAGCAGGAAAGAAATTACAGTTAATCCATCTGGTTCCAAAGTACTCACCTGTGGGAGCATGATTACCAAGAATACCAGCCCCTACAAACGCATCACAAGAACCAACGCCTATAACGTCACACTTTGTAGGGAAGGTTGTAAGATTCTCAGTCAGTTTATCACCCTTGCCGAAGATTCTATTCCTGACTGCCCACCCTCTTGCGGTAGCACCTATCCAAGTATTAGATAGTTCTATTGCCTCAACCAAAGAATCAAGAGAATTATCCCACCCGAATCCAGTTCTACCTGATTGACCATCATTACCATCAACATAGTAATCTTTACCGCCAGATGGATTATACTCTAACATCCCACCTGAAACAGAAAGATTACCTCTAAATATATCAACGTTATTACCGTCACTATAAATGCCGGCTTTTATTAAATCACCTTTCCAACTCATAACTTTACCTCCTATTATGCGTTAGCAGCAAGAGAGTGCCACATATACCCATCAGAGTAAAGAATGACAAAGTCAGTAGCTGTATCCATAGTAATATCACCAAAAGCCGCATCGCCATTTTTGTCCTGAATAGTAATATCACCATTATCTGTTACAAAAACAATAGAATAGATTCTACCAGCTGCTTCACGGACTGATGGAAGTGTAACTGTAAAAGCTCCATCAGAAGAATCGCATCTAACCGCCTGATCGTTTACATCCATAGCGAGAGTTGTAGTGGCAAAAACAACTTTACCACTCTGACTCAAGTCACCACTAGAACGCTGGTCACCGAGTCCAATCGCATTAAGAAGTGAACTTTTATTTCCTAACATAATTAAATCCTCCTATAAATTAAGTAATTCATCTATTTCATTTTGAAGAGAAGTGTCCTTACGCTTTGCCGGAGGCTTTCCTCCACCTTCCTTTCTGAACGCAGGGTCATCAAACTTACCACCACTCTTTACTTTAACAGCTTGTTTCCTCATACCTAATACCTCACGAGTTTTCGGCCCAGCTTCTTTAAACACTTTGTCCAAATCCCAGTCAGGGTTCTCAGCATGGAGGTTATTTGCAACTGCCGAAACGGTCTTCTTAACACCCAATAAATCCTCATTGACAGTATAGAAGTTCTTAACCATCTCTCCGACAACTGTACTTCGATTCACGTGGCCCAAAACTATATTGGGAATAGCAAGAAGCACGTTCTCAAACACCTGTTTATTAGCTGTCTCCACCGCCTTAGTATAAACTTTACTAAGGACTTCATTGAACTTCGCTTCGTCATCCACTAAATCATCGATAGTCACTCCCTCAAGGAAGTTATGAACATCTATCTCAAGCTCGGGTACTTGTTCTTTCGGAGGCTCCTTCTCTATAGGTTTTTCCTCCTCAATTACTTTCTCTTTACTCGGTTCTAGTGTCGACTCTCCGGTAAGTTCTTCCACCCTATTCATGAGTGTAGCTATGCGAGTTCTCATCTCGTCCATAGTTTCCTCACCCAACTCCTCCTCAATAACAACAGCAGGTACTTCCTCAGCGGAAAGTTCTCCTTCAACAACAAGAGGTATTTCTTCGAGTGTTTTTTCTGCAGGAACTTCCTCGGCCGGTAGTTCTTCCGCAGGCACTTCTTCTATAGGTAATTCCTCCTCAACTCCAGGAGGTATCTCACCTAACATTTCATTAACTTCATTCTGTAAAGCATCCTCAACTTTTTCCGCCATCTTCTTTATCCTCTCTTTCTCGTTTATTATCTTCTTCTATATTATCCATCACGTTCTCTGGAAGGTTCATCATATTTCTAACGGCATCTGCACTACCTTGTAACCTCTTCAAGCCGCCGAAATCCAAACTACCTTCCACATCTTCTAGCATCGTTCTAATATCCTCGAGCCACTTTTCAAGCTCACCTTTCATATCTAACCAAATGCTAGTTTTTACAAACTCCTCAAACATTTTTGGAGTACTTCTATATTCCACCGCCCTCTCCTCCTTCCATAGGTACCAAGTTACCCTTCTGTCTCTCCCTATTTATTTGGTCATCTGACATAATTTTAGGACTTATCCTAAAATCTTGTACGTTCTTAGCTCCCATATTTAAGGCCATATATTCAAAGATTTTGACCATATCAAATTGACTACCCAATTGAGGGTTCTTTGCCAAGATATCATATAATCTAATCCACGCTGCACTATCAATCCCACCAGGAATTGTCCCATCCTTAGCGACCACATCATAGTCAATCATTAAGTCCCATGGAGTAGCTTTCATCTGACTTACGTCTCCAAATATCTGACTCAACTCCCTTTGCCACCTACCAGTTGTATTAATATAAGTTTCCTTACTCATTAACTGTTGAGTATGAGAAGCAAACATATAAGCCATATCCTTCAAACCTTGAAGACTAATTACCTTTGCAACCCTCTCCATCCTTGAGATAGCCCCTGCACGCGTCCCCTGAAATTCACCACCTGTAAGACGTTCAGGACCACCTTGACGTAAGGAACCCATCATACTATCATCAGCCCCACCTATCTTCTGCATCCACTGAATAATAAATGAAGAGTCAGCAATGTTTTGTTTAGTAATATCATTTACACCTAACTGTTGAACAGCATCTTTAACTCCCCTTCCCCATGCAGGACGTCTCATCCTAATTAACTTCCCAGGTTGAGGGTCTTTCAAATCTGCGATATTCACCAAGTAAGGGTCAACTACTAACATATCATTAATGGCCTTTCGGACATTGCTAACATGCGAGTTAAACAACCAGTCAAGTACTTCTTGCATACCATAAAGTATTTCAGACCTCGCTAATGGAAGGATGGAGTATCCATCAAAGTCAGGAGAGGCAGTGATGATAGGATACATCCCATGAGCGAGGCCCAATTTCTTAGTCTTAATTATAGTAGAATCATTAGCTAAACCAAATAGCCACTTCTCTGGATACTCACTATCACCCAACTCCCATTCTTTCGGGATTAAGTCTATAAACATATAAATTACGTCAACTGGATTACTTATTCTTGTATCATAAGAACTGTAACTACTCACCCCAGTTTTCTTATTTCTATGTGATTCCTCCGCGGTGAAAATAGAAGTCCGTTTCAACTGACTATCTCTTAAATATTTTACATTGAATAGTTCCTCTCCTACCTTTTCCTCCCTCATCAGGGCTATTCTGGAAGTGAGGTCTATCCAACCAACAAACTCACCATCCTGAGTACGATGTGAAGGAACTCGTGGGTCTGGTAAATAGAGATAAGGGTCAATGTTGGTAAGTTTATTCCCCTCATATATTACTTCTTCCTCATATACTCTAGTACCATGACCACGGAAATAACTTAAAAATCCACTCTTATCTTCCCTTATAGTCGTACCTATTTTCTTTTCCCATGCAGGAGCTGCTGCACCTATACCATATACTATTGAATCACGCAAAAATGTATGAAGGGAAAGTCCCACTTTAAATACATCACACTGATTCTGTATCACCTTCTCAAGCATGATAGCACCAACCGTATCCTCCGGTGACACACCCTTAAACTGAAGTATAGGGTCATTCAAGAAAGCCATAACTAAATACGTCAATACAGTCTCCATAATCACATAGCTGTAAGGGAACACTATTGACGTTGGAGCACGTGAGTTACCTTCTTTAATAATCCTATCTTCCTCATTAGGCTCAACATAAGCAGTCATTACCCTCTCAATCTCATTCCAAGAGGTAACCCTATTTGCCACAACAGAATGACTTTCCCTCGCACGTCGAAGTACTTCATTCTTTAGTTTCTCATGTAGTTTAGAACCAGGTCTCAAGTCCAATTCATATGGATACTTATAACCTAAGTCCTTCTCTAAATAAGAAGAAGTAGAAGCAGGGCCATTCGGATTTCCTTGTAATACATTCATCTAATTTCTCCATTCACCTTTGGTTAATAATTTACCATAGTTCATTAAGCCGATCTCCAATCACCAATAGGATCTTCATATTTCAATTCCTTAAACTCTTCTTCAGGGTCATCTCCCAAATCTTCTGGGTCAAAATAGTAATCCAACTCATCCATAATCTTCGTAATATAACCAGTTGCATCCATTACGTCCCAATACTTTGAGCGTGGAAACCACCTTAATTGTGCTTCTAATGGGCCACAGTTATTCTTGTTATGATACATATAACCTAACTTATAAAGGGGTGCCAACGTAGCAACTCTATCTGCCTTCTTACCCACCGCATGAAGTTCTAAGTAAGTAGGATACACCCCACGAACTCGCATTTCATTCTCGATAGGCTGGCTGATAAACTGGTGGAGAGAAGTAACTTCAACACCAAGTATACGTGAGTTGTTCCGAACGACTTGGTCAAACATAGCATCGTAAAGCGCGTCTGGTCTGACTTTCTCATTGAATATCTCCCTCACGAAAATCTTATGACTCTCTCTATCTACCCCCAAAGTAACCACTGCACTCTCAGCTGAATGCAGCTGAACCGTTTTAGCGGGGTCAACTATAGTAACATGAAGTAATCTCGATGTAGGAATTTTCTCTTCCCTTGGATTACCACTCTCTGTTACAGAATGAATAACAAGTTCGTCGCCATGATCTTCATAATACTTAAAGTACTCCTCCTTAAAAACAGCATCCTCAATAGAGATAGGAATATTCATCCTCTCCATATAGAATAAGTCCATCAAACCCTTACTCCTATGCTCCTCTACTTCCGCCTTAACTTCCTCCGTGGTCATATAGTTTGGGTCATAAGTATTATAATCAGCATCACAAATGCTTAATCGAATGGTAGACCACTCAGGTGATTCCATCAAAAGCTCGAGCATGGAATCCTCATGTTTAATAGTATCAATGTAGATAAACGTTGAGGGTTTACCATACTTATCCTCAGTCTTTAACACATCAGAGAAAAACCAATCCCGTTGTTTCTTCCTAATCTCCTCATTCCTTATCTCATCCTTATCTTCCAAATCGTCAATTATCAAAAGTTCAGGACGGTGATTAGCCCAATTAAGACCACGTACCTGCTGACCACTTCCACGTGGTAGAACGAACGTACTACCATACGCTACCCATGCAGCTTTACTAAATGTATCATCTGCCCCTTCTACGTCAGCAACTTTAATATTACCAAACAACTTCTTAATCATTAAATTAGTAAGTAGTTCACGTTTAATATTCTCCGTCTGCATCTCAGCGAGAGTAGCACTATTTGATATATATACTACAAAGTTCACATCCCTAAATAAAATTCCCTTAGTCGCCACGGCTCGAGCGATTGAAGTTTTACCAATACCTCTAGGAGCCGCTATAGCTATCTTATGATGTCCTGAATCTATCAAATCAAATATTTGATTATGTAAAGTAGAAAATGGTGCACTAAACGTATCTGAGAAAAATAGTTTACACATACTCCTCGTACTTAAATACGCTTGTTCCATTATCTTTTTTACTGCAGGGTCTTCCTTTAACATTACTGAACCCCTCGCATATAATTATTTATATCCTTTATCTCCTTAAAGATAGTTTTAACATCTCCATTTAAATCTGCTAATTGAATCTTCAAACCATCATGAACAGCATTGAAAGTAGTTGCTCTTAAATAACCATTTGTTATTGGCTGTTTCGTCCACTTTGCTATTGCCGCTATTAATACTCCACACACCCCAGCTATTGCAACACCATCTCCAATACTTATCATTGTCAGTCTCCTATTTTACCAGTGCTACAGCTTCCAGTTCAGCGGTTTTGTTTTCCAAAGCATCAACCCTCTCTTCTACCGAGGCTTTAACCATACTCACCCAAGACACCTTCCCAATTATGCCTTCAGG
>Ga0208769_1000573_pt1 | contig 17274 bp, 20 predicted proteins | sample AntAceMetag02UKC_FD_184768 | JGI IMG/M metagenome (GOLD analysis project Ga0208769, IMG submission 184768) | Saline lake microbial communities from Ace Lake, Antarctica- Antarctic Ace Lake Metagenome 02UKC (SPAdes) (version 2) | ecosystem: Environmental > Aquatic > Non-marine Saline and Alkaline...
CAAAAAAATTGAATATGTGGGTTTTGCTCACGCCCCGTCTTTAGGAATACAGAAATACGCTAATTTTTCTATTCTTTTGTTGTCTCGAGACATAGAAAAATTCAAATAAAAAATTTTATTGTGATTATGCTACATAAATCCAAGCGGGCTCTATCGTGCGGAGCCAAGATGAAGTAAATTAAAAATCGCCATTTCGGCGATTTTTTGATATAATAAAACAGAGAAAGGTTGCAGGGTTTAATTAAATATGAAAATAAATACAAAAAATAATTTTAATTAAATAAATAAAGATGAAAAAACTTTTAGCAATTATTCTAATTTTGATTATTCTAATTTTGATTTTAGCTATTGCCACGGGCGCATACATCTGGATTAAAAACCCCCTAGGATTAAGAGGGGTAATTCAAAATAAAATTGTACCAAATAGCGTAGAAATGGATGAATCATATGATCATCCCTTGTTTAACGCTACTCAAGAAAAACAATTGCGTGACATCGGTCTTGACCCAGTACAAATACCAACTTCAATTACGCCCGAGCAACAAACCTGTTTAGAAAGCAAATTTAGTCCAGAAAAAATTCAGTCTATGCTTAGCGGAGAAGCCCCAGGTACCCTAGATGCTTTAAAAGCAATGATTTGTTTTTAATAATAAAACCTCGACCGAACTTTGTTATTTACTCTAGAGTGGATCGTTTGAAGAGGGCAAATCAGGGATACAAACCTCTCCAGCTTCCATAATCTTGGTTCTATTGTTTTTTACGATACGGAGCACAGTAGGACAAATTTTATGGATCGTCACTTATTGTGGCGTTTTTCATTATGATTAATGACACAATAGGGAAATAACTCCAGATTTAAGCTTTAGATAACCCTTAAATTCGTATTTGCGCTTGACGTTTTCGTAATTTATCACTAAAGTGCGACTAAAGCACATTAATATTTAAATACATCAAAGAAAGGGGGTGGTGACATGAAAATGCATGGAAATCTGTCAAAGCTAAGCATTAAGACTAGAATTATTATACTTATAGGCGAATCCGGCGTAGGAAAAAGCACTTTGTCTGAATTTCTTAATATGCCGAATAGTTCGTTTGTTTCGAGTAATTTAATGATCGATATTATTACTAAAAGAGGGCTTTCGATTAATCATGATACCATCCATCAGATGGCAAATGAAAAATATGGGGAAAATCCTTATTGGCAAATTCCTCATATGCTCAAGGTTTTAAGTGAGACAGGCTTATTATTATTAGATGGTCCAAGAAGAACGGATGAAGTTAAAAAGTTATTAGAATTATGTTCAGAAGTTGTCATTGTCAGGGTGATCGCCGAGTCGCAGGAACGCCGAGGAAGATTAGAGCATAGGGATGGTGCTGATAAAGATGCGTTTAAAAGGATTGTGGCAGACGAAAAATCAGAAACTGGACTAGTTGATCATCTTCTGGTGATGGCGGACATAACGGTTGAGAATAAAGGATCCTTAGAAGAGTTACAGAATATAGCAAAAGAGATATTAATGAAATTGAAAGGAGGACGATAAGTCATGAAAATGGAAATAGAGGCAAGTCATTACGACAAGACAATTTGGAACCCTGAACCTTGTGTTCCGGGAACAATGTTCTATAAGCCGGATAAAATCGCCAAATGCAAAGTCGGGAGCCGTGAAGAAATAATTCTTCAATGCCCGTGTCGCATAGACGTGGGACTTATTGATTATTCGGCCCTGAAATTCACAGACAGCGACAACAATTACAAGGCTGGTGAGATGTCTTTTGCTGGAGATGCATATACCAAGGCCAAAGTCATTTTGACTGGCAGGGAAGATCATATCAAGAGCGAGAGGCCGTTAATCGTAAGACATATTTTGGAGATGATGAGAAAAGTTACGGATTATAAGGGCGGATTTTTCGTCGAAACCGTGGCCCATCCTTATCGTCATGTAGGGTTCGGCTCAAGCGCAATGATGTCAGAGTCAACAGCAACGGCGGTTAATATGCTACTCGGTGAACCTTTGACTTTTCAGGAGTTGAGAAAGCTGATTGCTTATAATTTTGTCGAAGAGGCCGATTCTACAAAAGGGTTGGTCTTTCCTGGTGCTTCAACGGGTGGGTCTTTCAACACTTCTAAGTATGGTGGTTTCGTCATTACTTCGTCTGAGTGCGAGGCGATATTTAGGGTTGCGATACCAAAGGAAGTTCGTTTCGTAGTAGGAACTCCGAAAGTCCATGTGGCCGGACCCGAAGAGTCTGACACCGACGTGAATTGTATGAGCTGGGAAAGACACAACGAACGGATTAATGCCGCTAAATCGGCGCTTTGGATCGTTACCGAGATTATGCCGTTTGCTGTTCAGGAGGACTGGAAAAGAGTCGGCGATGCTTTTTACAACTACACTTTGTTTGGTGGCAAAGCTATGCAAATGTTGTACTATCAGGCATCTTTGGCTGATGTTCTATTCCAAATGAAGGTAAACCATATCGAGGGCGGTTGGATGACCTCAGCAGGCCCGAGTTTAGTGGCTTTTACTAGAACAACAGATGGAACAATAGAAAAAGCCAAAGATATTTTCAAGGAAAGGGATTTCAATATCGTGGTTATCGAACCAGATAATCATGGTATACGTGAGATTTCTTCTTTACTTTGATTAATTTTTTATATGAAAGTTATACAATAAGGCGGACAAACAATGTCCGCCTTTATTATTGATTAAAATATCAATAGTATGGTAATATGATAATTAATTAGTAATTAATTAGTAATCAAAAAATATGGCTCGAAAACAAATCACTATTAAAGATATCCAGAAATGGGAAAGAGACTTTTGTAAAAAAAAAGGTATTATTTTTGATAAAGATGAGCAAATGAGAATAGCTTTGTTAAAATTAATGGAAGAAACAGGAGAAACGGCCAAAGCTGTTTTAGAAAAGAAATGGGACGAAATTTTGGCCGAAGTCGCTGATGTTATAGTTTTTGCTTGCAAGGTGGCAAACGTAGCAGAAGCTAATTACACCAAAGACAAATTGGAAGATGTTATGAAGCGAAAGTTAGATTATTGCGGAGAAAGAACCTATAACGCGAAGATAAGGAAATTCGATAAGCCAAAAAGTTCAGAGTTTAAGTAGAGAGCAATTCATGGTCAATAAAAGCGCCTTTGTTATCAAGGCGCTTTTGTAATTTGCGAAATTTGTTTTATTGTATTTCTACGACTTCGAATGTATTGTTTACTTCGTCGCCTATTTCTTTATTAAGACATGCTTGGGCGATTGGAGCCGCAATAGACAGAGTTGTAATTTCAATATCATCAATAATAATTTTTTCTCCTCCTCCCTGATATAGCATGATAAATATTTTTTCTTTATCATTTTCGATATTATTGAGAGTAAACAAGGAACCAACAGATATCTTAATAGTGGGTCTTGGGGACAGGTTTTTCAACTGATCCGCAATTTCTTTATATTCCATTATCTGTTTTTCGATTCCGAGAGCTAGATTACTAAGTTGGAATTTAGATGTATCAGAGTGAGAAACGTTATGCCCTGGAGCGTCTCGCGCCCTATCTCTAGTGTCTTCTAGCGCAGAATTGAGACTATTGATTTTCTCCATAAAGACCTTTATAACCGCGTCAATTACTTTTTTCTTTTCCATGTTGAAACCCTCCTTGGATTGAATTATTGAAAAAATATTGTTCTGTCAAATATTGTTTTTTAAAGAGCTTTTTGTTTTCTTAATGTTAATACTCAAAGCTGTGAAAGTCAACGATATGTCTTTCAATTCATATTCAATTTTTTCCCAATCAACAGTTCTAAGCATGTCTAATAGGGGGGAGCAAAGATGAAGCAAGTAAAAATCGCCTTTTTGCGATTTTTTGTTATAATAAAAATATAAAAAGGAAAATAATAATTATATTTATGAATATATTTAGCGAAAAAATATGGAGAAGACACACCAACCCGCTTAGTGGCTGGACTCGTATTCTTGCATTTTTTTTGATTCCAATACCAATATGGTATCAAAATTGGTATGGCTTAGTAATGTTGTTAATGTTCTTTGCTATTAATCCTGTCTTATTTCCTGAGCCCAAGAATAAAAATAACTGGATGAGTAAATCGATTTTGGGAGAGGAGTTATGGACAAAAAAAGGTGTTATTCAAAAAGATTTCCCTACAGTTTTAAATCTCTTTAATGGCCTTTTCTTTTTTATTATGATTTATGCGGCCTTTAATAATATCCTACAAGTTGCGGTTTTTTCTACTATTCTGTCTAGTGTTTTTAAGCTTTGGTATTTAGATCGAATGGTGATTTACTATGAAAACAAAAAAAGACTACTATAAAATAGTTTTTACTCAAAACAGGTTCTAGCATCGTCCAGCCATCGGAACAAAGATGAAGCGAATAAAAAATCGCCATAATGGCGGTTTTTATTTTAATTTTATTTGATTTCTGTTTATTAATTGGCCATAATTGGACATAACCAATTAACCTTATAGCAAAAAACCAGAAAAACTCTTCAAAATCGCTTGAAATTCCGTGGAATTAGCAGTAAAATAATATAAAGCATTAAAACAATAATAAAAATGAAATATGAATTCAGATTTAACCTTTATCACTAACGAAAAAAAATAGAAATCTTTTAGTAAGACATAATCATGCAAATTAAATCTAAACAAAGGGTAAAAGATCATGGCGAAGTATTCACTCAAGAGCGAGAAGTGAAGGCAATGCTTGACCTGGTTAAAAATGAGACAGAAAGAATTGAATCACGTTTTCTTGAGCCGGCGTGTGGTGATGGCAATTTTCTCGCCCCTATTTTTGAAAGAAAGCTAGAGATTGTAAAGAAAAAATATAGATCAAGTCAAACTGAATTTGAGCGCATGGCGCTTCTCGCCATTAGCAGTATCTATGGTGTAGAATTATTACAAGATAATATTGATGTGTGTATTGGAAGGCTTTATAAGATAGGCAACGATTTATATACAAAATTATACAAAAATAAATGCAAAGATGGGTTTAGAACAAGTTTCAAATTTATATTAAGTCGCAATATTTTACAAGGAGATGCATTAACTTTAAAAAAACCAAACAGTAAAGAATATATAATTTTTTCTGAATGGTCTCTAGTAAACGGCAGTAAGGTCAAAAGAAAAGATTTTAAATTCGCGACATTGGCAGAAGTTTATGATCCAAATAAATTGCCACTAGATTTAATAAAAAAAATCTCGGATACAGGCGAAGAATTTTTTTCTGTCAAACCTATCAAAGAATTTCCATTAGTCCATTATTTATCACTCAATCATGAAGATGCAAAATAATTACAACCCAGATGTTCTTTCGTGTTTAGCGAATCTCAGTAGCGATGAGGTTTTTACCCCGCCAAAATTGGCAAATGAGATATTAGACTTACTACCTAAAGATATTTGGAAGGATAAAAATGCAACTTTTTTGGATCCTGTATGTAAATCCGGAGTTTTCCTTCGAGAAATAACCAAGAGATTGCTTAAAGGGTTACAAGATGAAATTCCAGATATTCAAAAGCGAACCGACCATATATTTAGTAAACAGCTTTTTGGAATTGGAATTACAGAACTCACATCACTCCTTTCTCGACGTAGTTTATATTGTTCAAAAAATGCAAATGGGAAATATTCAATAGCGAGTTCATTCAGTAATAATCAAGGTGGTGTCTTTTTCGAAAAAACTGACCATGATTGGGAAAACGGTAGATGTTCTTTTTGTGGGGCAAGTCAATCAGAATATGAGCGAGAGAAGGGGCTCGAATCTCACGCTTACCAATTTATTCATAATAAAATACCTAATATAATAAACAATATGAAATTCGACGTAATTATAGGCAATCCGCCTTATCAACTAAATACCGGAAGTAATTCAGCACAGGCTACTCCTCTTTATGATAAATTTGTCCAACAAGCCAAGAAATTGAATCCAAGATATCTAACGATGATTATCCCTGGTCGTTGGTACGCTGGTGGTATGGGATTGGATAATTTTCGCGCAGAAATGTTGGGCGATAAACATATTAGAAAACTTTTCGATTATCCTAATGCTGGAGATTGTTTTTCAGGAATTGAGTTAAGAGGTGGGGTTTGCTATTTTCTTTGGGATAGGGATAACCCCGGAACATGTGAATACACAAACGTTTCAAATAATACCAAGTCTACAATGGTGAGAGATCTGTCTGATTACTCAACTTTTATTCGTTGGAATATGGCATTACAGATTATTAACAAGATTAAGAAAGAAAAAGAAGATTCTCTTTCGGAGATAATATCTGTAGTTAGTCCATTCGGATTAGCGACATCACTTCGTGGAAAATCACAAAAAACAAAAAATTCTTTGACGCTACATTCCAGTGGAGGAACCGGATATGTTGCAGAAAGCGAAATAAAGACTGGTATAAGTCTAATAAACAGTTATAAGGTTTTATTTTCTAGGCCAATTTCAGGAAACTTAGAAGTTCCGCCGTTTAAGGTTATTGCATTACTGAAGGTGTTGAAGCCCAGAGAAATTTGTACACATACATATCTCGTCGCCGGAAATTATGATAAAGAGGTAACGGCAATCAATCTAAAATCTTATCTTGCAACAAAGTTTGTTCGGTTTCTGCTTGTTCAGGGTATTTCTGGAATGGATATTTCTAGAGATAAGTTTGGATTTGTTCCAATGCAAGATTTTTCTGAATCATGGACGGATGAGAAGCTTTATAAAAAATACAAATTGACTAAAGAAGAAAAGAAATTTATTGAATCGATGATTCGCCCAATGAAATAGATTTTATTGCAAAATATTTATGAAAAACACGCCTACTCAAATAATTATCTATAAATCTGAAGACGGAAAAATTTCCGTGGATACTTTGATGAAGTTTGAAAGTGTTTGGCTTACTCAGAAATCTATGGCAAATCTTTTTGATTGTAGTGTAGATAATATTGCTCTGCATATTAAAAATATCTTTGAAACAGGAGAATTGGATAAAAAGGCAACATCCGAGGATTTCTCGGCAGTTCAAAAAGAAGGTGAAAGAAAGGTTTCCAGAAAGATAAAAAATTATAATCTTGATGTCATTATTTCTGTCGGTTACAGGGTTAATTCTCTTCGAGGCACACAATTTCGCATTTGGGCGACACAGAGACTCAAAGAATATTTAGTTCAAGGATTTTCCTTGAATGAAGAAAAAATTAAAAGCGGGAAGACAACTGAATATTTTGACAAACTTCAAGAAAGACTCAGAGAAATTAGATTGTCAGAGAGGATATTTTATCAAAAAATTAAAGATATTTACACAACAGCCATAGATTACGATTCAAAGGATGAAAAAACCATTCTTTTTTTTCAGGCGGTGCAAAATAAATTGTTATGGGCAATCAGTCAAAAAACTGCTGCTGAACTGGTCTATAACCGCATAGATAGTTCAAAGCCGTTTTTGGGAATGAAATCGTTTGATAAAAAAACAGAAAAAGAAATCCTTAAGCCAGATGTAGTTATTGCAAAAAATTATTTAAATGAAAAAGAAATAAAAACACTTGGCTTGATTGTGGAGCAATATCTTGCCTTTGCTGAAAGCATGGCCCACGGCCAAACACCGATGACAATGCGGGATTGGATAGAACAACTTGATCTTGTTTTAAAAATGAATAAAAAAGAGCTTTTGACACATTATGGAAAAATTTCTCATACATTGGCATTGGAGAAATCAGAAAGAGAATTTGAAAAATTCAAAACAGTGAAAAAAGCCATTGAAAAGAAAGAAAGCCTTAAAGAACTTGAGGCAGATTTAAAAAGAATAAAGTCATAATTTTATGAGTAAAGATTTTTTTCCACAAAAACCAGAAGTAAACCCAACCATATACGCCTACGAACTTGTTGGTGTAGATTCGCATAAAGGTTTGCTCAAGGTTGGATATACTGTCCGCAATGTGCAAGAGAGAGTTGCAGAGCAATTAAAAACAAGTCGTCTAAAATACAAGATTGTCTTGGAAGAAGACGCTGTTAGAAATGACGGCACGGCTTTTACTGATCACGAAGTACATCAATATTTGAGTCGCCGTAGCATTAAAAGAAAAGATGGTGAGTGGTTTAAATGTAATGTAAAGAATGTTAAGTTGGCTATCAATGACATTAAGTATAGAAAGTTTAGTGTTGAATCGCGAGAATTAAATTTCAAGATGCGTCCAGAACAATTGATGGCAGTAGAAAAAACTGCAGAATATTTTTTAAATTATAAAAAGGAAAATCCGCGTAAACCCCCCCATTTTCTATGGAATGCTAAAATGAGATTTGGCAAAACTTTTGCCACCTATCAATTAGCTAAGAAAATGGAATGGACAAAGATTTTAGTAATGACTTTTAAGCCGGCTGTAGAAAGCGCTTGGGATGAGGATTTAAAAGAGCATATTGATTTTCAAAATTGGCAATTTATTTCTGCTTCAGAAAATACGCTTTGGCATAAAGATATTGATACTAAAAAGCCATTTGTGTGCTTCGGCTCTTTTCAGGATTATTTAGGTAAAAATAAAAGCACAGGTGGAATAAAAACGAAAAATGAGTGGGTGCATAAAACTAAATGGGATTGTATTGTTTTCGATGAATATCATTACGGAGCTTGGCGCGAAAATGCCAAAGAGCTTTTTGAAGCTGAGGAAAAGAAAGAAAAAGAATTTGCAGAAGGCGTAGGACTAGAATATTTTAATGAGGAAATATTGCCCATTAAAACAGAAGCGTATCTGTATCTTTCTGGTACGCCGTTTAGGGCAATAGCGTCTGGCGAATTTATTGAGGAACAAATATACAACTGGACATATTCGGATGAGCAGAAAGCAAAAGGATCGTGGATTGATAAAGTGGCGATTAATCCTTACGCTTCGCTTCCGAGAATGGTGATGATGACATACCAGCTTCCTGGCTCAATTATAGATATAGCCCAGCAGGGGGAATTTAATGAGTTTGATTTAAATGTATTTTTCTCTGCCAATGGTAAGAATAAAAATGCAAAATTTATTTATGAAGATGAAGTACAGAAATGGCTTGATCTGATACGTGGTTCTTTTGCGGAAACAACTATTGATAATTTAAAATTAGGCGCAAAAAAGCCTCCGATGCCTTTTTCTCACGCAGAGCTTTTGAATTTACTCAATCATACCCTTTGGTTTTTACCATCAGTTGCTTCTTGTTATGCCATGCGAAATTTGATAAAGAAGAAACAAAATACTTTTTATAATAATTATGAAATAGTTGTGGCGGCTGGTCAGGGTGCAGGTATTGGAATAAAAGCACTTCCTCCAGTACTGGAAGCTATGGATGATCCATTGAAATCAAAAACAATTACTTTAACTTGTGGAAAGTTATTAACTGGAGTGACCGTGAAGCCGTGGACAGGAATATTTATGCTTCGAAATTGTTCAACACCAGAGACATATTTCCAAGCCGCTTTTCGAGTTCAGTCTCCGTGGACTATCAAAAACCCTGATGATAAATCTCCAAACAAAGAAGATGTGATAAAAAATGAGTGTTATGTCTTTGATTTTGCGCCCAATCGGGCCTTAAGACAGATTGCGGAATATAGCTGTCGATTAAATGTAAATGAGTCTAACATGGAAACCAAAGTAGCGGAGTTTATAAGTTTTCTACCAGTTCTTGCTTATGACGGAAGTGCAATGAAGCAGATTGACGCGGCTGGGATTTTAGATATGGCGATGAGTGGCACCACGGCAACACTTCTTGCTCGCCGATGGGAAAGTGCACTTCTAGTGAATGTTGACAACAACACACTCAAACGATTGATGGACAATAAAGCTGCGATGGATGCGCTTATGAGCATTGAAGGCTTTAGAAATCTAAATCAAGATATTGAGACCATTATTAACAAATCTGAATCGGTTGAAAAAATAAAGAAAGAGACAAATGATAAAGAGCTGTCTAAAAAAGGAAAGGAAGAATTATCGGAGGAAGAAAAAGAATATAAAAATCTTCGTAAACAAGTTCAAACAAAGTTGATTAAATTTGCTACCCGAATTCCTGTTTTTATGTATCTTACAGATTATCGAGAAAGAATACTAAAGGATGTGATCACAAAGCTTGAGCCGGGATTATTTAAAAAAGTTACCGGTTTGACACAAAAAGATTTTGAGATGTTGGTTGGCCTGGGCGTTTTTAACAGCGTGCTTATGAATGATGCAGTATATAAATTTAAGAGATACGAAGATGCAAGCCTTGTCTATGCGGGAATAAATAAACACGAGGATGAAAATATTGGTCTTTATGATACTGTAATTTCTCAAAAAGATTATGGAGATAAAACCGAAGAAATTTTTGTGAACAATCCGGTTTTATGATAAAAATGTATGCAGTATACCGAAGCACAAATTGACGAATATTTAGCAGATTATATTAGCCCTAGCAAAGAGGCAATCAAAAGTCGCCTGCGATTAGAATTAGAGCGTTTCCGCTTTTCCCTGATTAAAAGAAACACAAAACAGGAAAAATTTTCTTTTCCTTTTAAAAAAAATTATGCGCGAAAAAATTAGAAAAATGTTTGTTGGTTCCGTATTGATTTTGTCTTCTATCTTTTCGCTTTTTGGTTGTGTTGGTCATATTTCCCAAAAAAAGAAAACCGAAAAAGGAAGAAGTAAATCATATCAGAAAACGTTCAGGCATTACTATAAACTTTGCGGAGAATGAAATAAAAACGATAGAAGAAAAATATCTGCCCAAGCTAAATAAACTAAAGAGAAGAAGGCGATTTATTTTGGAGAAATTGCTGTTTTTTAAAAATTAAAAACATTATTCTAGATGTTGGCTATAACAATAAGGAAAATAAAGCAGAAAAAATAAAGGTCGACTGCTTTATATCATCTTTTATAAATTTTAATATAAAAACTATGAATAAATTAAATGCATTAGATTGGATAGTTCTCATTCTTGTTGTCGTTGGAGGTTTGAATTGGGGGTTAGTGGGCTTATTCAAGTTTGATTTAGTTGCAACAATTTTTGGAGACATGTCTTTACTTTCAAGGATAGTTTATTCCCTTGTAGGTTTAGCAGCTATTTATCTAGCAATTTTATTTCCTAAATTAGGCAAAAAATAGATCAAATGAATAAGAATTCAATTGTTTGACATAAACGGACAGGAATTAATTTCCTGTCCGTTTTTTTTATCTCCCTCCACAATCTCAAGCTCATCAAATTGATAAAAAATAATTTCAATCTAATATCCTGGCTCTAACGTCATTCTGTCCCCAAAGCCCCGATTTTTGCCTATTTATTCAAGTGATTTCTTGTTATAATAATACAAAGGTCTAAAAAATAAACTATAATAAAAATATGAATTACAAACGTTTAACTATTTCTCTGGCATTGCCGCAGTTGGCAGGCTTAATCGGTTCTTTTTTTACTGTGTCGGCTATAGCGACATGGTATGCCACATTGCAAAAGCCGAGTTTTAGTCCGCCTAATTGGTTGTTTAGCCCAGCCTGGATTACGCTTTATATCTTAATGGGTATTAGCGTGTATTTGATTTGGCAAAAGCTTGAGCAAAACGAAAAAGCCAAAGGTGCGCTCTGGTTGTTTTGGGTTCATTTGTTTTTTAATGCTATCTGGTCAATTATATTCTTTGGATTGCAAAATCCCGGCTTAGCTTTTATAAACATCATAATCATTTGGCTTTTGATAATTGCCTTGATGATTAAATTCTGGAAAATTAACCACTGGGCGACTTATCTTTTGATTCCGTATCTTCTGTGGGTCAGTTTCGCCAGCGTTCTTAATTACTTTATCTGGTATTTGAATTAACCAAATGCTATAATAAAAGAGGAATAGTGAGAATTGGTATTTTTCGGCTTAGGCCGAGAACAGACTTTGCGCAATAAGCCCGCCATCCGCCTTTGTGCGGTGGATTTGCCCGAAAGGGTAGAAGGTGCGGTGAAAAGCAATACTGGTTTACGGACGTACCGAGAGTGCTATTCCAACAAAAAACTCTTGTTAATGATAGGAGTTTTTTGTTTCTAAACAGAGTTATTCTATCTGCTATTTTCTCACAATTTTGAATTTCTAGTAGCCTGAATTCTCTTTAGTTGTGGCTCTAAACTCGCGTATGGTCTGTATGTTTGGAATTTAGGCTATGTAAAAATACCTGTCAATTCGCTTGACAGGTATTTTTACATTTGCTACAATAGAGATGTAATCAATAATCTTACCTAAAACGTGATTAACGATTTTATATGTAAAAAAATAAGAGGAGTTACACAAAAATAATTTTATTAATTAATTTATCTATTTATTAAATAATATGACTACATTCTTAAAAAAAATTCGTCAGGAGCAAGACATAAGTCAAGAATTTTTGGCTGAGAAAATTGGTGTTTCCCGTCCAACCTACGCACAGATTGAAAGTGGAGCACGAGACATGTCTGTAAAAGAAGCGCAGAAATTAGCGCGATTTTTCGGCTTGTCTTTAGAAGATTTTCTTGCTGGTAAGAAAACGTTAACGCCAAAAGTGGAACTGGAAAAATCAAAAAAATTAAAAATACAAAAAACTGAAGCCCGCGATTCTGTTCCGCAAGAAAAAGTGGAGAAATTCAAAGAAGTGCTTTTGTATATCTTAGAAAGAATAGGGGCACGTCCAAATATCGGCGAGGCAGTTGTATGTAAATTGATGTATTTTATTGATTTTGATTATTATGAAAAATTTGAAGAACAACTAATTGGGGCTAAATATATTAAAAACCATTTTGGACCGACTCCTGTTGCTTTCCCTGAAATTATTGCACAAATGGAACAAGAGGGTGATTTGACGCATGTTGTTAAGAAATATTTCCAGCATGACCAAAAAAAATATTTACCACGAAGATCTGCCGACCTTTCAAATTTTTCAGCTCAAGAAAAAGAACTTATTGATTGGGAAATTGAGCGGTTTAAGGATTTTAACGCTACAAAAATGCGTGATTATTCTCATAAAGACGTTCCGTGGATTGGTGCAAATAATTTACAGCCGATTAATTATGAAGCGGTTTTTTCTCGCACCGATGAGTTTTCCGTAAGACAATACGATGATGAATTATGACGAAACAGAAGAATTTAGACGCGATTTCAAAAAACTGCTAAAGAAATTTTCATCATTGGCAGAAGGCTTAGAAGTAAACAAACAATATAGAATTGAACTTTTTCATTACAAGGGAATAGACAGCAGAAGTATTTTTGAAATTCAAGGAGTTGGCAATACGGCTGAGCTGAAATTTTTTAAAGTCAAAAAATTTCAGTGTAAAAATTTAAAAGGGCGTGGAGCAAAAAGTGGTATTCGCATTATTTACGGCTATTTTCCAATTAAGCAAAAAATTGTGTTCGTAGAAATTTATTTTAAAGCAAATCAAAAAAACGAAAACAGACAAAGAATTTTTGACTTTATAAACATAAACAAAGTTCGGAGTAAAGATGAAGCGAACAAAAAATTGCCTTAGGGCGATTTTTTGTTATAATAAAGTCTATGATTGAAGTTGAAAATTTAATAAAAAAATTTAATGGATTAGTTGCAGTTGATGATGTTTCTTTTTCTGTCCAGAAAGGAGAGATTTTTGCTTTCCTGGGACCGAATGGAGCAGGCAAGACAACAACTATTAGAATGTTGACTACTCTTCTAAAACCAACATCAGGGAAAATAAGGATTAATGGATATGACCCGCTCAAAGATCAGTTTGAAGCCAGGAAGTCGTTTGGCATTGTTTTTCAGGATCCGAGTCTGGACGATGAATTAACAGCTTTTGAGAATATGGAATTTCACGGAGTGCTTTACAAAGTGCCTTCAAAAATCAGAAAGGCGCGGATTGAACATTTGTTAAAGTTTGTTGAACTGTGGGATCGCAGGAACCAGTTTGTTAAAAAATTCTCTGGAGGAATGAAAAGGCGACTTGAGGTGGCGCGAGGATTAATTCACCACCCTAAAATTCTTTTTCTGGACGAGCCAACGCTTGGCTTGGATCCTCAAACAAGAAGTCATATTTGGAACTACATTAAGAATTTGAGCGAAGAAGAAAAGATGACAGTTTTTTTCACTACTCATTATATGGCTGAAGCAGAAAAAATTGCTCAGAAAATGGCTATTATTGATCACGGAAAAATTGTTTTCCATGGGACAACGGAAAAGTTGAAAGCAGACACAAAAACAAATTCTTTAGAAGACGCATTTTTAGCTTTGACAGGGACTGTCATTCGCGAACAAGGCGCTGATAATTTAGACCAAATGAGAATGCACAAACGGATGAGGCATTAAAAGTAAAAAATATGAGCACAATTTATATTCTTTGGTTAAGGCAACTAAAAAGATATTTTCGTTCTAAATCAAGAATCGTAGGGTCGCTGGGGCAACCGCTTTTACTCTTGGTGGCTTTGGGTTTTGGGATGGGTCCTATTTTTCAAAAAGCCGGACAGGGCGATTATATTCAATTTCTGACCCCGGGCATTATATCAATGGGAATTATTTTTACAGCGCTTTTCTCTGGCATAGAAATTATCTGGGACAGACAGTTTGGTTTTTTGAAAGAGACGCTGGTGGCTCCGACTTCTCGTTTGGAAATTATGATTGGCAGAACCTTAGGGGGAGCGACAGTCGCTTCTTTTCAGGGCGTTTTGATTCTTTTACTTTCTTTTGCGATAGGTTTTCGGCCAGAGAATATAGTTATCTTACCATTGGCTCTTCTCTTCATATTTTTAACTGCTCTTCTTTTCACTGCCCTGGGCACTGCCATTGCGTCAGTTTTAGAAGATATGCAGGGGTTTCAACTTATTATGAATTTTTTGGTAATGCCACTTTTCTTTCTTTCAGGAGCTCTTTTTCCTCTTGATGGTTTGCCCAAAGCATTGAGCGTTGTTGCAACCATTAATCCGCTTTCTTACGGAGTCGATGGGTTAAGGGATACTTTAACGGGTGCTTCTCATTTTGGATTATTTATCGATATCCTCGTTCTGAGCATTGTGACGGCCATAATATTAGCAATTGGCAGTTTCCTTTTTTCTAAGATAGAAGCCTAATTTTTAAAACTTGCTAAGGATTGATTTTTTGGTAGAATAAAATTATGAAAAAGAGTTATTTAATAATCACAATCATTATATTAATATCTTTTGGAATTGGGTTATATTTTTATTCCCAAATGCCAGGGGAAATGGCCTCGCACTGGAACATTCAAGGAGAAGTTGATGGCTATATGCCAAAGTTTTGGGGCTTATTTTTAATGCCTTTTATTTCTCTTGCCATGTTCTTGCTTTTTATTTTAATCCCTAAGATAGATCCACTGAAAGAAAACATAGAAAAATTTAGAAAATATTTTGACAGATTTATGATCCTGATTATTTTATTTTTGTTTTATATTTATCTTTTGACGATTTTTTGGAACCTTGGCAATGAATTTAATATGAATCAGGCTTTGCCACCTGCGCTTGGTGTTTTATTTTTTTATTGCGGCACTTTAATCCAAAAAGCCAAAAGGAATTGGTTTATTGGTATTCGAACGCCTTGGACACTGAGTAGCGCAGAAGTCTGGGATAAGACCCATCAGCTCGGAGGCAAATTATTTAAGGTGGCAGGCGTAATCGCTTTAGTAGGAGTGGTTTTTCCAGACTATGCTTTCTTTTTTATTCTGATCCCTGTTATCGTGGCATCAATCTATACGGTTTTTTATTCTTATTTTAAATACCGAGAGGAAAAACTAAAAGAAAATTAAACCAAATCCATAAAAAATCGCCAAAAGGCGGTTTTTTTGGTAGGATAAAAATATATAGTTGAAGTATCTAATTTTGCTACTTGACAACATATTTGTTATAATTTAAACTGTAAGTAGTCATTAAAGATAACTATCAGTTCACATATATGAAAAAAAACTTAATTTTAGATATTTATAATTCGAAAAATAGTGTATTTTCTGTTAAAAACATTGCTTTGCTTTGGGAAGAATCTGATACAGAGCTCGTAAAGATGAGAATATATCGCTATATTAAGGCGAATAAATTATATTCAATAAGAAAAGGTCTTTATGCTAAAGACAAAGATTACAATAAAAACGAATTAGCCACGAAAGTCTATACCCCTTCATATATTAGCTTCGAGACTGTCTTGGGAAAAGCTGGAGTTACTTTTCAACACTATGGTCAGGTTTTTGTCGCTTCTTATTTAACTCGAGAAATAAATGCAGACGAACAAACTTATTCTTATAGAAAAATAAAGGATTCAATTTTAACCAACAATGCTGGCATAGAGCATAAAGACAATTATTCTATCGCCACTCCTGAGAGAGCTTTCTTAGATGTGATTTATTTAAACAAAGATTATCATTTCGATAATTTATCTGTGCTTGATTGGAAGAAGGTTCTTAAAATTTTACCTATTTATTTAAATGAAAGAATGAACAAAGAAGTTAAAGCCTATCAAAAAACCATATGACATTAAATACAGCAACTCATAAAAACATTTTGATTAAAATTCTCAAGGATATTTACACGGACAGCTCACTTGGACCTCTTTTGGGTTTTAAAGGTGGCACGGCCATGTATCTTTTTTATGATTTAGAGCGCTTTTCCGTTGACCTTGATTTTGATTTGCTTGACGAAACCAAAGAGCAGGAAGTTTTTGATAAGATGGAAAATATAGTCAAAGAATACGGCACGATTAAAGAAAAAACAAATAAAAGGCATACATTGTTTATCCTACTTTCCTATAACGAAGAGGCTCAAAATATTAAAGTTGAAATTAATAAAAGAAGTTTTGGCTCTCAATATGAGGTTAAAAATTATCTCGGTATTTCTATGTTGGTAATGAAAAAAGAAGATATGTTTGCTCATAAATTAGTGGCTATGACTGAACGCACTAAAATAGCTAATCGCGATGTTTTTGATGTTTATTTTTTCTTAAAAAATAATTGGGGGATAAACAAAGAAATAGTAGAGAAGAGAACCGAAATGGAGTTTACTAAATATCTTGAAAAATGCATTAAATCTGTAGAAAATATTTCTAATCGTGGAATTTTATCTGGTATGGGCGAGCTAATAGACGGAAAACAAAAGGACTGGGTTAAATCTAAGCTTAAACAAGATACAGTGTTTTTGCTTAAATTAATGCTGGATAATGAGAAAAAATAAAAAATCGCCAAAAGGCGGTTTTTTTGGTAGGATAGGAATATGACAAAGAATATTATTATATCACACCCAAAAAAATTAGAGGAATTTAAAAAATCAATTTCTAAAACAGGACACAGGAAACTCCATATTCTATCTGATTT
>Ga0208769_1000574_pt1 | contig 17272 bp, 36 predicted proteins | sample AntAceMetag02UKC_FD_184768 | JGI IMG/M metagenome (GOLD analysis project Ga0208769, IMG submission 184768) | Saline lake microbial communities from Ace Lake, Antarctica- Antarctic Ace Lake Metagenome 02UKC (SPAdes) (version 2) | ecosystem: Environmental > Aquatic > Non-marine Saline and Alkaline...
AGAAGTTTTTGTTAGAAATCAAATTTTATCTGAAATAAAATTTGGGAAAATAGAAAAAATAAAGAGGTGAACTAAATGAGAATATCCAAAAGTGCTGGTTTATTAATTGGTGAAATTATAACAAAGCTATTGGTTTCAGAATTTAATAATAGTGATAGAGAATGTAAGAAATTTGAACATATCTCTATTGGTGTATTTACCAATTGTAGAGAATGTGGACATACCTATATGGTTAGTGCAGAAAATGGAGAGTCATTTACTTGGTGTGTATATGAACATAGGAATAGTGATTCAATTATTATTAATGGTAAAAAAGGATATATTAGTATGTCAGGAGATTTGCCATATTGTTCAGATAGCAAAGGGGATAATCTTTCTAGTTTTAGTTATAGTGCATATGGTGCAGTAGTACAGAAATTAATACAATTAATTGAAGATTTTTTAGAGAAAAATATAAAAGAGGTGAACTAAATGAAGATACAAACATATGGAACAAAATCAGCATTTCTAAAGTTAGGAAATTTCCTATCAGGAATTTTCAGAATACGAAAAGGATTCTTACCATGGAACATGGATAGTTGTCTGCAGAAAGATTTGAAGATGAAGAAGTTACTGGTGTAAGAAGATGACAGACTGGATTAACAATGTTGAAAAAGAAAAATTTGAAAAATTTAAGAAAGACCTGTATAAAAAACTAGCACACAATATGGCTGAAAAAATTGATACTTATGTTATACAGAAAATAGATGAAGGTATGATAAAATGAGCGACTGTGATGATTGTAAATCTTATTGGTATGAGCATGATACCAATGCTGCAGGATGCAAAGAAGAAATGGATGAAAAATACTGGTTCACTAATAAGAAATGTCCGAAGTATGAATCGGCTGAAGATTTTGATGAGGCATATGATAGGCAGAGGGATGACAATGATATCTGAACTGTGCGAGCAATGTGAGAAGTTAGATATTTGTCCTTATAGCAAATATCTAAACGTGCAAGAGTGCGATGATTTTAAAAAATGGAGGAAATGAAAAATGAGTGAATACAAAGTAGGAGATAGAGTGAGAGTTGTAAAAATAGATGTTGAATATCAATCATCTCGATATACAAGAAGATTGTATCATACAGGAAGAATAGTAAAATTAATAGATAATAGCGGACATATAAATTGCCGTGATGCAAATCGTGTAGATTTTGGCGATGATGAGGAAACATTTTATAACGATGAACTTGCATTGGTTGATAAGAAACACGAAGAAAAACCAGACGACATGACAAGATACATGGCTTACGGTGTAGGTTGTAATAATAAGTCTGAATTTTTGATGACTGAAGAAGCATTGAAAGATAAACTTAAAAAAGTTTCTAAAGATAGTTCTTGGTCAGGCAGAGTAATCGGTTATAAACTTGTGCCTATCTTAGAAGCTGAAGAAAGAACAGTCTTGAAGTGTTTCAAGAAGACAACCATCACGAAGATAAAAAAGAAGAGAGGAAGACCTAAGAAGAAGTTCTCATTGAAAGGTAAGAAGAGAGGACGTGGAAGGCCAAGGAAGAAATGAAGCAATACATTCATAAACCTAGAAAGCAACATAAACTTCGTAGACTCGTCAGTAATAATAAGACTGGCGATGCTTGGGGTTTAACTATTCCAAGAGAAATCGTGGAAAAATATAAACTACAGAATAAATTTTTTTCTTTTAAAGTTCAAAGAAATGGAGATGTGTTAATACATAAGAAAAATGACAAAACCAAGAAGAGGTAGAAGAATATGCAAGAACTGTGGGCGAAAATATTATGCTCCAGGCAGCGGTAATTATGTTGTTAACAATTGTTCCCATTGCACAATGAGATTTTCAGATGAAGAGGCTGAAATGATGTTAAAAAAGCTAGGCTACGGAGGTGGTCAAAATAGGACAAGCAGAAATAATGGATGAATTAAAAGCACATCCAGGAGAATGGTACAACGCAAAACAATTATCAAGTATAATGGGCTTTTCTATTGGGTCTGTTTCAAGATGCATATCACATATAATAAACGATTGCTCTGATATAATAAAAACAAAAACTGTAAAAAGTTATGCATCTGGTCGTAAGACAAGATTAATAACATACATGGGTGAATGAATATGAATTTCAAAGATAAGATAAACAGATATGTAGATAACATAACAAAAGATGATTGCAAAGGAATAATCAGGCGAACCTTAGTTACATATGATAACAAGGATTCAGAAGATATGCGGAAAGAACTTGATTTTGTAATCGACCAAGTTGGCGAATATGATAAGATGTTTCCAATACAGGAGGATGAATAAGAATGGAAGAAAAATGTTTAATCTGTGGCGGAGATAAGTCAATAAGAAATCCCAGTGGTGGTTGTGACCATCTCTATTATCCTGATAATTTGGATATAAACAATGCATTAGATAAGATTACATCTTTGCATAAGAAACTGAATGAATTAACTGAAATTAATACGTTTTTGAGATTTAATAATAAAATAATGCATAAGAGAGTGAAGGAGTTTGAGAAAGAGAGCAATCAACTTGCTGAAGGATATGCGAAATTAAAGATTAATATTAGGAATTTAGAAGAATCATTTAAACTTACGTCAAAGACAAAGAAGGTGAATAGTGATGAATAAAAGAAAAATATATCGTTGCGCAGATTGTGGAGATGAATTAACAGAAGATGAAAGCGTTGCAATGGGTATGACAATAGGCGACCCAACGAACAAACAAGACCATTATTGTGGAAAATGTTTCATTAAGAAAACTGATACACAAAGATTTTAACATACTATATAATCTCCTGCAGAATCATCTTCAAATGTGGTTCCACATTTTGTGCAGACACGTACTGCAGAGAGCTTTATATTATCATTATTTGATGTTGTAATAACATGATATTTGAAGTGTGTGTTGTTACATTTTTTGCATCGTTTAAGGGATGTCATTTGTTGATAATGTTATTGTTTTTTCTTTGTTTCTATCTTTACAAGCTTGGATAAACTCATCAAGACTCATATCATAGCAATCATTGACAGTGACTTTATTGTTACCATGCAATTCAACTCTATAAATCATTTATTATATCTAAGGCAATCTTAGCGCTGTTATCCCACGTATATTTCATAGAGGTATTTAGTGCTCCATTCTTATATCGCTCCAATTTGCCCTGTTTGTGTAGGTCAAAAACTTTTCTCATGGCCTTTCTTAGACAAGATATATGAACTTTACCCCAAGATATACCTTCATACTGTATATCGTCTTTAACATGATACGTTTCTGTCCTCACTTTCCAACCATTAGATTTATCTACAAAATCACAATGACCACCAAAATTTGTCACAATAGCTGGCATTCCACACGCCATTCCTTCAAGAACTGGTAAATTAAATCCTTCAGCCATTGAAGCAGAAACAAACACATCACCTTCGTTATAGATGTTATTAAGTTCTTTGTATGGAACCATGCTTTCTGTCACTAATATCTCAGGTCTTTCTTTCACAGGCTTGGTTATTCCAAGCTGTTTGATAGCTTCTCTAACATCAAAATCAGGGGCATAACTTTTGTTTACTTTTAATAATAACTTTACTTTTTCATTTTTGTTAAACTCTGCTGCAAACGCTTGAATGATGAATTGTAATCCTCCTCTGTCTGTTAATGGTTTCGTCCATCCCTTATTTGCAAGGAAGCAAAATTTATCTTTCTTCTTTTCTATTGGAAAGAAAAGACTTCTATCAACACCATGTGGAACGATTTTAATTTTATCCCAATCTTTCATTGTTACTTTACCTTCTTTTATATTATCTAATCCTGCGCAAGATTTGAATGTTGTTAATATTGCATCTTTAGTATGTTGGCTGGGAACAAATACTGTATCAACTCTTTTATCAATAAGGTGCTTCATCCAAAATGGCGGAATAGAATCTCCTTCCCATACTAAAAATCCTATGAAATGGGCAGGTCTTTGAGCCAAATGATATGGCCACATATGAGGTAGAGTTACTGCAATGTCGCACCTGTCTTTATCAGGAAGTTTTGTCAGCATATTAAGTTCTGCATCATTAACTTGTGATTCCCAACCTGGCGGTTTCTGTGAATCAAGTCTTACATCAGCTCCTGCTTTATAGAGAGCATTAGCGAATTGTCTTATATGTGAACAGTACCCCGAATTTCCTATCACATCTCCGATGATATTAATTTGCATTATTTCATCAACTCTGTTAATAACTTTGGTGTTACAATTTCACCTTCTATTGGATAACCATTGTTTACTAATATTTCTTCTTTTTCTTTGATTAAATTTTTTCCAACTGTTACATAATGATTAAGTTCTACAATCATTAGTTTTAATCCAGCATCTGCTAATACATTAGCTGTTGTTGGTCCATAAACTTCTGGGTCCCATGTTTTGAGTAATTCAGATGCTGAAATTATTTCTGAACGATGTTTGTACATTCTTTTTTTAATTTCTTCTATCTCATTATATATTTTTATAGCTGATTTTTTATTCATCATAATCCCCTCTTATATACTTTAATAAAATTTCCATGTTTCTTATACATGGTCTTCACCCATTTCCTGAAAGTTTTTTCATCAAGAGAAACACATTCAGCATAATCGGGATATCTACATCCTCCAGACCCAGATTGAATATGCCAAGCCATTGCTCCTGTATGAACCCCTATTTTATATCCTTTTATGATAGATGATAAACTGAAAAATGCTTCTTCTCTGAATCCAACATGAGATAAATTTAACGGGTAGCGAACTCCATCATCTGTTATTTTAGTTTTATACACAGCATTACTTCTGAAATTTGTTGCTGGCATTATATGATTAGTTGTATATCCCATGCCACAATCATCTGTATAGTTTTTTATAACACCTTTATTAAGTTCAATATCGTTGATGTATTGTCCTAGATTATAAACGTCTCTTTCCCATATTGGACTCATCATATGTGGTGTTATCCCTGACGCAATATCATATTTTTTCAAAACAGTCATCATTTTCTGGAGATAATCAGAATCAAGAACAACATCATCATCAAGTCTTGCAGAATATATGTTCTCTGGCCATGGATTTTTATCAATCAATGTGTTCCTAATATAACATACGCCCTGACTTATTCCGTTTCTTATTATTTCTACACCGTGCCCCTCATGTCTTAACCTGGCAATAAGACTCATTAAAAAATGACAGTTAGTTATAGGTGTCTGACTTTCATCTCCAATGAACAAGTCCCATTCAGTATATGATTGTGTTCTTAAACTTTGCATTAGAAGAGAAATCTCTGAATGCCTATCTTTAGTTGCTACCATTATTGTTATTCTTTTCATTCTTCATTCCTCATCTGGCTTAAATAGCATTTCATTATAAATCAATGTTGGTTTAGTTTTTTCTGCTAACACGAAAAAATCATTGTCTATTTTCTTAATTTCTATTATCTTGAATCCTATACTCTCAAACATAAATCGTAATTCATCCTCGCTATAAAACTCTAACAATGGTGTTATAGTTCCGCCTTGATTACGTTGAACCATGTGTGCTATATATGATTCTTGTCTGAAATAAGGATATTGTAAATGAACTCTGCCACCTATTTTAAGAAGCCTGCCAAACTCTGTAAGAACTTTGAACGCATCAGCTTTATACATATGTTGTAAAACTATATGAGAATATATTTTATCAAATTGTGATGGTGGTAAAAGAATAGAACTTACATTTTGCATAGCTTTAAATCTTATATTAGTTGTTCCTTTACAATATTCTATGCCATATCTTATCATATCTTCGCTAATATCCACACCACATATTCCATCACATAATTTTGATATAGGTTTTAATAATCTTCCTATACCACAACCAAAATCTAATACAGTATCTGTTTTTTTAATATCTAAAGCTTTAGATATTCTTTCAACATCTTTTTCAGTGTCTTTATCAAAAGGGTTTCCTGTTATGATTTTCATTTTAGCTTGTTCTAAATCTATAATGTTTAGCCAATAATTATGATGTGATTCTTTTCTCATTTTCTAAATCCCCCACACTTATTAAATTATAATCTTGTTCTTTTTCTATGTTTTCTTTTTGGGTATGAATATCTATCTTTTTAATATTACCATATATAAATAATCGTTCCATCTGCATCTCTGTCAAACAAAATATATGGTCACTATCAGCACCAAGAATCTGATGTTTACAATGATTAGGTGTTGACATGAACAATATTTTTCTACCAACTCGTTTGAACTCTGATAATGCTTCTACTGGTCTTTCACAATGTTCAAATGCGTGACATACAAATATTATATCAAATGAGTTATCAGGGAATGGTAGGTTTTCCATCTTTCCATAGATAACTCCATCAATCTCTTGAACCAAATCCATACCAGTCCATTTAGCGCCTTTGTGTTCAAAATAATCTTTAAAGGTTGTATCTTCTCTTGGTCCTATCTCTAACACAGATTTTGTTGGTATAACATCAAACACTTTCTTAACTTCAATCATTGTTGCTTCTCTATGATTCATTTTAAGCACACCACTATCTGTTGATTGAATAAAAAATTAGTTGGAGATTTTTGAATTTTAAATCCGTGTTGTAATAGTTTATTCATCCACCATTCTTTCGTTTCTTTTATTCTATGGGTAGGGTCGTCATCAAGATTAGGATTGCCAATGAATGGAATACTAAACACGAAATTTTTAGTTCCTGTTGTATATATTCTTTTCAATGCCATATCCAATCTTTGTTCATCTTCTAAATGTTCAAGAACATCATAACCTATGATTAAATCATATGTATCTTTTTCAACATCTAATAATGAAATATCTTGATTGATAAGTTTATCTCTGATTCCTTCAAATGGTGTATGAGCAATAGCCCATTTACTAAGTTCAACGCCTTTAGCTTTTATTCCAAGTTTAGTAAGTGAGAATACTCTCATTCCAAATCCGCAACCTAGCAATAAAACATTCTTAGGTTTAAAATATTCTTTCCAGAACAATGAATCTAACCAATGGTATACATTCATATTAGCTCTATTTTTGAAATATACTTCTTCTGCCACATCTTCTATCTCGAAAAATTTCTGGATAACCATTGGTAATTCTTCAATATTAACTTTTGTTGTAGGAAACGTTCCTAATACATGGCGAAGATACCATAACCTTAATTGTTCTTTTGTGTGTATCTGGCTTTTAGTTTTATGTGTATCATATTTTGTTTTTATTTCCATTAGATGTTTCGCATATGCAAAGTGCCAAATAACAATGCCACCATATCTGCTCCATACAACATCTTTTTTCCCTGATAAAACAGGATGTTCAGCTTCAGGATAATAAAAATCGCTTCGCATTTTAAACATTCTATTCGGACAATAATGTTCTGGGAATGTTGCATCTTCATTTTGAAAATCCTGCACAAGATGTCTCATCTTTGGCGAATATATTCCAGGTCCAAAGGTTTGTATATCAGTTTTAAGTTGTTTAATATTATCAACAACCTCATCAGGGTCTAATACTAATACCCAATAATCAGGAAAGTTTCTTCTTACGAAATCAAGATAACAATTTCTTGCTTTTCCATTAGCTCCTTTATCTGTTTGTTCATATTTTCTGCCTATGTAATGAAACATATCACGATTGCCATCATTAAGAATATCATTTCTGTCTCTATATTTAAAATTATAATCTTCAGTAAGCATTTTATATTCTGGAGTGTATAGACTTTTCATAGTATCCCATCCACCATCAACGAATATTATAGCATCTGCTTCTTCTTTGACACTATCAATACTAAGCTTGAGCCAGTCTTTGCATTTTTCTCCTATGTAACATACTATAAGTTTTTGTTCTTCTGTCATTCTTTTATCTCCATTTTTTTGAAATGTCGTTTCAAATCATCAGGAATGTCAACTCGTTTAAAATCAACACTTAACTTTATAATTCTAAGTATCATAGCTACTTCTTTTAATGTTATGTCTTCTTTTGGAATAAAATCTCTATAATCTTCTTCAAATGTCATAGTTCCAACTCCTTTAATAGTTGTTCTAAAGCAATTTCTGCTCCATATTGTTCACCTTCTAAATCATATTTAACTTTTTTACTTAATTTCTCAATAGCATCCTTAACCTTCTGCTTGTCAAGACAACTTTTTCTTAAACTTATAACAGGCAATGAAGCTATTTCTGGCATAAAATCTTTTTTTGTTATCATGGTTATGTTCTTTATACTTGGAAATTCTTCTTCAAATGTCATTTAACACCTCTTTCAAATAATCATTAGGAACATCAGGGTTTTCTATGTTAAACGTTTGCCTTTTACCAGCTTCCCAAAATCCATAATCTCTTTCTATAATTTCTAAACCTAACTTCTCAGGATGATTCCATATAGGAGTGCCAGGGAATGCTATCAATGGATAGAAATCATAATAATCACAATGCTGTTGAGCCCATTTTATTGTTCGTCTTACTGTTGTTTTTGTTGCGCCAGGCAAATTCAAGATAAAAAAGCCTTTAATTTTTATATTATATTTATGAGCAAGCTTGATTGCTTTCAAGTTATCTTCTATCTTCATATTTTTCCCAATCAATTTTAATACTTTATTGTCAATATGTTCAATACCTAAACTTATTATTTTAGTTCCCATCTCTGATAATGCTTTTATAATATCTTCATCTAATAAATCAGCTCTAGAAGTTATCCTCAGAGATATATCAGAAAAGTTGCTCTTAAATAGTTCTGCTAGTTCTAATACCCTTTGTTTGTCTGCTGTGAAAGCATCATCATAAAAATATACAGCTTTATAATGATATTTTTCGATTAAGATTTTAACTTGATTCATTATATAATCAGCAGAATGAAACCTGAATTCAGTGCCAAACAATCTACTACAAAATATGCAATGTCCTGGACATCCTCTGCTTGTCAACATTGTAGCTGTTCTTTTTCCGTCCATCTTCATATTATATCTTTTAAGATTAATCAAATTCCATGCTATTGAAAGGTCATCAAGATTTTCTGCAGGCTTACCATATACAACTTTACCGCTTGGAAAGTTTTCAACAATATCTACAATGGCTCTTTCTCCTTCGCCTACTACGATATAATCAAACATCTTGCAAGAGTTAGGGTCTATTGTAGGATGAACGCCACCAGCTATAATCTTTGAACTTGTTTGACCTTGAAGCCAATCACAAAGAACAATGGCCTGATAATATTGAGATGTTGTAAACGAAATCCCTATATATTCATAATCAGATAACATATAATTGTTTATATCATCATGATTAAGGTCTGCAATAGTAACCTTGTGTTTATGTTTTAATAGCTCTCCACCAACATATAATAATCCTATTGGTATTCTATCTCCTGCATTCTCAAGATATTTCCTATCATCTAATGCTATCAACAACACATTCATTTCTTTTTCCTCTTTTTATACCAACCAAATGTTAATAAACTTAATATCCCTTCAATCAGATGAACTATACATCCAATAATAAATATGATAATAATCCAAATAAAACATGAAAATATTATAGCTAATACGAATCCGAATGGTATAAACAATATCATGAACAACCAAAACATAAAATTCCACATCTTCATCTCCCTCCTAATCCTGGAACACAACCCCTTTTGATATTTTCAGGGTCTACTTTTTCTATCTTAACAGCGAGAACATTATCTTCAATGTTATATTCTTTAATGTCCCCAATCTCTACTCCGTTGATTTTCAATATCATTCTAAGCCTCCATTATCTTTTTGAAAAAAGCTTGCCATTGTTTCATGACAACTTTCCAGTCATATATCTTTAAGACTTTTTCTCTGCCTATTTTAGCATACTTCTTTCTTAATTTAATATCTGTAAGTTTTTCAAGTTTTTTAGCAGCATCAAATATATCACATACACCACGTTCTACACCCCAATTACCTAATATAGTTCCATTAGTTAATGGCTGATATACCATGTTTGTATGAGGTCCTGTTTCACCAATAAGATTCACAGCTTCACCACATTGGCCATTATCAATAATAAGTTCTTTGGTTGTAGTATAATCTGTCACTATTGGCGGAACTCCTGCAGACATTGCTTCTATTATTGGAATACCGAATCCCTCACCTGATGTTGATAAGTAAAATACATCCATGAGATTATACATATCATTCATTTCAGAATGTTCAAATCCTTTATAGAAATTCATTCCACTGAAAAACACTCTATTCTGGAGCTTGTATTCTTTCATTATAAGTTCCATGTCAAACACGCTTGCAGAATCAAGAGGGTCAGAATGCATGAACAATACAGCATTTGGGACTTTCTCTTTTAAAATAGCCATAGCTTTGAATGTTCTATCTAGCATCTTTCTCCCTTGATTCCTGGCTACTACGCCAATTACATATTTACCCCATAGAGCTCCTTTAACGCCAGTTAATTGATGATTAGACAAACTATACACTGTCTGTTCTTTCCTTAGTGTATCACGCTTAGATTGAGTCAGAGGCTTAAATACAGTGCTATCTACACCATGAGGTATATGGTCTACGTTTATTCCGTATTTAACTGCACATTGTTCCTGACCAAACTTGCTCATACATACAGGAAAATGTATCTTTCTAAGAATATTCTCGCATCCTACAGGCATTTGATTCTCACCATCTGTAGGAAAATAAAAGAAAGTCTTAGCAGGCGCTAAATCTTTCTCTATCAACCATGGAAAACACATAAAAGTATCTAACAATACACCAAATATATCAATCTCAAGTTCTTTTATTCTTGGCGAAAGAAGGTCTTGACTGTATGGCACTGACCCATTACCATGTATCCAGAAATCAAATGTTGTTCCATCTTTTAATTTTAATCCAGGTGGAATAGATTGTCCCATATAATTGTGGCATTGTGCATGACATTCATAATTAGTTAATCTATTTAATATATTCATAGTTTGATTTGAATATCCAGTACTTGTAAGAACTGAATCTGATAACATCATAATTTTGGATTTATGCACTACAAACCACCTCATTTATTTTATTTACAATATCTTTTTCATTAAAAATTTCACTAGATGAAATAAATATAGTTTTCCATCCTTCTTGCATAAGTTTTTTATTTCGTATTAATATATATTTTTCTACAGAACCATATGCTCTTTCTTTATAAAAATCACAAAAAACTTCAATACATATTTTTTTATCTTTATTTATAAAATCTGGATTCATTCTTTTAATCCAAAATTCACCATCACCTACATATTTAAATGAAAAATTATATTTGTTAATTATATTTATTATTATTTTTTCATATGATGTTGGTCTTCTTAAAGAACCCTTTTGAGCTTTTTTTTGAAATTCAACAGATTTATTTCTTTCTGACATCCATGGTCTTTTTACTCCTCTTATTTTTTTAATTCTATTTTCAATATGTTCTTTTGTTTGTTTTCGTCCTTTCATTTTTTTTGAATGATTTGGTCTTGTTTTTCCAAACCATGAACCAAGATGTCCTTTTAAATTTATAGCTATTTTATTTACTCGTTCATCAGTTTCTTTAGTAAGTCCTTTATTCCAAGCAGCTATTTTTCTTTTTTTACCTGTTAAAGCTTTTGATATTTTATTTCTATGTTCTTGTGAATGGGAAATTCCTTTTTTAAATGCCATTTATTTCTATCTCCCCTTCTTGATATGTATTGCCACTTGATAGAATCAAAGCGTTACCGCTTATCTCCATAGACAATTTCACATCAATAAACTGCATAGCAATATTTCTTGGAATAGTTATACCAAAAGCATCACCTGTTTTGTTGTTAGATATAATCTTCCGTATCTTATGAAATTTACGGAAGTTCATTTAACCACTTCTTTTTTCTTATTCTCTGGTCTTTCGTCCCAAACGTCTTTAGGTATCTCTACTGTTACGCCGCAACCTCTTTTCTTGCATCTAAAATTCTCATAAAAACCACTGACATAATTTGTCCGTACGCCATCTATAAGTTTCTGCTCTCTTATTTCGCTGACTTCAAGCAATTCAAATCTTGATGCCTTACCATATTCATCAATGTCAAAATCTATCTTCATGATTTTTTCATCATCAGATTGTGCAATACCATTGCTTCTTTCAAGTTCTCTTTTAACTTCTTCTACTTTATCTTTATAATCTAATTGTGCGCATCTTGCACAGAATGGTTTGTGTGCTTTTGTAAATTCTAATCTTTTAACAGCAAGCTTTTTTTCAAAAGGTAATCTTACATGCTGTCTGATTTCCACGAAATCTTTCTTCTCTTCTGTTGTTGCAGGTCTTATTACATTATCCATTTTTACTGGTCCTCCTTTGGTTCTACAGGTTCTTTTATTTTAACTCCTTCATTGATTTGTTTTTCACTAGCTTCTATCATGAAATTCATCTTGCCATTTTCTTCTTCTATATCTCTTAACTCTTGTTCCATCTTCAATCTTTGCTGCTTCATGTTCATCTCTAAACCATTGTCAAGCATAAGCTCTCTATACTTTCTCAAAAAATCATTATATTTTATGCTAGTATATGCAGCATCTACTTTTCTTTGGGTAATAGCTTTTTCTTTTTCTGTTAATTGTCTTATTTCCTCTGTCATCTTAATTCCTCCGTTTATAATGGACTATCTTGACATCATTATCAGATTCTGCTAATCTGGCAAATAAAAATTCTATACGATTATATACAGTATCAACATCAGACCCCTTAACAGTAAAGCTTTTGCTTATCTTGTTTATAGGGTCTTTCACTTGAATCTGAACTTTACGCTCTTCTTTTAGAATCTGGTCAGGATTGATAAATATCTCCATAATAATAGCTTATATTTTAGCATATATTTAAATATATTTATTCTTAATTATATAATTAAAAAAAATCCCTATGAGCAGAATGAGATTATAGACTCATAGGGACTGTCACCAAAGTAGAGAGGGGTGAGTATTACTTGTTTGCAAGGTAGTTTTTGATGTAATATATTGCTACTGCAACCAGGGCTGCATATTGTTGTGGTACATTAACTTGATATGCTAATAAACTTGGCAATATGAATATTGCTGCGTTCTTTGCTACTTTTTTCGTAGCAACTAAAAAACTGTATATCTTTTTCTTAACCATTTTGATTCCTCCTTGTTAAATCGTCGTACATTTCTCTGAAGCGTAAATATCGTTGAGTTTGATACTTCAATTCTCTCCTGTTATAATTCACCGCTCCTGTATAAGTTCTCATTTTGAACTCGGCTTCAATCATAATTTCTTCTGCATCATGCAATATCTGGTCTAAATCAGCTTGTCTTATATGACCCAGAGGCATTGAATCGCCACCATTCTGTTTCGCCATAATTGTAACTCTTCCTTAAAAAATAAGGAGTTTTCATACTGTAAGATGTATTTGGCCAATAAGACCCATCAATAGGAAATTCAAGGCCATTGTTTGCTCTGTAAATAACATATGCATGCGCTCCTCCTTCTACTAAACCCGCCACACAATATATTCTATAATCACTGATGCCTGATGCTTTTGCAGTGAGATATATAATAGTCATGAAACCATCACAGTTGTGAACTAAAGTACCATTACTAAGTATAAAATTATGATTGTCTTCTACTTCTATATCATATACATTCATAAAGCCACAATATTTTTTAAATCCAATACTAGTAGAACAAAGATTATTCATTTTTTCATTCCTTCTGTGAGAACCAAAATTATACTCTGCTCTCCATATAGGTTTATTACCAAAACCACCATGTTTTCTTTGATAATATATAATTGGAACTTTATCAATTAACATAGATATTAATAATAAATCATCTTTTAACTTTGTACTGCTAGTACACCAACCATAGTTACCATTCTTTTTGTTCTTATCAAAATAACCATCACCTATTATAAAACTGAAATATAATGTTTCTAAAAAAGATTTATCCAGTTTAGTTATATAAGAAGGTATTGTTTTTTTGAAAGCATTATTACCAAACTGAGATAATAGTTTTTTATATTCCTTGTCTAAGATTTCAAAATAAGCGTGTTTTCTTCTATTTGATTGGGAGTATTTAATATTATTTCTTTTAAATAAGTTTTTTATATGTTCTTGTAAGCCATAATCATCCCCAGATAAATATACTCTTTTTCCACATTTCCATCCTTCGGACAAATATTGTCCTATTAAAAACATATCATCATGATTTAAGTTACTATTATTAGAAATATTGTTTAATGACTTTAAATTTAAAATTTGTTTATCTCTTTGTTGTTTTTTAAGTATGTCTTTTATATAAATCTCATTACCTAATTTATCAAAAACAATATGGTTATCTGTTGCTTTAAACATATATTGTCCATTGACTCTATATTCATTAACTGGTTTTTTTCCTTTATTAATAACTCTTAAAACCTGTTTATCTTCAAGCTTTTGTTCTTTGAAATTATAAGACATTACATGTTCGCCAACTACAATATCTTTTATTTTTTTATGATAATATCCTTCTTCATTTGAATAACATATAATCAATTCGTTTTCTTCGATACAGTCATCTTTTTTCTTTTCAAGGATTTCATCAACAGTAGCCCAATATTCATTAGTGCCATAAGTTGTCTTGTCTCCAACATAATCAAGATTGCCATATCCATTTCGCCAATGTTTCAATATAGCTTTCATTCTATCATCAACATTAAGAATTTTCCTGAACTTCTTACCTAAAGCTTCTATTGTTTCATTCCCAATTTGTTTCTTAATCCAATTTTGAAGATGAACACTGCGCCTGAACTTAGAATTTATTATGTAATATACTATATAATCAATGAAATTCAATCTATGGACGTGCTTATAAATTTCACTACCTTTCTTTGATGTTTCTATTTTCTCTTGCAATGCTTTACTAAATGGTGTTTTCATTCTTATTTCGTAATATATACAGCATAACCATATACTAATGGTGTTGCAGATGCCGACGTTGTTACAAGATTAATATCTATTGAAAGATTCCCTGCAGTAAAAGCACTTATATCAGTTCCTGTATTCTCTGCTTGCGCTGTTACAGACCCTCCACCACTACTTGCAGCATCCCATGTTATTGAGGTGTTTGACGGTTTTGTTGCACGAGTATAAACATACAATCTTTTTTCAGTACCATCAAGTGTTAAAATGGTGTCTGTTTCTATATCTGAAGTTGATATATAAGTATCACCATAAGCCAACGTATAAAGTCTAAATGTTATTGCACCACCACCTGAATCGTTTAAAAATCTAACTCTAATACCTTGAATACTAGCATTAATGTTATAACTAAGATATTTAATTCCTGCTGCGTTAGTAAACCAACTTGTTCCAGAATCATTCCAACTTGCACCGTCATATGTTTCAAGATAAATATAACCTAATGTGCCAGAACTATATACTTTAAAACAAACACTTTTTATTGTTCTTGCACTAAATGTTTTTCCTAACTGAACGGAAATACCATTGTTTGCTGCTTTTTCTGCATAAGTAGCATCATTACTATCAAACGCATAAGTAGAATTAGTAAAACTATCAGGGTTGTGTATTGTATCTGCTGGCCCATCATCAACAGGATATAATTGATAAGCTTTTTCTGTTTCATCCCAACATGAACTAAATCCAGATTCAGCTGTTAATGTTGTTAATCTTCCTGTAAAAGCTGTAAAAACATCGGCTGCAATAAAATCTTCATTAGTGAAACTTATATCTATATCTGCTACCATTCTATAAGCATTTTGTGGAATGCCTATCAAAAAAGCATCACCATCAGGTGTGAATACATTATAATCTAAAGTTGAACCTTCAGCATCACTACCATGAGAATGCACTGCATCACTCCAACATGTGTCCCAATCTAACTGACCACCAGTTGTATTTCCTGCGTGAGTATGTTGTCCTGATGTTGCTAAAGCTGTAGCCCATGTTAAGACTGCTCCTTCAGCATCTGAACCATGAGAATGAACAGCATCACCCCAACATGAATCCCAATCAAGAGCTTTACTGTCAGTACCATCATGGTCATGTCCTGTGCTTATATTTTGTAATCTATTTATAACTTCATCAAAGGTATCATTCAAATCGGCTGCATATAATACTTCGCCATCTGTAAAATCTGTTCCTCCAACATTTACGTTTCGTACTGACATTTTTCATTCCCTCTTGTAAATTTATTAATCATTTCATTCCCTCATATAATCTTATAAACACATTGAATCTGAAGTTCGTTTGTTCCATCAAATTCTATACCAGCAAAACCTTCTCTACTCCATGATTTTCCTACTGCTGTTCCTGTGCCTGAAATAAACACTCCAAACTCTGTTAAATTTGTACCGCTCATTTCAAGACTGTTCCAATCTCCAACATATGTTATTTCGGTTGGTGTGGTAATATCAGTAGATGTAAACACTTTCCTACTTGTCATATTAACAAGAGTCGTGTTTGTAACTGCAACTTCACCACTACCTGTTCCTATTGCTATTGTTCCAGGTCTTGTTCCAGATTGCGATAATAATAACGCCATTCCTGATTTCCCTACATTTGTTATTCCCATTTTTATTCTATTTTAACTATTGCCTCTTTTTTCAATGCTATAACATCATCTCTGACGTTTTGCGTGTTACCATCAAGCGTTTCTGTTGGAATGTCTGCAAATTCACTAGCTACCCATCGACCACATTCTTTATAAATTCCTGTCTCTTTATCTAAAGTAGCTTTAACTATTACATCAATTCCATGCTCGTTTGTTTCTTTCTTGTAATGTCTATTTTCTAGTTTTTTCCATGTCATTTTTTAATCACCTATTTTTATTTTAGATATTTTCATTTTCTTTAATTGGATGTATCGTTTTACCTTTGTTTTCTTGTTCTTTTTCTACTTCGACAACAAGCCTGTGTGATTCTGCGAATGTATCATGTCTTATTGCTGATAATATCCAAGAGACTTTTATATCTAAGTCGCCAGAGATTTCGAAAATGCCATTTTCTGTTTCTTTGCTTATATATAGATTACCATTAGCACCAATAGGAGTTAATTGATAATTAAATTCTTTTTTGTCAGTTCCATTTAATGCGTGGAACCAGGCAGGGAGCTGGATTGCTGCTTTTCCAGCTACGAGAGTCGCTTGGCCATAATACATATTTCGCATTTCGTCACTTTCTATACAACCATGAAATAAATATTTATTTTCAGGGTCGAGAGGGTGGTCAATTTGAAATGTTTTTGTTCCTGCTGTAAATTCTCCAACACAATTA